>PJEL010000404.1_pt1 | contig 51164 bp, 33 predicted proteins | sample 1853271 | NCBI WGS metagenome assembly PJEL01 (sample SAMN08108733, study PRJNA415343) | Invertebrate metagenome, whole genome shotgun sequencing project. | host: Globobulimina | place: Sweden: Gullmar Fjord | collected 2015-08
TGTTTTTCAAAGATTGCAAGATATGGCAACTTGTATCATATGCATACCGTGTCTTGCAAACCCTGATTCAGGATCCAAGCACCCTTGCCTTATTTTTCAGAATTCTCCATGCTGCCATTGCAGCGGCGAAACCAGAGTCAATATTGACAACTGTAACGCCTGGTGCAGATGATGTCAATGCAGCCATAAGAGGTGTCAAGCCATTCAAAGAAGCACCATAACCAGTAGACGTTGGCAAGGAGATCACAGGACATTCCACCATTCCAGCCACAACAGAGGCAACCCCACCATCCATACCAGTTACACAAATAACCACATCTGCAGCACGCACTGCATCTAAGTTTTCCACAACACGGTGCATTCCCATAACTCCAGCATCTGGGAGCTTGAAGCAGTAGCAACCAGTCGCTTGGAGCATAACTCGGCATTCCTCAATCACATGAGGGTTTGCTGTACCCGCAGTGATTAATGCAACAGAACCAGGAAGCTTGACCCTTTGAACAGATGGGAGTTTCAAAGTCAATGAAGATCCAGTGCTATTATATTCGCAGTTGGGAAGAAGCTTTTGCACCTCTGAGGCAATATGGAAGCTAACTCTTGTGGCAGCTGCCATCCCTTGTCTGTTGGCAATCTTCACAAGGTTCTCTGCAATTTGTTCTGCTGTTTTCCCCTCACCCCATACAACTTCAGGGAAATTAGCTTGTAAAGAAGCATCTTCTTTCTGGGAATCATCATCGCCCTGTTGGTCGGCAAAGCTGACAACGCTGTTCAAGGACTCGGCAGCGTCTTTTGCTGCAACTTGCCCATCTGCGACTGCCTGAAGAAGGGCAAGGAGCTCATTTTGCCCAGGGGATGGCATCTCCCCATCACTTCCTACATCATAAACATCATAAGACATATTCGTACGATCTCGATTGGCATCACAAACAACGCGTAGAAGCATCATTTGCAATAAAGACAAAGGACACGTAAGAAACGTACCCGCCTTACAGGGCAAAATATGAGCCTTGCGCAAAACAGCCTTAGAAGGCATCAAACTGGCACATTTTACATGAGGATTGGATCTAACAATACATGCACCGTTCATTGTTCTGAAAGTAGATTTATATTCGAGTTGCACTGGCTTGGCTTAGATAAGCTGACTTGGGAATTTGCAGATAATCCCCTGGAATGCGTAGTATTGGTAGATATTCCGATACAAATAAATAAATAGAGATAATGTAATAGGAATGATCGCCGGTATCGCCTCGTATGCATCAAGCATTTTGCCATCCGATGGGTCAACGCAGGCCTGCTCCCAGATTTGCATTCAAAATGGATACCAAAGATGCTCATCTCATTTTGATGCACATGCATGCATAGGGCCATTAAATAAAAGACATTGGTTATTAAAATCAGTTCTAACATAGGAATACATGCTGATTTAGGACGTGTATTAAGGAATTGTGCAGACACACACGATGGGAAGAGACGGCGAGGACAAGAAGAAAAAGAAAAAGAGTGGCTCATCCTCAAAGGATGCGGCTACGAATGGTGATGTGAAGGTTAAGAAAGAGAAGAAAAAATCAGGGGAAAAGCCCAAGAAGCCAGAGGGTAAACAGAACTCAAGCAAGGCTGTAGAGGCTGCGAAGCCTGCACCAAAGCCACGACGACCACCTCAAACATTCGATGCTGACGACTCTTCCAAGAAGAAGAGTTCATATTTGGGAGACTTGGATCTTCCTTCAAGTGACTCTGAAGACTCTGATGCCGAGCCTGAAATTGAACGTAAGATTGAGCAGAAGGAAATTTTTATTGCCAGGTCCTCTGCCAAGGAATCCAAGAGGATGGCTGATAAGGAGCGTAAAATGATTGAAAAGGCCGCCGCAGCAAAAGCCGAGGCATTGCGAGATGATGATAATGTTTTTGATGTGTCGTATGAACAGACTGGAGATGGAGATTCGACATTATCAGCAACTGATATCAAGGTACACAATATGACCATCCGTGCCAAGGGAAAGATACTCTTGGAGAACACAACGCTAACCATCGCTGCTGGTAGGCGATATGGTCTTGTAGGGCCAAATGGAAAAGGAAAATCTACAGTCATGAGGATGATTGCAAGACGACAGGTACCCGTGCCTGAAAATCTTGATGTGCTACTCGTGGAGCAGGAAGTTGTTGGTACAGATGACTCTGCATTAGCATCTGTGGTTGCAGCAGATGTAGAGCTCATGAACCTTAGAAAAGAAGAAGCAGAATTGAACAAAAAATTGAATGACATGGATCTTGCTGATGGAAAAGCAGGGGATGAGGAGGGTGACATTTCAGACCGCTTGAATGAAATCTACGAGCGCATGAATGAACTAGGGAGTGCATCTGCAGAGGCTAGGGCCTCGAAGATTCTCCATGGTCTTGGTTTCAGTGATGAAATGCAAAAGAGATCTACCAATTTATTTAGTGGAGGATGGAGAATGAGAATATCCCTTGCAAGAGCCTTATATATTCAACCAACAGTGTTGCTTTTGGATGAACCTACAAATCACTTGGATTTGAGAGCCGTCTTGTGGCTGGAAGAATATCTAACCCGATGGAAAAAGACGCTTGTCGTAGTATCGCATGACAGAGACTTTTTAAATTCAATCACTACTGATATCATCCACTTGTTTGACGAAAAACTGCATTATTACAGAGGGAACTTTGTCCAGTTTGAGGAAATGTATGAGCAGAAGCGAAGAGAGATGAATAAAGAGTTTGACAAGTACCAGAAACAGCTGAAAGCAGCGAAAAAGAGCGGCTCCAGAGAGAAACAAGATAAAGTTGCCAAGGATGTCAAGAATAAAGCGAAACAAAAAGGTAAAAAGGGTGGAAAGCAGGGACCAAGTGATGACTCTGTCAGTGCTGCTCCAAGACAGTGGAATGATTATACTGTCAAATTCGAGTTCCCAGAACCTACCGAACTCTCTCCACCATTACTTCAACTTATGGACGCATCGTTTAAATATCCAGGAAGGGAAGATTTCGGGCTGAGAGAGCTTAATATCGGTATTGACATGGGATCGAGGGTAGCAATAGTCGGTCCAAACGGAGCAGGAAAAACAACACTGATGAATTTGTTGGCTGGAGATCTGGAACCCACACATGGAGACCAGAGAAAGAGTCACAAATTACGGATAGGAAGGTATAACCAGCACTTTGTCGATTCGCTGGCATTTGATGTATCACCCGTGGAATATTTACAAGGTATTAGTGGACTTCGTCCAGAAGAAATCAGGGCAAAGCTGGGGAGATTTGGTCTCTCTGGACATCACCATCTGCAACCAATTTGCAAACTCTCTGGAGGACAAAAGGCACGTGTCGTCTTTGCAGCAATTGCATTATCCAATCCTCATATTCTTTTATTGGATGAGCCAACGAATCATTTGGATATGGAGTCTATTGATGCCTTGGCAGATGCACTCGAAGAGTTTGAAGGAGGTGTGGTGATTATCTCGCACGACTCTAAACTCTTGTCAAGAGTGTGTGACGATGCAGAGAGGTCCGAGGTGTGGATTGTGGAGGATGGTCAGGTGACAGAGTATGATGGATACTTTGAGGATTATAAGGATGAACTTATTGCAGAAATTGCAGAGGAATTGGATGAGGATGAGAGGGAAGAGGCAGAACGACAAGCAGCTCAACCATAATACGACTATATCTGTATGTAACATCCTATGACGTAGTTTCATGCTTTATCTTCAAGCTACATGTGCTGGCCATGATTCTTTCGCCAAAGCTGTTCAAAATATTGGTCTTGGTATGTATTTTGACGTCTGACGTTCTGCAGACGTCAGATCACATATGGTAGGGCGTTGGTGCTCGATGCAGCATGGATGACACGTTGCAAATCTACCACTATTCACATCTACAGACCGGATACTTTTTATTAGTATAATAAATTTGAATTAATTGTCTGCAAAAGACAGTGAATATCTGCAACTTGAATCATCATGTATCGCGCCTTCTTGTTCTTCCTTATTTCCCTTGCTCTGGTCTATGGGTCCATGGCCCGTCAGGTACGCTCTCTGCCGTGGTAAATAACAGATAAAGATTATATCTTTTTGATAATGAATGTGTCGGCGGCCAGTGTGGCTGAATATATCTGTGCGAGTGATGTGCTCTTACCGGTTGATCGAGGTTGCACTCGATCCGTATGGAAGGTACATGGTGCCCGCAGGGAATGTATCATCTTACTTTTTACAATAATATTATCATGCAGATGCTTCAGGCCACCTGTGGTCCTCTGGTTCCAGGTGTGATTGATCCACCACAAAACGCGGTCTTGTACTTGTCCGTGCGTGGTCCAGGGAAGATTTTGTACAAATGCGTGGAGAAGAACAACCCAATTGTGCTCTCAGAGAATGCCCAGATGGCTGCGGATCCAAAGATTTCCAAGGGGTGGACCGCTACTCTGACGACAAAGGATGATGTCCGCGTTCTTACGACCCAGAACTCCAACGAAAAGCCAACTGCTGAGAATGTTTTCGTTCTTGGAGACCGTCCAGTCACCAAAACCGTACTTGATGCAGCTCCGGATCTTCGCTGGGAGGTTGTCAGTAATGAAGGTGCACCAGCTGCATTGGGAGGCATCCCAGCAGGTGGTAACTATATCACCAGGACATTTGCAGACGGAGGTGCTCCACCACGTGTGTGTGATGCCGGGGAGACGGTTGAGGTTGATTTCGAGGCTTCCTATAACATCTACTCCTGTGACTCGGCATATTTGTCAGGATCTCCAGTTTCTGCTCCAGCCAAGTCTCCAGCCGCTGCTACTGCACCCGCTGCATCAGTCCCACCAAGTGTGTCAGTCCCACCAAGTGTGTCAGTCTCACCAAGTGTGTCAGTCCCACCAAGTGTGTCAGTCCCACCTGTCGTTGAAACACCATCTCCATCTCCAGCAACAGCCACTCCACCATCTCCAGTCGCTGTTCCACCATCTCCAGTCGCTGTACCACCAACGGCACCAGTTGTCCCAGTGGCTGTTCCACCATCCCCAGAGGCAACAGACGCTGCTACTATGATTGGCGCAGGAGTGATGGCTTTGGTCTTGGCTGTATTGTAAGTATTTGAGTAATAATTCATCGTGATACATGTCGTATCCTACCAGAACGTTGGTGAACCTGTTCGAGTAGAGTATCCTCTGCCAAGCCATTGTTCCCGATTGACCAGTCAATCGACATGAACCAAATCTGAGGTGGGGGTATGGCATGCTGCTAGCAAGGGTAATTTCTATACATCCCTCTTTGTAAAACAGCCAACTGTTATCACATTATTATTATTTACATTATTTTCTACAAATTTACTGAACATATCTGTTCCCTTGATCTCTCATATCTTTTTGTGGGTATATTCGTCGGATCCGCAATGGGCTTACAACAGTGGGCGTCTTTCACAGCTCTTGCACTTCTCTCCAGTAGTGCACATGGTGCGCAAAGAAATATTTTAGCTGATCCAGTACGTGAAAAGAATGACCCTTTTATGATAATTGGCCCTGCGTTTTGAACCAACGCGTTTGCATTGTTTGAACCTCTGCTTCAACCTAGGCGACGACGCCCATGATGCCGCATTCTCGTTGACTGTGTCTAATATACACTCATATACTGCAGTTATTGACGAATAACAACAATAATTTGGCATCGGACGTAAAGGACCTCAAGGATTGCCCTGCAAATGTGCCCGTATTGAGCACAGGAGTTCCAGGAATTTCCGAGGATGAACGCCTTGAAATCAGCACCAATGTGGGAAAATCGTTCCGTACTTTCCAATGTATTAATGACAAACCAGTTTCATATTCCGAATACAATGCTAAAATCAGCGATATTAAAGGAGACTGGTGGGGAGAGATGTTTTACCAGGATGGGTTTCCTATTTTCAAGTTGAACTGGGCAGACCCGTATAATGATAAGAAGATCAAGTCTAGAACTATTGTCAGTTTCAAAGAATATGTTGAAGTTCCGTCACCAAATCCAATTGTGGATCTCCCATGGGCACGATATCCAGTGCTGAGTGATGATGGAACTGACCCAGCTCCTTTCAAGTATATTGAGAGAGCATATACAAAGGGAGGTGTTGCACCTGCAACGTGTGGGGGTCAGAGGGAAATAACTATTCCTTATGAGGCATACTACTACTTTTACTCCTGCAAAGAGCCAAAGGTTGAGGCCGTGGTCCCAGAGCCAGAGCCATCTCCAGAGCTAGAGCCATCTCCAGAGCCATCTCCAGAGCCATCTCCAGAACCAGAGCCATCTCCAGAACCAGAGCCATCTCCAGAGCCATCTCCAGAAGAGGCCGTGGCTCCTTCTCCTTCTCCTCCGATGGTGGCTCTTCCTACAGATGCAGCCAGTCCAATGGCACAGACTGTACCAATTCAAACCACTGCCCAGGAGGTCACTACAACTGAGCCATCATCTGGAGCGGTCTCCACCGCAGGATTCGTAGCCTCTGCCATAGCAGTGGCAGCAGCAGCAGCAGCATTCTAGAAGCATGTAATCATTTGGATTACTGCAACTCTTGATGTGTCATATATTTACCAGGTTTAGTGAATATGTGAGAGAATTTGTGAACTGTGATCTTCTGTAAATATAATACAATATGGCTTGCACTGTACAGTACTCACATGTGAGTGTATTTCTATCTGCACTTGTCCATGTATTTTGATGCCTGATATCCCCAGGTAGTGGATGCAATCGCTGAGACAGGATAGAATCAATAGCCTCATTCAGGTCATTGACGTCACTGCTTGTGATTCCTTTTTTGGCATAAACTTGCATGCATGCATGCATGCATGCATTCCGGATAAAACCCTACAACCTTGGACCCTACCACCCTAGCATCTCCCACATCTTAATCTACTACTAGTAGCACCCTTTCTCAAATGACACAGTATGAAATCAAAAGAAATCGAATCATCTACCACTGATCTTATATCGGATGCATGATGATACAACAACATATCACGAGAAGAACTACAGGACCTGCTCTGCCAAACCTTGGCCCTGTACGCGTAGGTCGTCGCACAAGACAATGTATCCAACCCAGCAGAGCTTTTGAACTTGATAGCTCAAGTAACTTGGTGTTTGAAGATGATTCTGGTGAGAAAATCCCAGTCATGTCTGCCGATTACGGATTCCGATCCGGGGCAGGTAGGTTGTATCAGGACGACTATGGTGGTGTCCCGAGTTCTATTCTCGACCTATCAGTATCTAATTTTAAAAAAGAGTTGATGGCTCTGAGACGATCAGTTCGAATGGACGAATACAAGGAGATTTCACAGGTGTATGAAAATGTCTCTTTGCCTCGTCGAATCCTGTTTTCAATCGGAAATTCTATCCGAGAGAGTCTTGCATCTCTTGATACTTGGTTGGAAGATGAGAATATAGTACGAAAGTTGAATTTTCCGAAGAATGCTCTGGATGAGCGCCTGACAGAGGAACAGACAGCAATGCTTGAAAAAGTGAAACAGCTTGTCCTGGATGATGAACGAGTAGTACAGAGGGAGAAGGATCGGGAAGCTCGTGATGGGAAAGTGGAAGCTCCTGCTGTGATTCGTTTGGTATATAGCTCACTGTGCTGGGTATTGGATGTGTTGTATGGAGGACGGCCAATCCAGAGATTCTGGGTCCTAGAGACAGTTGCCAGAATGCCATATTTCAGTTACATTTCTATGCTTCATTTGTACGAATCTCTCGGATGGTGGAGAGCTGGAGCCGAGGTGAGAAAAGTTCACTTTGCTGAGGAATGGAACGAGTTGCATCATTTGCAAATCATGGAATCTCTTGGTGGGGATCAGTTGTGGGTTGATCGTTTTCTGGCAGAACATGCTGCTGTGTTTTATTATTGGGTTTTGGTGTTGATGTATGCAATCTCTCCATCATCATCATATGCGCTATCAGAATTGATTGAAAATCATGCGGTGGATACGTACACTGAGTTTGCAGAGCAAAACAAAGAGGTGCTAGAGACTATCCCACCTCCTCTGGTGGCATTGAATTACTACAAATCTGGGGATTTGTATTTGTTTGACCAGCTGCAGACGGGTTGGAAGAGTCAGGAGCCTCGCAGACCATCGTGCAATAATTTGCACGATGTATTTGTCAACATCAGAGATGATGAAGTGGAACATGTGAAAACCATGCATGCTTTGAAATATAATAAACTAGAGCTTGATCAGACTGGCATCAAAGAAGCAAACAGGAGAATTGGTCACATGGCAATCACGTCCCTGAACTCTATTGATTTTGATGAATGATATATACTACTGTTTACATATATACTGTGTACCCTATTCCTCTTTTGGACCATCACCATCATCATCATCCCCTTCAACATCATCATGTTCGTCCTGCTCTGCTGCAGAAGCAAATGACTTGATGACGTCTACGACCCCTTGGTGTCCTCTGTCTAGTGCATCATCCACTGGAGTTCTCTCGAATGAATTCAATTTACTCGGCTCGGCACCGTGTTCCATCAATAGACGGACAGCATCCTCATGTCCATTTGTGCATGCCCAATGAAGGGGACTGTTTCCTTCATTATTACACAGCTCTACAGACTGCCCATAAAAACAAGATAATGTGTTAGTAGATCACCATACATACAATGTATACATCATCATACGAATAGTTACGTACGGCACCATGTTCTAGTAAAATCTTCAAACAATCCAAGTGACCATTTGCAGAGGCCATATGGAGAGCTGCAGAGCAGTACCCAAACTATGTGTAACTTGCATTGTACCTCTTTAGACCATGTAATAGTGATGTATGTACATACCAGTCGATCCTCGTTCGTCTTGCGCATTGATATTGACCCCTGCTTCGAGACATGCAACAATGTCTTCTGTATCTCCATATCGAGCGCTCGTGATGAGCGTGTCTATGAGTTCATCAGTCGCAATTTCTGGTCCCATTTTAGAGATGATATATCTGTTTATTTGAGTTTACGTAAATGTTGCATCAGCAAGATTAATGCTGCCTGGCTTACTCCTGGAATTTTCTGTGCTTGAGAGAGATTCCTGGGCCTCCACATTTCTAGCTTTTCTCTATCTTCAGTTGAAAGCTGAAGCAATCCATACTGCATATCAGGTGGAATATACGTTGTCTCGTCGTTGTTTAGTGCTTCAATGAGCGAGGATTGCCTTTTTATGTAAGGGTCGTAGTACAAATCATGCACTGCACACCTGACAGCATTCATGGGGCTGCATGCATTGTCATGTCTGATGCATGCATCTAAAGTCGAAGCCGCGTCTTTCATCGAGCTTTGTATAATGTCTTGTATGCGTTCTAAGGTGATATCGTGTCTCGCAAGCATGGCAGCTGCCGACACCATGCTGCCATCCTTTGCAGTCTTGATCCCACTGGCATTCCATGCAGATGATGTCAACTCAACACTTTGTAAGCATGATTTTGTCATGAAAGACAAGCGTACACGTTGATCGATGATTAGGTTTCTCTTATCTGTATCTGAAAGCAATTGTAATGACTGGGCGATTTCGCCGAGGCGCATGTCAGCATTATCTGGCCGTAAGAGAAGTCTAAACTCAGCCCTAGATGTCATCATTCTGTATGGTTCCGAAGTACCTCGGGTCACCAGATCGTCAATAAGGACACCTATGTAACTATTTGATCTCGATAGCAAGAGTGGAATGGATGGATTTGCTGCGTTTGCACCGGCAACGAGTCCTTGAGCAGCAGCTTCTTCATAGCCAGTAGTTCCATTGATTTGACCTGCCAGGTATAAACCTTGTACATACTTGGTCTCAAGGGTGTTGTGCAGCTGCCGCGGGTCAATATAGTCGTATTCAACAGAATATGCGGGCACTATCATTACTGCTTCCTCCAAGCCAGGGATTGTCTTGAGCAAAGCCTTTTGGTCTTCTACCTCAAGACCGCACGATATCCCATTTGGGTACACTACATTGCTGTCCAACCCCTCTGGTTCTAACCAAACATGATGGGTTCTGTTTGGAAATCTCTTCATTTTAGTTTCGAGTGATGGACAGTACCGTGGTTCTACCGCCACCCTATTGCCATCTTTATCAACTTCATACTGTGCACCTCTGCCAGATGCCATGCAGTCATGCATCCATCGCTCCGTTTCTGCAGTCGTTCGAGTTCCATAACAGTACACCTGAGATAAAGGAGGCTTCCATCCTGGCATATCTGTATGGAGGAGGGAAAAGGGACATGGGTTTGTATCTCCAGCCTGTTCTATACATTTTGAAAAATCAATCGAGCTAGTGTCCAGTCGAGGTGGTGTTCCAGTTTTCAAGCGGCCAATTCGAAAGCCGATTGAATCAAATGAAGATGCTAAAGAACTTGATGACGTCGAAGCTTCTGTGTCCGACGAATTCATGACATCATTAGTGACCTTGTTTGAATTCTGGTGTGTGGGTATGACACCACTAGAAATTCTACCTGCTTTCTTCTGTTGGCTACCAATGTGGATTGTCCCGTTCAAAAATGTTCCAGTTGTAATTATAACACTATCAGACTCGATATGTTCCCCCGAACCCAATATAACTCCCCGGACTTTGTGCGTATACCCTTCTCTCGACCCAGACAAGGGTTCCAGGAGAAGATCTGACACAGTATCATCTACAATTGACAATCGAGAATCTTTCACAGAAAAAAGACTCTGTATAGCATTTTTATATACTTTCCTATCCATTTGAGCCCTTGGACCACGCACAGCAGGCCCTTTCGACGCGTTCAGCATTCGAAACTGTATTCCTGCTTCATCGGCAACCATACCCTGCATTCTCATATTTGCGTTCTGAAGTTTCTCTTCGTTATCATTTACCTCGGCAACTTGACACATACCATTAATCCTCCTAGAGCATCAACTTCACGAACTAGAATCCCTTTGGCAAGCCCACCAATGCTTGGATTGCAGCTCATTTCACCAAGGCTCATTCCAGGCTGTGGTGTTACCAATGTCACAGCAGAGCCTCGTCGTTCTGCAGCAGCTGCAGCTTCACACCCAGCGTGACCTCCTCCAACAACCACAACCCGTGTGACACTGTCAGTTGCGTATCCTCTTGATATAAAGAGAGTTCCACCAGCTTCCCAAGTCTTGTCAGGGGAGAGAGCCCTGGCTCTTTTTGAGCACCACCTCCAGGTATCTATCCATGATGCCTTCATATCAATACTATAATAGCAAGATTCGTCATCAATGACCACACAGGGATATCTATCTGATAGAAAAGTATTTACAAATAAATGGACAATGGCCAGTTTCGTGGAATCTGCTCAGTTTTCATTTTAATCTTTCTTTCGACAAGCATTGCCTTTTGCCCTCATTCGAAAGAATTATACATGTATTAATTGACACTTGATAAACTAATATCGTATTTTGTGGCAGGCCTGGTTGATCTTAGAGTCTCGGACTTGACCTCGTCTCAACTGGACCTAACTCTAGACTTTGCAAAGGTTTCACCGCATTCGATCGTATCAATCGACGTCAGTGGTTTTGAAAAGAGGTGAAATATCTGTATCTTACAGGAGAATAGGATACGTACCCTCTGATTGACGTGTATGGGTGGTGACTGCCAACCTAGACCATTTTTGCATGTGGTGAAAACAGAGAGTAAGGATGTTTGAAGCTCAAGTGGCGTATTATCTGAACGAATACCTTGGTAAATATGTCCAAGGTATCGATAGAGAGTCCCTTAAGATATCAATTTATGCTGGAGATGTGGTTTTGAGGAATTTGCGTCTCAAACCAGATGCCCTAGAGGATTTGGATCTGCCTGTTAGTGTGCATGCAGGTCTTCTGGGTATGCTGCGGCTCAAAGTGCCATGGAAAAACCTTGGAGGAACTCCTGTGGTCGTGGAAATCGATGATTTATACCTTCTTATTCGGCCAAGGTCTCCTGATAGACGCGATGATGCCGGAGAATGTGCCTATGATGACTGGGACGTGTTTGATGAAGGATTCCAGAAGTCGAAAATGAACCGAGTTCGAAGAAAGGAAAAGCAGTGGGTGAATAATGTCCTAAAAATGCAGATGAGAGACAAAAAGCAGCAGGAGAATAAAGGTTTCTTGAGAGGCCTTATTGATACAATTGTGAGCAACCTTCAGATTTCTATCAATAACATCCACATTCGATATGAAGATGGGCAAACAAGAGCTAGACATATATTTGCATGTGGATTTACACTACAGAAATTATCTGCGTTCACAGTGGATGCCAAGGGAAGAGAGACATTTATGCCATCCAACCAGATGGATTCACTGAGAAAATCATTGCAACTCAGAAGGGCTGCCATTTATTTCGATTGTGATACAACCTTGTGGTCTCCTATTGATGGTTGGGATCTTATGGAGCCTGAAATATGGAAAGAATGGTTTGAACCTGATATTGTCAAGGACAATACGGGCAGAAGTCATGTCATACAGCCAGTTGATGGAACTGCATCATATGTAAGGAGGTGGAAAGACTTGGATCAGGAACGTGATGCCGCGACCGAGCTGAATATTGAACTAAAAGCAATTTGTGCTTCTGTTTCAAGGGATCAGTACTGTAACTATTCCCTGCTACTGTCTGAAATCTCTCAATATACTGCCAGACTGCCGTATGCTGAATTTGTTCCTCATTGCAGACCACAGAGAGGTGAAAAAGCCAGGGCGTGGTGGATGTATCTGTTATATGTTCAAAAGCAGAATGATGAAATTAGAAAATTCAAGTGGAAGGATGTGATCTATAGTATCAGGGCGCGATCACAGTATATTTCCATGTTCAAAAAGATGTTGAAAATGGATAATCTGAAGATGAAGAATGGTGCTGCTCTGCCTAGTGATTTTGATCAAGCATATACAAAAAATATAAAAGATCTGAGTAGTATTGAAAATCGACTGCAAGAAGCAACCATTCTAATATTTCGAAAAGTGGCACATACAGAATTTGATGATGAGCAAAATAAGGAGGCTGAGCTAGCAAAGGCCCAGCAACAGCAGAAGGGCTGGCTGGGCTGGCTTATGGGCAATGGTGGGTCTCCGGAGGCCAGCACAAAAGAAGAATCTGACGATACTGGTATGGTACTATCACATGAAGACTATGATACAATTCTTGAGACTCTCAAGGCCCAGGAAACGTCTATGAGCCTGAAGTTCGAGACTCCATACACCCTCCTTGCAAAGTACATTGTCAATATAGGGAATGTTTCAATCAACCTAGTTGACGAAGGTGGTGCTGAATTGTTCAAAGGATCAATGAAGACAATCTCCTCGGAATTCATATCGTTTCCTATAACCAAACGAGTGAATGTGAATGTGGAATCCATGGGCATTGACTCCCAGAATGGGTGCTTTGTCAAGACAGGGAAATCCAGCGGTGTTTCCAATACGAGTTTGAACGACGCTCTTGCGCTTTCATTCGTAAAGAATCCCCAAAATGAGCGTTCAGATGCCATTCTTAATGTTGAGCTTGCTCCAAGTTTTGTATATTATGATCCTTTGGCGGTAGGAGATGTCGTTGATTTTTTCCAGCCCCCAGAGGAGCTAGTCCTGCAAGACCTAGGAGATATTTCATTAGTTGCTGCTACGCAAATTTCCCGGGCGAGGGCAGCGGCAGCAGAGTATGCAATTGCAGCTTGGTCAGGAAAGCCAAAGCTGGAGATGTGCCTGACTTTAAATGCACCCAAAATATCATTCCCATCAAAGCAAAATGATGTTCATCTCGCTGTTGATCTGGGTTTGTTTGTGATAGAGACTGATACTGTCACGAGCCAAAATCTTGTAGGACAAGAAAAAGGGCTATACGAGTGTATCAAGGTGACTGGAAGCAATATATCTGCATCTTTGATGGGATCTAGTGTGGACTGGGAGGTGGCTTTTGAATCATCACAACAAAAGTCGCACATGACCTTGCTAGATCAATGCAGTCTAGAGATGTCGCTTCGAGTTGCCAGGTATATTGACAAAGAATATCCTATGCTGCAAATACGCCCAGTAATACCAAGACTGCAATTTTTCATCAGCCCAGACAGGATCAATGCTCTATTGCAGGTGGTTCACAATATCTCAGAATTGCATGAAGTTTCAGAAAATCAACGGCCTAATACAGGTGATAATGATTCCAGCTGGCTCTCTTCTGCAGATTGGATGAGAGATTGCTTCATTTTAGAGTGGAGTTCCCTGCAGTCGAGTGCCTTGTGGAAAAAGTATCAAGTGGTCTTGTACCATGGAACTATTTATGCGTTAAATATTGGTTCAAGATGTGATATTGCTGCTCAAGTATCTATAGATAAAGATACCGTCGTCAGCAAATTACCAGATGATATTGTGGGTAGTTCAAATATCTTGGCAATTCATAGGTCTAAAAGCACAGATTGGAGGGAAATTCTGAGGGACACTGACTCTTGGGTTTTGAAATTTGAGACCCCAACAGAACTTGCAAAATGCTTTGAAGAAGTGAACGCAACGATTCACAAGGCCACCTCGCAAACTTTGGTGGCAAATTCGACTGATCAAGACTCTCCGAAAGTTGATATAGACCTTTTGAGGACATTTGTCTACATAGAAGGAGGTGTCTCAGAGCTTCAATTAGTGATAAGTGGTTGCCCACCAATCTGCCGATATGATTTTGGTGATGATCGAGAAGTTGGTCTCGTTTCTCTCAAAGCATCAAAGGGATCATTCAAATTTATTTATGGAGACGAGATGATGCGTTTCAATACTTCCCTTGTTGCCTTGCAGATTGATGATCTTTTAATGGAGACTCTGACTGGCAAAAAACGATACCTTGCTAAAAGTGCGACGATACTGTCGCAGTCAAATACTCAGAATCTGGCGGATTTTACGTTGGAGTTACTATCTCCAGTACATCCAGAGTATAATGGTGTACAGACATTTCTAAAAGCAAGTCTTGGCTCGTTTTTTTTCTTTGCGAACAGGCCAACTGTTGCAGCTTTGATATCGTTTGGAACTGACATAGCTGCTGGCAGTGATGCGGCTAAAACAGAGCCAATGATGCCAGGTCTGGAGAATGCCATATCTGATGCATCTGAAATTGTTCTTTATTGCAAAGATTATGCGTGCAAGACATTTGTGATGGACGTGGTGCTACAGAAGTTGCAACTGGTGCTGTGCTTTGAACATGGGCAGAGTCTAGCAGAAGTTAGTGTCTCAGACTTTACATTTGTGTTGGAAATCATTTCAGATGGATGCATGAAAATAAATTCAAGCCTAGGAAATCTCTACATAGATGATAAAACTTTGGAGCAATCAAACGAGTATTCACATATCTGTGGGATTCGTGATGCCGGGAAATCATCTCTAGTGACTATCCAATTTCACATGTACCCAGCACATGTTCAGCATTCATTGGACGCCCCTCAAGATATGGTTTGTTATAATTTGTGCGCACATCTGAGCAAGTTGAGGATTATTTTTCACTATCGGTTCATACAGGAATGTGTAGAATACTTTTCTCAGATGCTAGATTTCAGACCACATGATGGAGATGAGGTAGAGCAAAGTATATCAATTGAAGACTCTCAAGAGTCTCTTGTGTCGAACGAAGTTGGGTCACCATTTCTCCTTATCATGAATGTTACTCTGGATGCTCCGTTGATTACTGTTCCACGCACCTCAGATGGAAAAGATAGCATCAAGGCTGACCTGGGAACTGTTTCATTGCAAAACAAGATTTTGCCTTGCTATGGGAACAATTTCGTGGACCATTCAATTTTACATCTTTCTGGGGTGCAGATTTATCCAAGTAGTATTTCAAATGGCGATGGGGACTCGCTAGTAAGCTTTTCTGAGGAAGGTTGGCTTGTTAGCTGGAGACGGCCCTTGGGAAGTGCTTGCAGCTCTGACATCCCTTCTTTTGATATGGAAATTGAACTATCCAACCTTCGTGCAGCTTTAACGAATAAAAATCTAGAAGATTTGATATCCATAATTTCAGAAAATACTGCGGAAAAGCCCCAAGTATTAGACAATGCCTTCTCGAGTCCATGCAGGTCAACATCAGATGTCAGAGAGCAATTGAAAAGTTTGACAACAAGGGATTCGGTTCCATCTGCTACAGCGAGATCGATTACAGCATTAGAAGGTATCCAGTTTAGGGTATATGTCTCTTTGCACCACCTTCAGTTGAATCTTTTCCAGGAGAAAACTGATGGTGTTCAAAGCAATCTTAGCTACATGCAGATTGATCACACCTATGTTTCGTATACTTCATTTCGCTCAGGAAGTTATGACATAGAGGTGTCTCTCCCAAAACTTGAGATCTCTGATATAAGACCGCATGTGCCTCCAGAGCATTCGCTCGTAATCAGCAGCGGCCACAGGGCATCTCTATTAATCCTTCGCTACAATTGTGGGTCTGGCAAAAGGTCACTAGATGTTATTCTCCAAAAGCCTTTACTCGTTTTGGAGCTCGGTTTCCTTATTGATCTATCGAAATTTTTCGTCCCTCAATTCTCGTTTGCGAAAGTAGATCCTCTGCCCTTTGTATCTCATGATCTTTTGCTGACACATGCTGAGTTTTCTTTGGAAGATGACATATGGTTATCCCCAGCTATGAGACTCCTGGCTGATGCGAAGCCAGGTAAATACTACCTTGAGGGTAATGGTCATTGTATCATATTACCCAAGAAAGATGACCTGAGCACTAAAGTACCTTTAATTATAATTGGGGCGAGTTGTTCACTCTATATTAAAAATGCAAGTATAGTGAATGCATAGAGCTTGGGAGATTGCATCAAACTAGGCCCTGGTGCCTGTCTCCACATGCCTTCTGATCAAGGAGTGAAGATGGTCAACCAAGCAGACAACGATATAGATAATGATTCTAACCCTAGTGAGATGAAAACCCCATTGGTCTCCAACGACATATTTGAGGTATCTTTATCCACATCAAATTTGGGACTATACCTCCTGCAGAAAAGAGATGAATCAAGAGGTAAAGATGTTAGTGGCAGTGTTGACACAAAAATCATTGCGTTCAAAATGGATCTGGATTTGTCATTTAGGTCAAAGATGGATGAACAGACCTTAAATGTTGACCTCAATAATTTAAGAGCATCCCAAAGCAATATATCAAATTTGAGGGAGCAGATAACAGCAAGATCTAATCAGGATTTGGATAGTCACAAGAAACTTATTGGGAGCAAAGAATCGGATATCATCCTGCCTCTTCAAATCAACTTCAATTATAGCTCAACACCAGCAGATATTGACATGGACTTGTCAGTTTCTGATGCAAAGGTGGTGGTTTCCCCAGGAGCACTTGAATCAATAACCCACTATGTTGAGGATGCAGTTGCTCCATTGCTGCAGCCTGGGCCAGATAAGCCAGTATTTGCTGTTTCCAAATACCAAAAGATTGTGTCATTATGTACAAAATCATTTTCCCGGGATGGTACAGAAGAACAGTATTTGATGGCAGAATCTGATGTCATAACAATTTGGAGACCACATCTGCGAACAGGTTGCATGAGTGTAGGAGACGTGGTGACTCTGGGTAATCGAGCCCCTTCTTTCGAAGCTGTGTCTTTATCAAGAAACTCAGGTCTTGTATCATATCCTTTATCGTTTCAAAGCGTGTTCTCGAACGAAGAAATTTGCATTTGGGTCCCCATGGCACCTGTTGGGTATTCTAGTATAGGCTTTTTTGTGACAACTGATGGGAAACCTCCTTCCATCGAGGATGTATGTTGCATCGGTACAAAAGCTCTTATTAGTGTACCTAAAGGTTCCAGCGTACCTATCAGTACGAAGGGATCCATTCTGGACTTGATCAATGTTGACAACTCATTTGGCAGCTTTCTTGTGATGAATGACAAAGTTGACCTGGAGCCCCTTGACCTCAGATATCCCATTGGGCCAACTAGTTATGCTCTGTCATTGATTCCATTCATGAGTGATGCTGGATCTCGCAGCATGTCAAATGATCTGAGCAGGAAATTGCAAATGACCTATGTGGAAACCCAAAGGAAAGCTAATGCTGTGAAGGCAAGGAGTGTGAACTCTTCAAAAACAACAGAGTTTAGACGGGTGTGGACAGACATGGGATCTTTGTCGGAGTCTCGTGGAGTATCTATTTGGCGCCCAATTGCTCCCCCAGGCTATTGGATTCTTGGGGATTGCTTTATGAATGGTTTCGATCCTCCTTCGTATGTATACACCCTGAGAACTGGTGTAAGTCTGCAGAATATTGGTGGTGAAAATTTGGCTGATCCTGTCAAATTCGACTTAATATGGCATGATGGAAATCCTAAAATCGATAAGAGACTTTCTGTATGGAATCCTGTCGCACCGAAAGGCTACATTGCTATGGGGAATATTGTTCATATTGGTACTGGATTGCCAAATGTTGATGTCAAATGTATCTGCGAGAAGTTTGCATCTAGTGGACTTACACCAAGAAGTCCCATGTGGCGTGTTCGAGGAGATCAAATGACAATTAATCCTTTAAGTACATGGCGTGTTGATGAGCAAACATGCTGCTTTGTCATCAATGCCACAGACTCTGCAACAGCTCCGGAAGGTATGCATGTGCTGAACATGAGCTCAATCAATGGAGATGCTGGAGAGGACCCTGGGCGAACAGTGAATGTCGTAGTACGCGCAAGATCTTTTGATATAGTATTCTATGACTCTTTCAGAATGCCTATATTACGATCCAAGATAAATAATATAGAGTCTGGCATTAGAGGGTATAGCCAGGAAGTTGTGCAGTCATATGGGGGATTCCAGCCTTCTATTATGGCATACAACTCGAACGCAAGCTGTTGGGAGCCAATCCTCGAGCCATTTGATGCGATAATAAAGGTAGATGCTAATTTCAAGAGCGAAATATCCTCTGGAATAGAGCCAGGGATTCATATTAGCATAAAGTCATCATCGGAATTAATATTCACAACGCTTGCACTGTCTCATGTGAATGCTGTGATATCCTCCTATGAAGAATGTGTCACAGCGCTTGCAAAGAATGGAAGAGTGTCTGATCATGAAATTATACCTGCTCTTGGTGAAAAATGGCTTCGAAACTCGGTTATAGTGAATAGTTTGGGTGTTGATCTTGAGTTTGAGGTTGAGAGTATTGATGGTGTCGATTCGTTTTCGATTTTGAGTGGACATAATCAGAAGATTGAGAGGAGTGCTATTTTTGATCCACTAGATGATCAAATCACAAGAAAGTCGACATGGACTGGGGGAATGCTGCTTCTTGATATTGGAGATGTCTACACTGCACCAGATGATTCCAGAATTATGGTCGCAGCTTACTTCAAGTCCTGTAATAGAGGCTCTAATCCCAGAACCCGAGCACTGAAGGTGTCAAGTGGACATGCATCGTTCAATGAAAGGCTTGTATTGACGTGTAGTGGGGTGAAGGTAGACTATACAGAGGTTGTCGTCGAGGTATGGGATGTACAAGGTAATTTGGGGCAAGGGTTGATTCTGGACTCTGGTACTTTCAGTACAGGAGGGTTATCGAATCGTCCCTCTGATGTTAATATCCTCTTACAAAGTAACAATCAGATGGCTTGTAAGGCTTGCTGGCAGCGAAATCCTACTATTCAGGATACAAAAGCGGATGAACAAAATCTTGTGTTCCATGGCCAGCACACTGAACAGAGAGCAATCAGCATCAAAGGGTCCCAGAATGTTTGGAAAATTATTCCAGAGCTATCTCGCCGAATTACAGGCGGGGATAAAAGGAATCTCTCTGTTATTGCAGTTGAATTAGGAGGGAAAACTGTTATTGTCGAGGGCAGCATCGAAAATCACATGTGGCACGAACATTACAGGTCAAATTGCATGGTTTCAAATATGACTGATTTGCCCATTAAGATATCATTGATAGGCTCTAAAGAAGAATCAATTACTGATGTGGGACCTATAGAACCAAATAAATCCAAATCACTGCCGTTAGGATGGGATTGTGGTGGAAAGTCATTGGGCATTTGCCCAGGCATTAACATTGAATCAGTTGGTAAGCTCGAGATCCAGCACGAATACAATTGGGGCAGATTACAGGCAAGTGCACAAAATGAATGCATCGGTATTCCACTAGCCAATCTAAGCTATCATCGACATTCAAGGTTTGTTTTAAGCTGCGAGTCAAAGGATCAGAGCCGAGACTCAATGATGTTCAGTGCAGTCATCACACCGAAATTTGTTCAAGGGACAGATTTGATTGATTGGGTCATAACGGTTGTGCCACCAATCACAATTCGAAACCATATACCTCTCTCAATATCACTTTCTTTGTACAATGAAGGTAAAGCTCTTGGCAGAGAGGGTGAGTCTACAATCATGAGGACTGGTGATAAACTTCCAATCTATTTCCTTGGATCCAGGGGTTCACTTCAATTTGAGATTGCTTGTAGTGGATATAAGTGGGCAGAGCAAGGTCTTGCCACTTTAACTGGAACTAAATTAGAAATGAGAAATTCTGTACGTATATGCGAGGAAAGGCAACGTATTCCTTCTGAAATAATGATTAACAGAGCTTCCATGAGCTCGGAATTTCAGAATAGCAATACAGACCTAGCTAATCGAGTTGAGTCACCCTATCCAATGACAGTCACCTTATCCTCCCCTCTATGGATTTTAAACAAAACAGAATGCTGCATAGAAATAGCTACTACGTCTATCAGTAATGATTCAAGGAAAATATCTAATCAAGTGGGGGTGGATTTTGTGCATCAGAAGGATCCAGTCTATGATTCAGTCATTCTAGCCTCAGATGGAAACGGGTCTGAGCAGTCAAGCTTGGCAAATTCGAGAAAGATTGAGTCACGTTCAATGTTGCTCATGGGAATGCCGAATGCGAAAGATGGGGTCGATGATAAGACAGTGTCATATGGCATAAAGATCCGTGTTCAAAATTCAGGGTGGACAGAGGCCATCTTGTTTGACCAGGATTATGCTACTAAACATGGATATATCTGTCTTTCTTCTGTTCCTTTGCTGATAATGAATGAATCTCGGCTGAACTCCAAGGTTTATGGTATTGTTCTGTATTTGGAAACAGGGGAGTTTGGAGAATCTAGAATTTTGCATATTGAATCGCAGATCCTCTTGCAAAATAACTCCAGAGTTCCTGTTCAAGCATTCCAATGCGCGACGGAAACCAAGCCAATTCTAAAGGGTGATGACGCGATGGTTCTTCCAATGGGAGGAATATACCTAGGGCAGCAGCAGTCTGATAGCTTGAATAAAGGATATTCTATCAACTCCTTTGTGCAAATGCCAGACAATGCATTGAATGACATGCTTCAGGCCAAGGCGATATTTGATATACCAGAGGACTCTATCACAAGAGCAATGAATTTCTCAAAACTCAATACAACCTCTGTGTGTCTCAGGCAATCTGATGATAGCGGGCTTGAAAACGTTGGGATTTGGAGCAGGCCAGTTCAGATGAATAGATCAGAAGAAGGTTTCGAGTACATTGTCATTCCAAGGGTTTCAGGAAATTCGCTAGAGGAATCTATTTTGCTGCGCATTCGATTTAGTTTTAGAGGACCCGGATTGAAGTCCATCATCATTGAGTCTGCAGAATGTTTACCAAACTATGTCTTGATCAACAAAACGCCATTCAGGTTAATGTTTGCCCAACCTGGATCAGAAAGTGCACACGATTTGCCAGAGTTTAGCGCATCTGGATGTGTTCCTGAATTTACAGCAACTTCAAAACTACGGATGGAAGTATATGGCCCAAACTTACGCTCATATTCTAAGATTCTTGACCTTGGTGAGGATATGGAGACAGAGTCAAAAGAACTTAGCATCTCGAGCTCCAATGTATGTACCATACACACAAGTTTTGAAAATATGTGCACTACATCGCCCTTTGGAAATATTGAGACGGTCGAAAATGGATCTGGATATGTAGTTGGTAGAGGTGGTACTGAGAAAGTGGTGGAGATACTATCGGGCCCATCCAGTCTTCAGCACTCGTTGCAGCGGGACAATGAAATGGAATACTTTGTCAGCCTTGAGGTTCCATGTGTATCGATTTCCATTATCGATTTGAAGCCTCAAGAGTTGGCTCTGATAACGATGGAAGATATCAAAATCAACTTTGATAAGATTGTGATGCCAGATCGACTTGGAGCGTATATTCAGGTTGTTACTAGGCATATTCAAATCGACAATCAACTGCCTGGGACTTTGCTACCAGTGTCATTGTGCAAAGCGCTAGGTACTCGATCTAACCTGCCCATGGTTGATTTCAAATACTCTACATTTTATTCAAAGAATCGCTCAAGCATACAGCTTCCATATATTGGGTTTAGGATCCCAATTGGATTGCAAGTTGCTATCGAAGAGAGTTTGATTTGGAAACTCCATGCTGTATATGAATACATGAGCAGTGCATATCCACCTCAGGAGCAATCGAAAATAACTGCGGCAGTTGACCCTTTTGTAAAACTTAGGCTGTTGTCTGTGGGTGAGGCACCTTTATCAGTAAGCTTTCAAAATAACAGGAGCATGCGCCCTGCAAGTTTACAAGATAGCTCCCTATCTCTCATTCTGGATCTCGCAGCTTTCAAAGGCGCTGATGTGCGGCTAAAAGGATTTGAACTGGAAAACGTCCATACAACATTCTCAGGGTTTACTGCAAGGGTACAGGAAAAGATAAAGGGTGAGTTGATGTCAGCAGGATTCTCCCTTGTCAGGACCTTTGGTTTTGTTGGTGGAGCGCAACGACTGCTAGGTTTCTTAGGAGCGCAAGCAGTAAAATTTGCTGGCACTTCGGGTGGAAATGTCTCGCAAAGATCCGTGCCAGAGCCTGCTGATGAAATGCCACCTGAAGAGGCCTCATCATTTGGTTCTTCCATGCTACAGGGATTTAAAGGGCTGGTAAACAAGCCCATTGAGGGAGCACGAGCCGAAGGCTTTGAGGGAGCATTTAAAGGAATGGCAAAGGGTGTTGTAGGGGTTTTTACTGCTCCGGTTAGCAACAGCCTGGCTAAAACCCCAGAAACATATGATGCGTCATTTGCAAAGGGAAGATCGTCAGTATTGGTCTTGCAGAGGAAAAGACTTCCGCGTGTCCTAGGAGCTAGTGGTACAATATCCGCGGCATCTAAAGCCGGCTCGATAGGAGAGTCTGTATTGGAGAGCCTCGGCCAGTCATTTCTCTGGGCAACACTTATTGCTGACTCCTCAAGGGCTGACAGGCTGGAGAGCTATGAAGAACACTTTGTTCTTCCAGACGGATTTGTGCTCATATTTACAAATATGAGCATGATACATGTATATTCTCCAGACTTTGCAGTAATGGATGGGGCAGCAGAGATTGGTTCTCTGTCAGCTATTGAAATCCCATCAGGAACCATCAAGTGGAGAATATTTTGGTGGGATTTACTCGCCATGGAGATCCGGTGGAGTGATCCACGACTTGATCCAGACAGACTAGTAATTCATAGAAAAGGAAATGAACGTCAGGGATCACGAGACATATCTTTGAGAGAGATAAAGGATGCTGCTTTAGCACAGGAAATCTTTTGCTTTCCAAAGACACCTCAAGCATCTCAGATAAAATTTGTTGCCAACAAGATTTTGTCCAAGTATTATAGAGATCCCACCAGACAAGACAATAGATGGGCCATTAGGCATGCTGCACGTCTCACATTGCAGCCGGGTGGGTCTGCAATGGACCTCCCCTTCCAAATGCTGTGCTCTGAATTTGAGCAGTCGTGGCACACAAACCCTGCACGATCCCCTGTTGTGTATTTTTGGAAGCCAGTTGCTCCACCAGGATATAAACCAGTTGGTACTGTTGCAACTTTAGGGCCTGATCAGCCTCTATATCCAGTCCATTGCTTCAGGGATGATGTGACATTGCAACGGCAATCTGGAGAGCACAGGCTACCAACAGCATTCCCAGAAGAATATTCCTTGATTTGGCGATTCAATGGGGCCCGCCCAGTGTCAATATGGATGCCTATTCCACCTCAGGGATACGTTGCCATGGGAGCCATAATAGTTCCTGATGCCTCTGTACCATCAATGGATGATTATGTCTGCATTCGAGAAGATCTAGTAGAGCAGACACCCTTGTTTGATTCTGCCATATGGTCCTACAATCCAGAAGCTCTCAAATCTGAGATTTTGACACCTCAGAAATCCAAGATGGGAATGAGATCAGATGCAAAGATCAATTTTGTTCCAGAACCAAGGCCATCCTATCTCCCAGAAACATGGAAGGTTTCAGTCTGGCAAATAGATAGCCCTCTAATGACCTTGCTCGTCGCCAGGGGTCTAAAGAAACCCCCACAACAGCTCTCGTTCACTCTAATTAAGAAAGAATAAAAATGTAAATAGGGATGATGACATCAACCATGGCGCATTCCCTCCATCCTGTCGTTTCCAAGACGACTTGTCAGCCAGTCGGACAATTTGCCTCATCTCATCAGAACCATCATCGATCAATGAACTGCATTTTAATTGAAAAGAGAGATTATATTCCTCACCTGACGAGACGTGCTACCCGTGTCTCTGCCTCTGGTGAGGATGGAAGTGCTCCAACAGCACGAGAGAATACCCTGAATAGTCAGTTGGATACATTAAAGGAAGATACAAAGCTTGCTTTTGCAGAGGCGATAGAACGTGTACAAGCCATGGCTCTTGAAGAACATGGAAGCGACGGTGACCCTAGCAGTACCAACTCAACTGCTGCACTACAGGAACGTCTCCGACAAGCAATTGAGGATCTCACAGGTGGTCTGATCGAAAGAGATACTGAGGTTAGACTCTTATTACTGGCAGCATTGTCCCAAGAGCATGTCTTATACCTGGGCCCTCCTGGAACTGCAAAATCAGAGCTTGGCAGACGATTGAGTAAACTGTGTGGTGGGGCCTACTTTGAACGATTATTGACCCGATTCTCTGTTCCTGAAGAACTTTTTGGTCCCCTTTCAATGCATGCTCTGGAAAACGACGAATATATACGGCAAGTACAGGGATATCTCCCCACTGCAGATGTTGCCTTTATTGATGAAATTTTCAAGGCCAATTCTGCAATTTTGAACACCTTGCTGACGATCCTGAACGAAAGATTATTTGATAATGGAGCCACAAGGACCCGTGTACCATTACTATGTCTAGTAGGAGCATCAAACGAGTTGCCAGAGAGTGAAGAGTTAGATGCTTTGTACGATCGATTTTTAATTCGCAGACAAGTGAGCCAGGTATCTCCTGCAGGATTGATGGACATGCTCTCTCCCAACAAAAAAGGTAGATGGCAAGCAGGCTCTCTGTCGCATCCTGGGATGCCAATGTCAGAGAGTGATGTTGAAGATCAACCTCGCCCTGAACCCATGCTCACAACTGAAGACTTTGAAACAACCAGATCCCTTGCAGAGCAGCATGTTGAAGTTTCTGCAGAAATCCTTAACATAGTAGCAGATTTGAGGCAATATTTGCAGGAAAAATGTGAACCTCCTGTCTACGTATCCGACAGGCGTTTGGTCAAATCTGTAGCATTGCTCCAGGTTGCAGCCTATTCCTCTGGAAGAACCTATGTGACACCGAAAGATTGTATGCTTTTGCAGCATGTGCTGTGGCAGCGACCAGAGGAATCAGAGAAAATATACGAGTGGCTACTCAAGGCACTCACGCAGGATGAGGGAATGCAGCAGATGCAGTATCTCCTTTCTGGCATGTTTGGCAGGGCATGTAAGTCAGTAAACAATCCAGAGCAGGTTGCCAAGGTCACTGAAGAAGTCAGCCAGCTTCGAGAGACATTGGAAGATAAATTGAAGGATATTATATTCAAACAAATTGGACGAAGCTCCGGAAAAGAAAACCTGTGGACGAGTCCAGATGAAATGGATGCACTAGACACAGCACTCTCACCAAAGCTTGACAAGACGAAGGATGAGGTAGAACGGCTTCTCTACGAAGTGATTACATTAGAGGTACGTTTACATAAGAATGGTGTATAGATACGATATTTATTGGGTATGGGTTTGGTATTCGCAGAAAGCACTAGGTCAGGGGGCAGGACCTGTTGAACTTGCACAGTTGCTCCCCCAACAATGGGCTGCATTTTTACGCTAATGTAACTACGTACGTATGTTTTCAGGTTGCACTGTCGAAAAGCACAGAACCAGTCGTTCTAGCAGAACTCATGCCCCGCCATTGGTCTGACTTTGTTCGAAACGCGCCCCTTGAAAATGTCAAGCCATTGGGTTTGAAATAATACTTGATTCATCATTACTTTCTTCGTAAAGATTTGAAAATGTCCAAAATATCTCCATTGGAAGCATTCGGACGGGTAGGTTCCAGATCAATCTCAAGGTCTTCCAGCATTGGAGGCACACTAACCACATCACCCCGACTGTTTCTCCCAATGGGTGCATTTGGTGGCATGACACTGTCCCAGGAAAGGGATTTCTCTGGAGACACAGCATTTGGAAACCCTATCACGTCACCCCCTTTAAAACCTTTTACACTCTTTCTCAAGTCTTCGATCCGAATACCACCAATTTCCCTAACACGGACAGACCGCATATCCTTGAGGTTACCCACATATGCCTGCCTGACCTCACCACTATCAACATCCATATATTGATTATACGTCTCCCCAGCAACATCAACAATATACATACCCACCCGAGGATCCTCCGTATCATAATAAATAGTACCAGCTTTATCAAAAAGGAACAACCGACCCGCTTCATCTTGCGTCGCCGCAACTATATTGCCCCCCTTTGTCTTCAACAAGGCCACTCCATGTCGCTTGTCCACAGCCACAATGGGACCCCCTGCATTCAACGCAGCATACCACAGCACTGTCCCCCCAACCATCATCCCAATTATACCCCGTCTTGTCGATAAAATAGACGACGATCCTTTCAGTGCATTCTCTGGCCGAACCTCGCCCCCCACATCAATAGGAGGAGGAGGTGGTGGTGGTGGAGGTGGTGGAGGTGGAGCGCTGGGCAGCAACTCAGGTCGGCGCAATCTCTGCGTTCTATTGAATGAATCATCGCGTGAAGATTTCGCACTACTACTAAATACAATACACCTATGTCTACCTTGTCCACCGTATCGTACACTATGGTATCGACATGCCATGCTTCTCGTGTGTATGCTTCTCTGTACGTGGAGGTAGCTAGACGTGTTCACTTTCCATTATTTTGTTACGTAGTAATAATAAAAATACAGGAAACGTGGTAGAAATCCACCAGGATAGTGTCAAAAAGGAGCGTTTCGCTTTCTAGGTGGAATTTTTTTACACTTGATTTAGAATTTTATATTTTCCTTGTAACTTTTTAAATTCTCTCTGGGAACTTTCGTGTTCTATACTACTGTATAATCGCCTGTCATGGAGATATTAGCATACAACACAATACTATATACATTAATATTTCTTCTCATTCTGCTAGGATGATGATCAAGGGCATCAGGAGTGCCAATAGCCGAGGACATGTGGGTAAGAAGAACTCCTCTTCTCCTCACACCACCAATTATCGCACCAGATCATACCTTCACAACAATGATACTATAACGAATGTTCAAGTAGAGGATGATGCTCTCACATCGGGGCAGGAACGTCGCTCTGCACTTCTTCGACGGACAGCTCTTGCCTTGGTCTCTGTTGCTGGCTTTGGACGACTGCCCGCGACTGCTGAAGAGGTGCAGGTATTTGAAGAAAATGGTACTGAGATGTCTCAAATGAGGACAATCTCGAAAGGATCCGCGATTGATGGGCAGGGTGCATTGAATGTGATCTTGTCAGACCAGTTGGAGACTGCAGAGGAAGATGAGCTGAGTGTCACGCAACGGCAAGCTCTTCAGATCAACCGTAGAACACAACGGCAGAACAATGCACCACCTGACTTTCCTCTCTTTGTGAGGGAAGGATATGATATGACTGTGTTGGCATCGGGAGGATACCAGGTGACGGATGATGGTTTGATTTACAAAGATTATGTCGTAGGATCAGGCAAAGAGCCACGGGATGGTCAGCAAGTTACATTTGATTACACAGCGTATAATGAATCTGCATCTGTGATTGATAGTTCGTACAGGAAAGGGCAGGCAGCATCGACGAGGTTGGGGATTGCTGGGATGATTCCTGGATTTGAAATGGGTATCAAGACAATGAAGCCTGGGGGAAAGCGGAGAATCGTTGTGCCTCCTGAGCTAGGACCTCCAGTCGGACCATCGACATTTTTCTCTGCCAAACAGTTTGAAGTTTTTGACGTCGAACTTCGTTCCTCAAAAACATGTACTCGTCGAACCATTGGCATGTTCTCAGACGTTGTATGCACGGACGACGAGGAGTAATTCTTTAGGCCACTACTACTGTACTTGATTTCATGATGTTACAATGTTCTAGAAGAAAACCAAAAAGCTAGTGACTGACAACAATCAGAGGGCATGGGCAGTGGACAGTGCAGTATTTGCTTGTCGATCCAAGGAAGAATTCCGAAATCTTTCCTCTATTATGCTTTGCCATGCACACAATAGTCGCCTTGAGCCCGTCAGCGCGTTTACATATCGCCTCTCCGATGGACTGCGTGTCTGTCAAAAAGTGGATAATCTCCACCTGGTACCTCACATCTTTGCTTGCCAATGTCGTCACGAACCTCTTCTTCATCATCTCTTTTGCATCTGCAATATGCTTCAAATCTTCTTTAGGATCCGGATCGACCGTCACAATAGAATCCATAGCACCAAACCCTCCAGTAATAACTTCTGGCATTGGAATTGGGATGATGTGCAACAAATGAAGTTCGTCACCCTCACGATAGATATTGTCCAAGACCCAGCCGACGACGTTTTCAGCAGCCTACATAAAACATCATGTCAAAGTCACGCATGTACGATTTCTCTTTGTCCGACTCACCCACGTTAGCCGTGTCGAACATCATCTTGAACATGACGACGACGACGACGACACACATCATGCAGGCAGGAAAGCACGTACGTCAGAATCATCCACCGGGATGAGTATATTCCTTGACATTATATGTGTGTATGTTTCTTTCTTTCTATCTCTGAGACAGTAGAAATACTAGGAGTTGATCTCAAAGAGCAACCTCAAGGTTCCTGTACGTATATGATACGTGTGATAGAGTATGTGTAATAATAATTGTTATGAGAATATATTTAATGAATGAACACGTGCCAGGTGATTGAATCTATATGGGTAGGTTCCGAAACAGAAAGATGACACGTGGCACCGTTAACGATGGCGACATCTCTGACGAGAGAGTAGACGAGGTCTCGATCAACCCTTGGCCTCGATCGAGGCGATTGTATGTCACTCGATGACAGACGCGTACCGGATCATATTGGTCATCACGTTGTTCATACATAGTATCACCACAATCAAGGTAGAAGTGTTGCTAGAATATACGTATATGGAAAGGATGGTGTACTGAAAGGTAATGGATTCGCTGGTACAACGTGAAGATGATACGTAGGGTTCACTCATGCAAACCCCATGCAAAATAGAGAGTGTGTGACTATTACACCGTGTCATTGATGAATGGATACTGCCTCCTTCTTTTCTTCTTCGTCCTAAATACCTCTGCTCCATCTTTACACGCCTGATCATACGTAATCAGAGCCAAATCATCTGGCTTGCAGTATTTCCCCTGAATGGTAACTGTGGCAAACGTTTCAGCTCCATATTCATAATCTCCAGTCTTTGAGATCATACCCAACCATTGGCATGCATTATGAACCAATGACCGTTGATACGGGGACAAGGGTCCCTTTGTACCGTCCTCTCCTTCAGATTGCCTGGTAGCATACTCTTCTACCCCAATGGTAGCAGACACCACTGGTGTCTCTTCCTTGGAGGCAGACACGATTACTCGCGCCACTTCACGCTTCAGAATATCTGCTAGCTTATTCTCTTCTAATCTAGTGGACAGATTTGCATGGGACATGCGTTCTTTCCACCAAGAATCAAAAAGTTCGTCCCAGACACCCTCTGGCACGTGTTGAATATCTTTGATTTTCAACGACTCGAATGTCTTTCTTGAAAGTGTTTCCATCCTTCATATATCGTAATATATATTAATTGCTAGTATACCTATCGGAAATTCTCAAAGTAAACATAAGGTTTTCCATCTATCCCTGTCGTACAGAGTTGACCAGACAGACAATGCCTTGCATCCATCCTACCAAGTACCTGCCTGCAGACTCAACTACACCAGTGTACTGCATGCATGCCATCATCCATTCAGACGCAGTCTGCCATGATGGAAACATTATCAAACAACAACAACATGCTGTCTGTGTGATTGGCCAGGCACTTGGATATATATATGTGATGATGGGTTACAGAAATATGTGCCTGCCTCATGGAGGCCATGGATACACTTGACCATCTATATGTCCAACGTCATCATTCATTCCTCATTAATTTTATACGTATTATACATATATCATGTCTTTGTATACAATTATACGTCAGATTAATGCATGCCAAGTGCATTGTAGTAGTTCTTTGTCTGTTGCGGCAACCACGCAGTCATGGCGTAGGAATAGGAAGACTGCGACAGTTCCTCGGGCTGCTGCTGACGTTTACAGTACCTCTAAATCAATAGCGATACAAAATGGGGGGCAAGGAGGGAAGAATGCTGGGCATGAATCCTCACCTGGTGTTGGCCACTTGGATGCAAGGATGCGCGAGGGTCGACTTCACTTTCAAGAATCTGACGATGAAGAGATCGTGACTGTCTCTGACAAGGAAAAAACTAGAAGGGAGAAAATAAGCCGAGCAAATAAAGGAAAAGTTCCCTGGAACAAGGGAAAAAACATGTCAGAAGAAGTCAAGGCAAAAATCAGTCAGAAGACGTACGAAGCAATGCAACGGCCTGATGTTCGAGCTCGGATGAAAAAGGCAAATGCAAACAGATCTCCACATAGTGAGGAAGTTCGGAAGAGGATCAGAGAGGTGTTGAGGAAGAGGGCAGATGAGGCTAGGATAGTTATACGTCAACAGACTGAGCAGATCCTTGCCGCTATGAAAGAAAGTGACAATCCACGCGAACGAGATATAGCAATGAATACCAAGAGCGCTGAGATTATTGGAAAGCTTGCCTGGAGGCTCTTGCATAGAGATTTTGAACTCATGTATGATAAATGGGAGAAGAACACGGATGGTTTCCGTGATGCAGTGATTGTCCGCTTTGATGATCTGGGACGGCGAAAGAATACTCAAAGAAAAAAGCCTCTGGCAAGATCACAGCAACAGGAAAAGAAGGCATCCAACCATGCTAGGCAAAAGATTAAGCAAGCAGAGGAGAAACTAGAGTCTGTGGAAGCAGCTCTCGGAAGATTGAAAACCCTCAAGACGACATACAAGAATGATCCAGAGTCTCTGTCGATTGTAGAGCAGAAAGAAGTTCAGACGACGGAACTGCTGCAAAAACTCAGAGAGCAGGTTGATCTGCTTCACAAGGCCATGGAGTCATCAGAGGCTGCTCCAGCCGCAGCAGCGGCAACTGAGAACTCGAATGTGTCTGTGCTAGATTCCAAATGGGAAAGGGAATCCACATTAACTCAATTGCCCTGGGGAAAGAGGTGATCACCTGGCCTTGATGATTCACCTGTATACTTCATTTGGATTCGAAACGAGTGGAAACCTCGTCTACCATAATCATTGTATCATTATTATTCTTCATTTAATTCAAAGCCAGGTGGAATATTCTGATTAGATTCGAGACAGGGAGCGATCGGAATGGACGTCCAGCGATCGCACATCCATTGTGTCAAGGCTCCAGGTCGTTCTCTTGGATTACTTCGGTATCATGGATTATTACAATCATCTTTACATCAAAAATATGGGTGCCGATTGGTCGGTATGCCGGTAGCAAGACGTGGTGTGAGATTGCCACATGTTGCCAGACAAGGTGGCATGTCGGGAAATGGGTCGGTGGTCCGCACACAAGCTTTCTTGGGTGGTTTTTCCTCGAAAGCTGAGCCAATCACCATCAAACTTAACTTTTATGCGCTGCTGCACGTGAGTCAGAGGGCAAACAAGGAGACGATATATCGAACGTATGAAAGGATGGTTTCAAACCCTCCAGATGTTGGGTTCTCTGAACAGGCATTGCATGCACGAACGGCCATCCTTGAAGGTGCGATGGAGACTCTTGGTACGTCGAGTATCAGGAAGGAATATGATGAGAGGTTGGCGATGGGTGCGGTTGATGAGACCATTCCGCCCAAATATGTGAGTGGGGTGTTGATACTGTTGCACGAAGCTGGACAATACGATCTCGTGATTTCGGCTGGGTTGCGTTGGTTGAATGCATGCTCTGGTCACAAGTATGCAAAAGATGTTGCGACAGTTGTGAGCTGTTCGTATCTCACGACGTCGACTGAAATGATTGATGCTAGGGAGAGTTTGCATGATGCCAAGGCAAATTTGATGCAAGCCAAGAGTATTTTGGAAAAACATGGTGGTTCTGCTCAAATTCTTGACATTGTTGACCGTATTATTAAGGATCTTGGCCCTCGATTGGCATTGGAATTGATATCCTCGCCTGATGCAGAGAAGAGACATGAAGGTATTGTGCTGTTGCCGCTGGCCATGCAAGAGATGAAGAAAGAGTCTGATGCAGACAGACGGTCTCAGCAGAGTTGGATCTCTTATTTGGATCGAGTAAGGCAGTTGTTATCTGCAGAGGAGCTTATTGAGCTGTTTAATGTGTCTGAAAAGTTGTTTACAGATCCTAGAGAGTTGTATTATGTTGCTGTTGCTCATATTGCATCAGGGGTTGATAAACGAGAGCCATCATTAATCCGAACAGCAAAGGATTTGCTGTCAAAGGCGGATAAAATCGCGAGAAAGTCGCAGTCGGGAAAAGAAGAGTACTCCATGGCTGGAATCAGATCTAGGAAAATTGTGGAAGAGCAGCAGAGGAGAAGTACGGGGCTTTGTTGCACTTTTCTTTTGCTTGGAGACAGTGGAAAGGCGGCAAAGGTTTTGGGATTGCGTGATGACCCAATCACATGTGATCGGCAGATTTACACATTCATCAAGAACAATTCCAGGGGATCAGACAGCTTGCTGCCTGGAGTATGTGTCCTTGTGGAAAGATGGGTTAATGAAGTAGCTTTGAGCTCTTTCTATAAGAATCCGGCTGCATTCAGCTTAAACGAGTGGTTTGAAGATCCTAAGATTGTTCATTTTGTAGAAAACATTCATCGACCGAGCGGTATTGTTGTTGGGGCAAAGAGTTTGCTGGCAACGATTCTTTCCCCTGCCATGCGGTTTTTCACCAATGACAGGGAAGGCGAGACGAATGCTTCATCCGCCTCGGAAGAAATAGAGGATGATGTTGAGTACGGGCTAGTTGCAGAAGAGAATCAAGAAGAGCCGACGTGGGTTGCTGAACCACAACCAGTCACAGAGCCAGAAGAATCCTACATCCCAGTACCAGAGCCACCTGTGGTGAGCCCCGAGCCTGTCTCGGTGCCGCCACCTCAGGAGACGGTGGATTATGGAGCACAAGAAAGACAGTTTTCTGAAGCTGCACCATTGGCAGCAAGTCAGGAAGCCGAACCTGACGAATTAAGCACAAATGAGAATCTATACTTGAAGGGTATGGATCTGGATAATGTCAAGATGTTTGATGACCTCCCACGATCACTCAACGAGAATTCCATCGCAACCCTTGGAGGCGAAGAAAGATGGATAAAAAGTGCATACGAGGCCAGACGAGTTCGCTGGGGCAGAGTCTCAGCAACTGCTTTATTACTTCTTGCAGCAATATCTGCCCCCATTGGAAGAGGAGGACAAAGTGTTCTCACAAAATATATCCCAGTGGCTAGGATTGGGCACAGGACAGCTTCGATGAGTAAAAGTCAGGCGCATTCAATAATCAAAAGCTGGCAGGTAGCCAAGGCTAATGCATTGGGCAAGAATTACAATACTGAAGGTCTGAGCAAGGTCCTTGGGGAGCAGCTTGAAAAAGAATGGAGTGCACGGGCAAGTGATCTAAAAAAGAAAGGTCTTTATTACGTACACAACAGCCACCGATGCAAAATACGTGATATTAAAGAGATTTCATCAGGAAATCATCTGGTTATTGCGGATATCAAAGAGACCATTGTTGTACACAGAGGAGATGGTTCCAAACCACAAACTGTTCCATCATCGTATCGGGTACAGTATGGGATTGTCCAAACAGAAGATGGCTGGAAACTTTTTAGTGCCACGATTCAAGGGTAAATGTAACAAAATGACTGTATGTATGTGATTGTGTCTTTACAAGGTATACAACTATCGGCGACGCCCCCGGGTTGACTTTTTCTTCTTACCATCGGGTGCCAGACGAGGAACAAATGAAATCTCCTTGTTGTTGCTTCCGTGAGACCTCTTTCGTACACCAACCATCTTTGATCTCTGACCCAGAGGCATATCTCTCTCAGTAGCAAGAGATTTACCCTCAGTATACGCTTTTACCGCATTTGCATCCTTTGCAACATACATTTTAGGCTCTTGGAACTCTCCGTCGCTGCTAGAGTTATCAGATGGCATTGCATCCTCTGACTCTTCATCAAGTTCCTCAAAGTGTTCTGTCAGCAACTTCTTATCTCTAACAGGATCTGAATTGGGGTGGAGCTGCTTGTAATGTTCACTCATGACATCAATAGTAAATTCTGGATCCTCAAACATTGCAGAAAATCGCGAATCTTCCAAAATATTGACTTCTGGTTTCTTCTGGCTCTTTGATTCGCCCTCCAAGATTAATCGTGCAGCTGTGGTGGCATTCACCTTTGGCAACTTCTTCCTCGTTCCGATTCGGCTCTTCCGCTCTTCCTCAAGTTTTTCTTCAATCTTCTTCTTCTTATACGTCTCATATGCAAATGGATTGCTGATTGACTTGGCTTTATTGTACAGCCTATTGTCAATGAAGAATCCATGCATATATGCCCTCAACATCTGGGTTCCAATAAGGTGCAGCAACCCAAGCTTTTCTAATTCACTCTTTGTCACAAATCTATAATCATCGTACATTCCAGTGTTTTGGTTCTCTTCCATTTCTTCGGTCAAATTCTCCAGGAAGGAACACCAAGCAGGGGCAGGTCCAAGAGAAGGTATAAAGTATGCTTGGATTCTAGAACTATCACAGCCGGCCATGATCAATCCGCTATCCTTCCACAAACAGACATCATTTATTTCCGATCCATCTCCAGGCTCAATGTTCGTGTGAGCCTCACCAGTTTCGGCATCCCAGATCTTGATAATATGCTTATCTGAAGAAATCACATGACGGGTTCCTGAACCAAACGGATCTGTTTGGAATTTCAAATCTACAATTGGGGAGTCATACATGTGATCTTTTTTTATCAAAGGACGTGATGATCGCAAATCAAAAATCGACACCAAGCCTCCACTCGTGCCAACAGCAACATGCAGACCACCATCATCAAATCGAAGTGCAGTAAGTTGCTGTCCCCTCACCCCCGATGCACCCGCGGCATCCATCCATCCAAGAGATTCTCTCTGCCTCAAATCAAAACATTCCAACCCACCGTCTTCTCCAGCACACGCAAAGAGTCCATGCGACGGTGATATTCCACATGCATTGACTGCAGGAGAACGCGTCTGAAGAGGAGACATGAACCTCCCTTCACATAAATCCAAGCGATACACCTCCGGAGCTGATCCAGACACCAATAATTCCGCTGAAGACGCCGAGTATGCCAAATCCCTTCCAAACCGAGGCACCCTCACCTGATAATATGCTCCAAACTTGGCATGAAAATGCAAGGATCGATCAGCACACAGGAAGACTGCTTTCGAGTAATCCGTCGAGAGGATCTGAAAATCGACAATCTCTGCATCTAAATATCTTTCAAACTTCATAGAAAGTTGAGACAGGTCATACACCCGAACTCTGGGGGGATGATATCCCGTAGCAAAGATGTATTGACCATCAGAGGTAGCCTTGATCCTTTGACAAGCAGCTGGAAATTCAAAATCCTGAATCAACTCTATTCGCTTTCTATATTCCTCATCTTTCCTCAGAGACTTCTTCTTTGCATCCGAAACCCATGATGGAATACTCTTACCTCCAGCAACCGAGTATACCTGAACATTCAGCATGAGTGTTGAGACATGCAATGAATTATGACCATCATTCCATCACCATGTATGCGTACCTTGACACCATCAGATGATGACACTTTCAATGTGCTTGCCATATACTGTACTGTGTTTGAAGCGTTTCCTGTACTATAATGTGTCTTTGAATTACAGTCGCATGCCCTCTTTCCTTTCTCTATGAATACGAGACTATTCAGGGCAGAGCGTGATGTTTACAAACAATACTATTACCAAAGATGAAATCAAATATGAAAATATTATGGCAAGAGGATCGGACGAGCATGAGCTTTCCATTCTGTGTCCCAGTTCCCAAAAGGGTGGTCCTTGATATATTTCTGCATGGTCTCTAGTTGTTCACCTCCGTATTCGAACAAACTCACCAATTGTTCAGTCAATCCTGAACTTGTGGTGAAGAGAAGACCATTCTTTCCATGTCGGACCATTTCCTTTGCAAGGCATGGATAGGATAAAGCACAGACTGGGAGCTGGCTCCCAAGCATGTCGACAACCTTCATGGGCAAGTCAACTCCACTGCTAGATGCATGCAGAGATATTCCAACGTCTGCCGTTCCAAGTAATCTTGGGTAATCCTCTGGTTCTAACCACGCGGTGCGGATAGCTACACGCCTCAAATCTAATTGCTTCATCTTCTTTATATAGTAGTCCTTTTGTGGCCCCTTGCCAGTGACAATGAGGAGTATCTTGGGCAAGCCCTCGTCCTCACGTGCCAGAGCGTCATATTGCATCATGGCATCTAATAAAATTGAAAAGTCTTCATCTGGGGTCCAGCTTGTACTGCTGACAAGAACTCTCGTTCTTGTGGACGGCACGCCGGGATGTGAATCATCAATGCCAGATTGGTTTGAAAACCTGGCATGACAGTCTTGCAGGCATGCCATCCCACAGTCTGCAACAGGATGCATTTGGTCCTCAATACATGATGTAAGAGTTTTAAATACATTCAAAGCGGCATTGTTGCTACATCGACCCTTGAAAATGCTCGGAACTGGCTTGTCATAAAACACATGTGCTTGTGTGTTTCTATACTCTGTCTTCAGCACCCGCTTCATAGCCCTTGTCACACAGAGATTCCCATGTGCACACGGCGCGAGGAATTTTTCGTATTTCTCTGCAATCCGAACCATCGTCCCCTTCCTCTGTCCATATCCCATCAATGTATGAGCAAAATTATGCCAGTCAAACACCAACCTTGCCCTACGGCACCATGCAACAGCAATACAGAGTGCCATTGTCGGGATGACAGGTGGAATCTGCAAGAGAATAACGTCGGGAGACGCAAGCCCAATAAATAACATATAAAATAATACAAATGCCTGGTGGAGTGCTTTCAGAACTTTGATCCGAGCCATCCAGGCAGGAGGTTTGGCAATTTTTGAAAACACAAGGTGTCCAGTTCTCTCCAATGCTTCCAACTCCGGAATCAGACGCGTCTTTGCGTCTCCATATCCAATCAAGTGAGTCACCGACTGTTTCCCCTGCATGATGCCACATATGAGACTTGCCTTGTGCATAGACTGAACAGTTCAAAACCCAGCACACTCACCTCTACATTTCTACCAGAATCTCGACACAACGAGAGTGTGTGGTATTGCATACGAGGACTACGACCAGCATCGCCAAGAACAACAACCCAGGCAGTGCTCATAGTGTCACAACAGACTAAGAGTCAAACAGTTGTGTTTTGATCCAACAAGACAAAGTGTCCATCGACGGTTGAATGCGAATTATTTCTGCTATGTATAGTAGTTTCCTTAAATTTTATTGTATTCTGAACATAATTTCAGGATTCCTATAGAAGAAAAACAGTCGAACAAAAACAGATGTTTTCAAAAAATCCCATTTAGAAAATGAAGCGACATCTAGCTGAAACCATACCAAGATATCCATCCATGCATCGCTCTGTCTGAGAGTTTCGAAATAGAATGACATAATTCAGGGTCCAATCATAGTACATTGCAATTCATTAATATAATTACAGTGTTTAATTTCATCTGTTGTATCGCATTGCGTAGAAACTCGACAACTGCACGCAGAGCGCAAGAGCAGCAGAAAGAGACACAGGAAGGAGACCATTGTTGTTCGACTGCATGTTACCTATTGGCATGTTTATTCTTATTGATTCATTTTTAACCGATTGGAACACAATGAGAATAGCAAGGATACACGAACAGAGACGAATACGAATACCATTTTGACGAGCCCTAGCAGTCTCGGCATACGGCAAGAGGGTATTTGTACAAACAGTGATACAATTATAGCATATAGAGAATATTCTAGTAAAGATGGCATCGACTGGAGGTGTGGCACCCGGTTCTAGGGCAGCAACTCCGCATCTTTCGTATGGCTACATGAAACGGTCAACGCGCGAAGCGTCGACAGAGGAAGGGGAATTGATTCAATGCATGACTGAAAGATTGAAGAAACGAGTAGAAGAAGATGGTGAGGTGACGTGGTGTGGTGTCGGGCTCTGGGGAAATACGTCACCGTCTCTTGATGGGGATGGGTCACCCCCATGCCAGGTTCGACGTGATGTTGGATGTGAGGGAGGAGAAGGACACACCGAGGCGGATGGCACTAAGAAGAACGTGACAGAAGAGTTGAAACATGTTGAAGAAGAAACAAGTGTACAAGGAAAGCCAACGGTGAGGACGGCGTGGTTAAGTGCTGCAATGGCATGGAGACAGAAAAACATGCCGTCTGCCTCTGAGTTGAAACAGAGGAGAGAAGAGGTGTCGAGGAGAATTTCAGAAGCTGCTCGCATGAGAAATAATGCACGTGAACAGCAGAGAGAGTCGATGAAGATGAGTGTACCGAAGAGTGTCGAACAAAAGCAGCCTGTCATGCCAGATGAGGATGCAACAGAGTCTGAATGGAAGGCATACTTTCGAATGTATCATACACTGAGGATAGCGGATGCATCGTCGTTTGTGCAAGTGTTACGGGCATTCAATGTACCTTGCAGTGATCCAAAGAAAATCAAAACTGCGTACATGCAAGCTGTGCGTATGTACCACCCGGATTCAAACAGTAAATCTCGCAAATGGTCATCTGCAAGGGGAAAGGCAGAAGCAGAAGAGATTATGAAGCTGATAAATAGCAGAAAACCGGAAGGTTTTCAGTAATGGTTCTTTCTTTGACACTATACTACTACTTTTTGTACAGCAACAACAACAATATTGTAAAACAAAAATTACAACGGCCTGGTTAGTTATCCTACAAATCTAATTTGTGCAGCATAGGGGGATTTGGGCTTCCAAATTGGTTCTGTACCCCCTCGTACCACCACAACCGGTTCCCCTGGTTGAACAAGACCCCGTTCCAAGAGCATTTTCGATGCCTGTCCAAATGCTTCTTCCGATTCTCTACCAAACTGTAGATGAAACGCTTGGATTCCATGGTACAAGGCAAGTCTCCGCTGAACTATATCGTTATCAGTGAAACAGAATATGCTAGAATTTGGGCGGACAGTGCTCAATAGTTTCGGCAAATTTCCTCGACGTGAAAATACAATGAGAGGACATTTAAGTGTATCTGACATCTGTGCGGCGTGGAAAGCAATTACCTCTGAGAGAGTATCCCCTGATTTGAGATCTCTGTGCTGCATTGTCTCATGCACCAGGCCAGATTCTTTGTCAAGCATCATCCCATCCTCTGCCTCCTGACAGACAGTTCCCATCACTTCGACAGATTTTATAGGGAAACTTCCATACGCAGTCTCCCCACTCAACATGACAGCGTCGGTGGATTCACGAACCGCAACAGATATATCAGTAACCTCTGCACGTGTTGGCATCGGATGCTGAATCATACTCTCCAGCATATTCGTGGCGACAATACAAGGTTTCCCCCGCTTTCGACATCCTTGAACAATACTATCCTGCCAAAATGGAACTTCTTCAATCGGAAGCTCCGCACCAAGATCACCTCGCGCAACCATGGCTCCATCAACAGCATCCAGAATACCCTCCAAATGCTTTGTAGAGTCTGCACTCTCTATTTTTGCCAAAATTTGTATTCGGGTATGTTCTTGTAGTTGCTTTTCTTCTTCTATCAGATAATTCTTCAGCTCGTGAATAACATCTGCATCACGTACAAAACTCAATGCAAAGTAATCAACCTGTGCCTTGTGAATACCCCATGTGATGTCACTCCAGTCCCTCTCTGTAATAGCTGGGAGATTTGCAGACTTTCCTCTAACATTAATATGACGTCTAGAACCCATAGATCCTCCATCAACAACAGTACACGTCACATCACCAGCTTCTTTATCAATAGAAACAATATCCATGCTCAGAATACCCCCATCAATCAACACTCTATCACCCACAGCAACATCATCAATAAACTCATCATAGTTGATGCTTACCCTATACGGAGCTTCTTCCTGTTGATCTCTTCCTTCCTTGATAGTGAAAATAAACGAATCCCCTTGTTCAAGCATCAACGGTGTGTGAACATCCCCACTACGAACTTCTGGACCTTTGGTATCCAACAATATTGCGAGGGTTGGGCGACCACGCTCCTTCGCCATCGCATTATACTCTCGAACCAACTCGACAACTTTCATATGCGAATCATGGTCACCATGACTCATGTTGAGCCTGACAACATTCATCCCTGTCTCGGCAAGCTCAAAGAAAATGTCCCTTGAATTTGAAGTCGGACCAATTGTCGAAACAATCTTGGTTTTACGACCACCCAATTGAGCATGAGATCGAGGTATTTGAACAGATGAGACTGAAACACATCGAGATTTGCAATGAAAGAGAGGAGACCGTGTGGTTCGACTGGGCGAACGATGGGGTCCCACGACACCACCCTTCCCCGTCAAGTGACGTGTTTGTAAACACGCGTACTGATGCATTCAACGTGATATACTACCACCGGTATAAGATTTTCTATATACTATTTCATTCAAACGCTCTCTTACAGGTACAGGATTGAAATAATGTCAAGATCAGGTTGCAATGTATCCATCCATCAATCCATCAATCATTTTGAAACAATATTGGAATCATCTGTGGAGTATGCTCCTAGAGCATCATCGGTAATCTTTTGAAGATCGGCACCTACAACCAATGGAGAGTCCTTGGCGAGTTCCTCCCGAAGTTTCTCTGCTTCTCTATATGCAGAACTCTCTGGCAAGAATTCAGCTTTATATTCATCTACTACAGGCAGCACATCTTCCGCCATTTTTGCAATGACAGCCTTTTCATCCTTGGTAAGTTTCCTTACAAATGCAGCAGGGCTACCTCCCCACACTTGCCCAGATGGAACCAACCTCCCTGGTGGAAGCACAGAGCCAGGTTCCAGTACACTCTGAGATTCCATGCGGGATCCTTCCATTAGAATAGACTTATCTCCAATCACACATTCATTTCCAACATGTACAGATCGAAGCAAGCACCCCTGTCCAATCGACACCCTCTGCCCAATCACTGTTGATGCTGGAAGTCCAGTAGGAGACGTCTTTGCTGCATGAATCACAGTTCTATCCTTCACATGAGATCCTGCTCCGATGCGAATAGAATTCAAATCCCCTCTAACGACACAGTTATGCCAGATTGACACATTCTCAAAAATATCAACGTCTCCTATGACAACAGCAGAGGGGGCAATCCAAGCATCAGGTGATGTTGTGACGACCCTGGCATTCAGGTTCATCACCGACCGCTGTCTATTATACACTTCATCCTCAATATGTATTGGATGTAAAGATGTCGTTGATGTATGTATGGAACGGAGAGGAGTTGCTGCTTCAGATACAGAAAGTTCAGGTCTGACACCACCCCATCGTCCCCCGGAAATTGTCGTTTCCAGCTGCTGATATAGAGTGGAAATTAGTCTACGTCGAACCATGGTTATATGTTTTGCTATAAAAACTTTAGCTGGTCATGGATTGATTCCATGTGTTTACTCGCGAGCGATCGCTCGGGACACGAGCGTTTTTACTTTTTTTTCCGTGCGTATGTAGAAAAATGTTATTTAAAGAAATTAAAAATTCCATCGTACAATGCCCCCCAGTGCAATATTCATTCTGGAGACATACTGCTCCTTCCCTATTTTACAAATAGTATAAACTCTTGTACTTTTAGTACATAAAAGATATACAGAGATTCGTTCAAGATGGATTCCTCTGGGAGCAGCAGATTGGTTTTTGTCTCCATCAAAAATCAAAAGTCTAAACGGAAAGTTGCAGTTCCTATTCCAGATGGAATGGAATGGCAGAGTTTTATAGATACTGTCAGATTCAAATTAAAGCTGTCAGGTATAGGTGATATGTATCTTGCGTCGACGGGGGAAGCTGTGAGTTCGTTGGATCAGCTTCAAGACATTGACGAGGTACACGTGGTGGAATCTGTCGGTTCTTCTTCAGTAAGCCTGGCGATAAATGCTCCTGATAGTACCGTGATGAATAATTCGTCTCCTTTTGTACCGACGAATGGAAAAGTGGGTGTGTATGAAGGGGATGTAGGAAATAGAGCGTCCACCTCCTTGGAGGATGGAGAGTTGGATAGTAGTGAACATTATGCAAGTAAATACGTGAAGAAACAATCAGATGTGAAACGAGCAATGAAACGAATGATGCCAGGGTTGTTCCAACCAACGGATTCTCTTCCCGTGACGAAAAAAGATGTAATGGCCTCAAACTTGAGTCCGATTGAGCAGGTGAAGCGTAGAATGAAGAAAAGGACACGGCGATCGGTGTTTGATCCCCGAACAGTCATTGCAGTGTTTTCATTATTTACTGGTGCAGCAATCATGGTGTTTGTGTATCTGCGTGCGACTCATGACCTGCATAACCCTCTTGGAATATCACATCATCGTGTTGACAAAGAGTTGACACGACAAGCTGTTGTGTAAATTTTCCATCATGTATATATCTATCTATCTATCTAGTATTAAAAAGTAATACTACTACTGTAATACTATAGTAAGAAGGATTAAATTGCACCACGGATACTGGATGCCAAGTCAGTCATTGCTTTCAACCCTTGTTCTGGACTAGAAGACTCTCCCAAGGCTTTGACAAGTGCACTTCCAACAATCACTCCATCTGCACCCCAATCCTTGATTTGCTTGGCTTGTTCTGGACCTGAAACCCCAAAACCAACGGCAATACTCTTATCTGTCGCCTCTCTCAACTGCTGGATCAAACCTTCCACACGAGACTCTGTTGCTCCTCTCATTCCAGTCACACCAGTGACAGATACTAGATATATAAATCCTTGTGTCTTCTCAGCTATTGCCTTCATACGTGGAGTTGGAGTCGTTGGTGTTGCCAGGAGTACAAGATCCAATCCATAGGATGTTGCCACCTCGCGGATTTCAGTCGTCTCTTCCAGAGGAATATCTGGTACAAGAAGACCAGATGCTCCAGCTTCTTTAATTTGCTGACAGAAACGATCCAATCCACGAGCCATAATTGGATTGAAATATGTAAACATGACGATTGGTGCAGAAATCTCTGGAGTTACCTGACGAACAACGTCAATCACCTTGTCCAAGATGACTCCCTGCTGCAATGCACGTGTCGCAGCCGCTTGGATCGTTGGACCATCAGCTAAAGGATCAGAGTATGGAACACCCAGCTCGATCACATCCGCTCCCGCAGCATCCAGCGCTTTGATTGCTTTGACGGTGTATTCCAGGGATGGGTCCCCAGCGACCAAGAATGGAATAAACGCAGTTCGTTTGTTCTGTTTGCATTCATCCATCCTTGTAAACACTCTACCATCATCATTTGAAGTAGCTGAGCATGCCATCGTTGGTCTTCTATTCTGCCAGCAACTCGTCAACACTGGGGCATGTCCGTATTTGGCTGCTCTTATAGTTCTTTTCTCTCCCTTGACACGATGGCAATGTGGGATGGTTATACCTGTGTTAGATACTGGTGAATATACCTTCATACTATCCAAAAATGTCCCGTGTCTGTTCCACACTATCCACTCGTTCAAGGTGCTCTATCTTTCACTCTATCAGTCAGGAATGTGAGATCTACGACGATTGTCTCTTCTTCTTGTTGTTGTTTTCTATAAAAGTGTATTACAATGTATTGAATCTGTCACTGCTACATGTGTAGCAGTAGCTATAGTGGATGAATGATGACAACAACCAAAGTACCAAAGTACCTGCATGCATCTCAGCTGGTACGATGGTCTCTCTCTGGTTCAATAGCAAAGGTACTTGCCATCTCACTATTCTCTGACAGCGATCTGTAGAATCCATGACATTCTACAGATCAACCAATAGAGAGATGGTGCTGTATACTGATTGCTTGAATAGTAAGAGCAAGTTGATCATTTGCAAGGTGGAAGGCCATCGTGATGGTCATGGGTCCGGACCTCTTTCCTCTGTCGAAGAACAACGTGAAGAATCAACGTGTCCATCTCGTACCCCATTAATTTTGATATATGAAAGATATTGTCGTCATGTTTGTATTATAGTTGGACAGAGATAGACGAATGAAGAAGAAAAAGAGTCGGTCGAAGGGGGGAGAAGGTGGAGGAGCCACGAACTCCTCGTCTCAGACTGTCGCTGCAGACGACAACGTGGACTTGGGAAATTCACTGATGAATTCATTATCTGTTGTCAAAGACGGGGTTGTATCGGATATTGAAGAGTCTTGGATTGTCAGAGCGGCGATTGAAAATGGAGGTGACCGGTTCGTGCCTTCCCGAGGAACTCTGGACCGGGGAACTCTGGCACAATGTTTGAACGCGACATCTCAAATTGCTGCAGAATGTAATAGTATATTACGAGATTTATTGCGAGGACGGTACGTGGATTTTTTTGAGAGAAAGCAACTCTTGGCTCGAGCACATTCGAACGCTTGCTGCCTGGCCACAATATGATGAATACGGCGTGCCTGTTTGATATCTGTATGTAATTATCTTTGTTGTAGATCTCCGGGGAATGAACATTTGCAGCAGTTGGCGTCGCATGTTCTTAGAGGACAGAAAATTGACTTGAAGCAATTACAGAAGAAGATGGAATCCCAACAGGCAACCTTGGCAGAACTGTTGCGTGTGTTGCGTCCTAAACAGCTTGCGTCTCAGCATCACGATGGGTCGCAGCATCGTGCAATGAATCTTCCACCTGGAAGCTTGCTTGGTAATGGCAAGCCATATTCTATGATGGAATCAAACATGTCTGTCATGAAGGGGTGGGATTTGACGAGTGGAAGTAAAAGTAATGGTGGTAAAAACTCAAAGCGAGGAGGGAAGCATAGTGCAAAGAATCAGCAGCTAACGAGGAAGGAGCGATACCAAGCTGTGGAAAGTTTCTGGAGGGGTATGGATGAATCAGAGCAGTTGACATGTCTTAATGTTCCTGTGAAAAAAGTCCTAGAGGTTGTGCCAGGAACGGACCCTCGTCCGTGGTTACATGCTTATAATGATTCCTTATTCCAGGATACCCTTTATTCTGTGTATCGTGAACCATTGTCATCATCCTCGTCTAAAATGGAAGATGTGCTGATATTGTTTAATGAGGAGACTATCATCTATGCTCTGAGACTTCTGAAACGGAATGCGTCTCATCATGCGTGTTATTGGAGTTGTCCGAGTTGTCAAGTTCGGATCTATGATGGTAGAGGGTTTCTGGATCACCTTGCAACCCATCATGAGACAGTGCAGTATGCATGTGAAGATACGCCACTTCTCTGCACAACCTGTGCGCAGGAAATTGTAGGTGCATTTTACTTTGCAGGTGAACTTTCAGAACCTACAGGAATCAGATGTATACGCTGTGCGTGGGAATCAACCCCTGTTGCAGAGCCAAAGACCGTCCCAGAGGGTTGGTCATTGCATGTGCCACGGGAAATCATCATGGAGGAGCATTCTTGGTCAGATAGTATGGGAATTCTTGATGACTCGGATGAAGATTTGTCTACAGATGATTCAGAGTTTGATGATGATTTAGATGATGAATTGGAGAAGATTCAAATTTGCTCTGCTGACGTAGATGTGTATGATTCTGATGATGATCATGAGGGGGAGGTTTGCAAATGCAGTTATCATGATAATCCGTTTGGTTTTTCTGATTCGTCAAAGGATGCACTTGAAGCACGTATTCGAAATAGTAAAGATGAGTTGTTGGCTATGATTGTATTTAGAATTGATAACCTGGCATTGGATGGAAATGTTGAACAATTTGAAACTGCCATCACAAATGTGGTTCAGCAGACCCAGAGGATGATGCATGGTGCACTTACCTCGTTGGTGTATCCTGAAGAGGGAACTAGGGTTATCGATGGTGGTGCAAGTGCTGAAAGGCTTGCGGCTAAGGAACGTCTGATGGATGACGACCAGTACCCGGATCAGGCTGCAGAGGTGAGACAAGCTCTTGGTTTGTTGAATCCTTCAGAACTGCAGGATTTACTCGCATTGATGGCGAGAAAGTATTCTCCTCATCCACAGTATAAGCATAGAAAGAATGGTGGGCATAGAATTGACGATAGTTTTTCAAGTGATTCTTCTTCCAGAGGTTCCTCTGAGAGTTCAGACTCCAGATATGACCCAATGTGTGTCTCTGTTTTCAAAATAATTCCGTGCAAACCGGATGGTAACGGACCAGTCGTTGAAGAGCCTGAAGATATCAGTTCCGAATCATTTGATGATGATTATCTGCCTCCTGTTAGTGAAGATGAGATTATTGCTGTGCAAGAGTGGTGGGCCGATCATCTGATTCGAAAGAGCAAGCATGTCTATTCCAAGTTGGGATCAGAGATGAAGGATCAGCAGTATAGTTTGTATCTTCTTCAATGGATATTTGGTAATGTTTCACATGGATCTACAAACGAGTTTTTGGAGAGGCAGAGGCTGGGATTTGGTGGAAAGACTCCAGACAGGGCCATTATGGATGCATATGCAGAAATTGCAGAGACATGGAGGCACCTGGCGGCCACTATGGACAGGAAGAGGCATATTAGTACGCTACGTGAAGCTGTAGCAGAAGATTTGGAGGCTGTGGCAGAATTTGAGTCGAGTATGGTCAACAGTTTGAAAAAGCTTTCTGAAGATTTCCATCAGCAAGTCACGTCAGACCCTGTCTTGCATGCAGTTGCAAAGGGGGATGAAAAAATGGACGGTGCATGGTCGCAGAAGGCGCTCCAAAGCCTTCAGCTGTTCCATCAACTCAAGGATGAATCGTCCATACGATATGCCCAAGCCTTGATTGATAGGGAAATTGCTGTCTTAGAACTTGCAGATGTCATGGACCAACATGAGTGTGATGTAGCAGAGAGAGAACTTCAAACTGTTGATGCTGCCCTCGTTGCTGCTCGCCAAGACCTTTCAGATGCTGAAGCCGAATATCAACGTGCTCAGAATGATGGTCCAGCTCTCCACAGGAAGCGTGATGTGCTTGATAGAGTGAATAAGGAGGCAGAGTACAGGGAAAGGCTGCAGGAACTTCATCAGCACATATCTGCATGCAAAGAAAGGATAACTAGTGAAGAGGCATTTGGAGTAGCTGCGCAAAAGAGACGCGAGGCTGCTGTAACGGATCTTACAGAAGGTCGGGATGAGTTGCAAGAATTCTTGCAGAAACGGCAAGCCCTTGATCGTGCGTGCCATGCTGTCCTCCAGGCTCAGGAGCGCGATAAAGGTCAGGAACTGACAGATGCATTTGTTGATGCCAGAATCAAAGCTGTTTGGCAGGTGGTGGAAGGAGTCGCAGATGCCATCAGAACCCTTCATCCAAGATATGTACCTGGCTCAAAGTCCAAGGAATCATTGCGGCACACCAGATGCACAGCATTGGCCAAGACATTATCTCTGGAACTGGATGATCGTGTTCGAGTTTGGTGGGAAGACTTGTCGAAACTTCGAAGAAGAGCGATGGACATGGCATGTGTGGACATGAGCCAGGTTTTGGAAAGTGTGGTTCTGGAAGTTATTCGGCGCAGACTTGAAGAAAAGGCTACAGAAGCGCGTGAGGCTGCCACTTTAGATCTCTTAGAAGAATTGGAGCGGGAGGAGCAAGCGAAGAAGGCTGCAGAGACTAAGAAGGCAAAGAAAAAGGCAGGCAAGGCCAAAAAAGCAAACAAAGCTGAGGAGGCAGCGAAGCAAGCAGCTGCTGCGGCCGCAGAAGAAGCAAAGCACACTGAAGTCCAGAAAGATGAGGAACAGAAGAAAGAGGATGAGATGACTGCTGAGCGATTGTTGGAGATTGAATATGAGGAGGCATTGGAGAGGCGGAGAAAAGAACTAGAAAGGGAAAAGGAGAAGCAGGAGGCAGAACTCATGAAGATTGCTCAAGACGTGTCTCTCACAGATGATATTGAAGATTTCTCTAATGCTGGCTATCAAGATGAGGATGTTGGGTTCCAAACCCTGAAATCAAAATCCAACATCAAACGGCAGGATGAGGTGCCCTCTTCTCGTATTGCACCTCCTCCACCACCACCCCCTCCTCCTCCACCACCTCCACCTCCACCTGGAAAACCTGGCTATCTTTCCATCAAGACAGATGGTGGCAAGATAGAAATGAGAATTATCACGTACTATGGTGACTGGAATTGCTATTGTGGTAAAATAAACCGCCTCTGGGATACATGTGCTTGTGGGCAGATTCCACCTTGCAGAGACTGGGTTCGCGGTAGATGCACATACCAGGATAGATGTCGTTTCTGCCATCCTCCATTTGAACTTCCAGACTCCTTGCCATGTCCAAAGTCTCCAATAGCAAAGCCTGGTGTTGATGCAATTGTGTATAAAACTGCAAGGGATCCAGAGGCATCTGCAGCTGCGTCAGCAAAGCATCTTGCTTATGCCCAATTCGAGGGGGGATACAGTGAAGTGCATCATCCACAGGTTGCTCCTCCTGCACCGCCTGCTCCGCCAAAGCCATCACAAGGACAGTCTGGATCAGCTTTGCCACCTCTCAAACCTGCACCATGGGCACGTGTCACTCCAGGTAGACAGGCGCCAGTCTCGCCAGGAACCTCAAATCCAGCCTCGCCTCCAGGCCAAAGACCACCTCCACCACCACCTCCAAAGCCTGCAGACAATCCTCCACCTCCACCTCCGACTCATGCAGATGCATTTGGAATACGTGAGCAAGCAAATGTACCAAACACACTCGGAGGATTTGATCTGTTCGGTTCAAATCCGCTGATCAATGTATTAGAAAGTAATTCTATGGTGGAAGATGATATTGTCAACAGTGCGTTTGCAAGCTTAGACCTCGGGCCCATGCCACAAACTGATCAACCAACACCACCAGGTTTCTTTGTTGATCAGGGATCCTTCCTTGACATGAGGGGACAGCCTCCAATGCCGTATGAACAGTCTCCAATGGGGGGCATGCCTTCATTCCAGCCGTCGGCACAAGCAGGAATGATGAACTCTCAGCAGAACCAAGGTTTCATGGGCATGCACCCCATTCAAGACCAGGGAGGGGACGAATGGAACGATCTTCAACTTCAGTTACCAAGTGACCTTGGAGAAATATTAGGTGCAGATGTGTTCCATGATAGACCAGAACAGCAGCAACAACAACAGCAGCAAGGAAATGTGAACCCAGCTTTCCCATCCTGGGGTACATTCGGTTGAGAATAGAGTTGATAGATTATGCAAGAAATTACACGTTTAACAATAAGCAATTTACTTTTTCGTCTTCTTCTCGTTTTGTCCACTCTCTACAGTAAGAGACCGTTTTCCAAACATACTCAGAATCGACTTCTGGCTTGTATTCAACAATCTCCTCCGAAGTTGTGTCCACTCTTTTGTCCTGGAAGGAGGCTCATCTCCCTCTGGAGCAAACGAAGAGATATCAATGTCCACGTACAGTGCACAGTGATCAGACCACTTGGGATGTATAATGGTATGCGAGACAATGTCACATGCCTTTACCTTGTCCACCAAATTTTGTGAAACAAGAACAAAATCTATCCGGACACCAACATTCCTCTCCCTTGCATTCGTCCTCTCATCAAAGCAGGTGAAAGATGTATCAGTAGTAGGATTTCTTCTTCTATAAATATCAGTAAAGAGACCATCATGCGTGAATTTCTCAAGAGCATCCAGTTCACATTGTAAAAATGCTTGGTCAATCCCAATGCTCCAGTGAACATCTCTTTTGGAAAAGCACGAATTAAAGTCTCCAACTATGACGACATCTCTCTTCTCTTCGACAATCAAATTTGAACAGTACCGTAGCAGTTCTTTCATAAAACGCATTTTGTATTCAACCCGTGGATTATCATCATCAGCAACTGACCCCCCATCCCCAACATTTGATCCAGATCGCTTGCCAAGTCCAGCATTTGGCACATATACATTGACTACGACACAAACCCCTAGGTCCACAGAAACAAACCTCCCCTCTCCATCAACATCTTTAGATAATTCATCAATACAAACACTATGCGCTTTTGACGTTGTCAAACACGACACCCCAGAGTACCCCTTTTTCTTCTTTGAGCAAGCCCAGTAGGATTCAAACAAGGGTTCATCCATACAGCACGATTCTTTGGACAATTTTTCCTCAGTTATTTTCACTTCTTGGAGGCATAGCAGAAAATCTCCGTCCCCTTCTCCACTATACTCCATGGCCATTCGTTTTAAAAAGGCTTCCACAGACCCATATGTGTCCACCACTTTGGCCCTGCAAAACTCAGAGATGGCATCATATACGATGCCTCACCAGTATCTCCATGCATACACATACCTTGTTGGGTTCCATCCATTCACATTCCAGCTCACAATCTTCATGGTGGTTGATCAACACATACGAGTCCTCATATATCTGCCAAACTGGTTGTCAACCAACTCACTCAAAGAGGTGACTATTGAACGAGTATGCAATGGTGCATGTGATCCTACTATATATTACAACTATAGTATTGAAATATAGCCGGAGAGGTCATTTCGTAGCGTATATCCGCTTGGATGCAGTCGAGAGAAGTGAACTGCCAGGGCCCCATCGGCCCCAGTGGTTACCGGTTGCTGTTTCAGCTAATTTCGGGGATTGGATGGCGATCCGAGTTGAGGCATGAATGATGGAGTTCCCTGCAACTTTGCTGGACAAATTAATTCTATAATTACCTACAAGTTTTTTC
>PJEL010000406.1_pt1 | contig 51073 bp, 44 predicted proteins | sample 1853271 | NCBI WGS metagenome assembly PJEL01 (sample SAMN08108733, study PRJNA415343) | Invertebrate metagenome, whole genome shotgun sequencing project. | host: Globobulimina | place: Sweden: Gullmar Fjord | collected 2015-08
GAACTGGAACAATGCGCTGGGCTTTCCGACGGGCTACTCCCCGCGTCCCGGAGGTCGATCATGGGGAGCTGCGCCGTTCTCACCGTTGGGGGCTTGACATAGGCCGGCGGGACCGGCTTCGGGAGGCGCTGGAACGCCTGCGACAGCTCCGGGACGAGCCGGACTCCCCCGGTCGCCGCAAGGAACTCGGCAAGGCCCTCGGGGCGAAGAGCAACTACCTGGTGGCCGCCGCGGCCGAGGTGGTTGCATCCGAGTCCATCGATGGTCTCGAGGGTGTCTTGTTGGCGGCGTTCGCTCGCTTCATGGACAAGCCGGTGAAGCGCGATCCGGGCTGCAAGGCGAAGGTGGCCCTCCTCGAGGCCCTGCGAGTCACCCATCCCTACGCCACCGACGTCTTCATCGAGGGGATCCGTCACGTCCAGAAGGAGCCGTCTTGGGGCCCGCCTGTGGACACGGCAACCGCGCTGCGATCGGTGTCGGCCTTTGCCCTGGTCGAGTCCCTGCATCCGGACGCGCTGGTCTACCTCGCCGATCTGCTGGCCGACGAAAACGTGAACTGCCGGTGCGCCGCCGCCCAGGCCATCGTCGCGGCTCCCCACACCCTCGCAGCGACAGCCCTGCTGCGCTTCAAAGTCCGCGCCGGGGACACCGAAGTCGAGGTCATCGGCCACTGTATGGACGGGCTGCTGGCCACATCCCCGGAGAGCTCGTTCGATCTCGTCGTCGCGTACCTCGGCGGCCCCGATCCAGCGCTGGCCGAATGCGCGGCACTCTCGCTAGGAACGACGCGTTCACCCGAGGCTTTCACCGTGCTCCAGAGGTGGTGGGAGCGGTCGGTTCATCGGGACGTGCGGTCGGTCGGCTTGGTTGCCATCTCGCTGATCCGCGACGCCGACTCCCGCGACTTCCTCCTCGAAGTCGTGGCCGCAGGGGAGGAGGTTGACGCGCTGGCTGCCCTGCGCGCGCTTCGGCTGTACAGCCACGACGACGAGGTCTGCGAGCGGGTTCTGTCGGCGGCGGAGCGGTCTACGGAGGCGGTTCGAGGGGCCGCGGTCGAGGAGTTCGGCGAGGATCGTCTGGGGTGACCGTCCGCACATTGACCACGTGACAGCAGCTGTAAGCGTGCAGCGCACTCAGTGCGGATAGGCAATCCATATGATTGCAGCCCTGCTACTGATGAGCTTGGCAAGCGCCGAGACGGAGGACGCCCGGCGACCGTTCTATGTCATCGCCCACTGCGCCAACAACGCCTCTCGGGTCGACGCCGCAGTCGCCGCCGGAGCGAACGGGGTGGAGATCGACGTGATGTACCGACGGGGTGCGCTGCTCGGGCTGCACGGTGGCTTCGAGCCCCGGGAGTGTGGGGCACGGACGCCAGCCGCCGCCTTGGGTGCACTGTTCGAACAGGTCGCAACGGCCATGCACGATGGCGAGCTGGCCCTGGTGATCATCGACGCCAAGCGGACCGGGAGCGAAGGAGAAACCTACGGAAAGCTCTTGGGACGCGCCCTGGCCGATGCCGGTCTTCCCGCCGATCGTGTGGTGGTGTCGGTGCCGCTGGAGCACGGCGAGTCGGTTCGGAGCGGGTTGCTGGCCGTGGACTACGACACCCACCTCGACCTGTACCTCGGCAACTATGGCAAGACCGATCCGGCTCGATGGATGCACGATCTGGACGTCGCGGGTGCCGATGTCTCGGGAGTGGGAATGGACCCCATCGCGTTCTGGCGGCCGATGCGGTGGTGGCGTCCCTGGATGCAGGAGATGATCGATCGCCGGGATGACGGAACGGGGCCGGGCTTCGCCTACTACTGGACCATCAACCGAGCCCGATCCGCCCAGGAGGTCCTGGACTACGGACTGGACGGCTTGATCACCAACCACCCACAGCGGGTCATGCCGCTGCTGGACTCGCCTCCGAACCGGGAGCGGGTCCGCCTTGCGACAACCTCAGATCGAATTCCACGATGATTCCCCTGCTCCTCGCCGCCAACGCCTTCGCCTACGAGACCGACCAGCTCACCGAGCGTCATCTGCCGCTTGCCGACGCCCTCGAGCCCGCCAACATCACCGCGAATGACCAGCTCGCTGCTGCAGTGGAAGCAACCAACTCGCGCCTTCGCTGTCGCGCCTCCCCAGAGCGCACCTTGCGCGTGCTCTCCCGAGAGCTCCACAAGCGCACCGGGCGACCGGCGAGCGTGCCATCCCGGGGACTGCTGCGATCGCCTGGATATACGGTCTATTCGGTGTGGATGGAGACAGATCCACAGGTCGAACGCCGCGCCTTCCTCGATCCGCGCACCGATATCTTCAGCGACTTGAATGCACTCGACTCCCTCATCCTCGCCACCGCCGGCACCAACAGCACCTTCGTGCTCAACGGCGTTATCGTTGGATCGGACAAGCCCGATCACTTCTGGGACCTGGGGTACGAGTACCTGAAGCGGTCGCGTTGGGCGCAGCACCCCGAGCGCGGAGTCCGGCATGGGGTGGCCACCGAGTACGGGATGTATGGATTGGCCACCAGTCGGACCTTCTCCTGGGCTGACCTGGCCGCAAACCAAGCGGGCTACCTGTGGTTTTCCCGCCTGCTCACCGATGACAGCGAGCTCCAGCTCGACGGGGAGGGCTGTGTGGCACAAGTGGCTGAGTTCGACTGGAGCGAGTGGGTCACCTGGGAGTGGGATGAGGTGTTGAACCCGTCCCAGTACGGCCCAAGTGTGGAGAAGGGGATCGGGCGCCACTTGGCCGAAAACCGGGAAGCATACTGCGACAGCTACGCCATCTGGGGCGGTCCTTCCTATCAGGCGCACCTCGCCCAGGTGCTGTCGGAGACTCCGGAATACGCGGTGGGCGCGCCCGCAGAGCGCTGGGATCCCTACCGGCTGGAGGAGCTCTGTGGAACGCCTCCATTGGTGACTGAGGCCCGAGGACGGAACTCTTGTGTCTCCGGAGGGGAGGCACCGTGAGCCTCACGGTGCGTCGCCTCACGGTTGGGCTCACGGTTGGGCTCACGCCCATGACCTCTGCGGACCTTGGCGTACCTTCGCGGTAGAACCTGGCGTTTCGAGCCGTGGCAGGTCCCGGGTGAGCTCAACGACGGATCCGGGCAGTGAGCGGAACTCTCGACGCATGTGGCGACCGCTCCTCTGAACGTCGCGAAACTGGACCGTGAGCCTCACGGTGCGCCGCCGCGCTGCGGCCTGCTGTGTCATCGGGTGTCGCCTTTCCGTTCGGAGTAGCAGCTTGGCCGCGGGGCCTCGAATTGCCGGCGACGGGAGGATCTCGGCGACAACGGTGGAGGTCGCGAGGAGGGACCGTGAGCTTCTCGACGTCGAAGTCAGCGCCCATCCCGATCGTCGACAACCCGTAGCCGAGAGCGTTGTATCCCTCCGCCAAGGCGAGAATTCGGTCGTCGTTGGTGATGCCCCGGGTTGCGACGCCATCGGAGAGCAGCAGCAGTCGATTCTGCCGGTCTGGATCGTGGTGCTGTGCGGCCAGTTCGAAGCCCTGCCGCAGACCGAGGTAGATGTTGGTCGGACCCTCGGCGACGATCTGGTCGATCGCCTCGCTGGCCTGCGGACTGTCCCGGAGACATCCTGGAGGAGGGTCTCGGTGTTGTTGGCGAACGTCACCAGGCTGATACGATCCTCGGGCTCGAGCTCGTCCAGCATCGCTCTCAGCCCGATCTTGACGTGATCGATGGCGGCGCCCTGCATCGAGCCGCTGGTATCGAGGACGATGGTGAGATTCAGGGGTGGTCGGGGCAGCTCGGCCGGGTCGATTGGGGTGTTCAGACCGACCAGGACCAGAGTGCAGTCCACGCCGCTGATCATGTTCTCGAGCACGCCGAGCATCCCGTGCACGCAGATCTCCTGGCCGCAGTCTGGTGGCGGCAGCGGGATCTGATGCTCGTTGAAGAGGCCCACAAGCGCGATCAACAAAACATGTCTCATCACATCCCTCCTTGATTCAGTACGGCCCACTGGACGTCTTCGAACACTGAAGTCCCGTCGCAGGCGGCGTCCATGGCGTATCGACGCTCCGAGAACACGAGCTGCACGGTGGCATCGGCCGTGTTGACCACAGGGTTGTCCAGGGTGTCGAGCACCTCGATTGTTTCGTCGCCGTCGAGCAGCTCTACCTGGGCCGCTGCCGAGATCTTCGGACAGTTCGCTCGATAGGTCGGGGCGAGACCCGGATGCTCCTCGAGCAGGGCGCAGTTGAGGATGATGTCCGGCTTCAGCTCCCGGACGCTCACCTCGATCTGGGACGTGTCGGCGTTGTGTAGATGGATGATCGCGTCGAACTCGGACCAGCCGCCGGTGTCGCCACCTCGTGGTGGTCCGCGCCAGCATCCGAGTGCGGTGACGGCGAGGCAGAGCGCCACGCCTCCGTAGAATCGTTGCATTGTTCCCCCGGGCCCCTGCAGATGAAAGGGCCGGCGGATGGAGTGACACAACTCTCGGCCCGGAGCGGACGGCGGAGCTCCCTGCGCTTCCTAGGGCATGTGCCAGGCGACTTCCACGTCCACCCGCCCCGGGCTCCGCTTGAAGTGGTCGACCATCATGATGCGTCGATCCTGGGCAAATGCCGTCCTCTTCCGAGCGATCAGGAACTCGAGCACCGGCTCCACCTCGCTCCCGGCCAGCCCGTCGCTGAGCTCGTTCAAGAGCTCGGGCTTCGCCGCTTCGTCGGCCGAGACGACCGCTGACCAGACGGTCGCCGCAAAGCCGATGGCTTTCTCCATCACCTCCCGCGGCATCTCGGCGATGCCCAGCGGGCTGGCGAATGCCAAGAGCACGGTGGACGCCTTGGGCCACTCTTCGGGTGGACCGTCCCAGTTCGCGCCGTCGAGGGAGTCGTCCCCGTAGAGCATGTTCTCCGCAGCGGGTAGCTCGTCGTCGAGGAGGTGGACCTCCAGCGTGAGGACGGCGTCTTGCGGCTGGAGGGTTCGCCGCTTCGCCCCGCCGGCGGAGATGACGAGCGCGCCGCCGTCTCGCCAGTCCTCCCAGTGCTGGCGCGCAGCTGGGATTTCGGTGAGGACGCCGACGCAGTCTGAACCCGACCAGGCGACGACATCGTAGGAACCGTCACCGGAATCATCCAGGGACAGGGCGTCGACGTCGTCGATCTCGCGGGCCAGCCTCACGGCGTCTCGCTTCGCCATCTTGAGCACGAGCGCCGGAACCTTCCTGCCGTCCAAGATGATCGCGGTGAAGATGATCTGGTGATCCACGTCGAAGATCACGCCTTCGGGCTCGTCGATGCTGGCGGGAGCCAGCTCCACCATGAGGCGCCCGGCAGCGGTCTCGACCGAGGTCGTGGGCCAGTGCTCGAGCAGGGCGACCCCGTGCGTGTGCCAGGCTCCGAGCATTCCCTGGAGTGCGGCCAGACAGGCGACCTCCTCGTGGGGCTCGAGCGGGCGCGATCCGTCCGGCTCTACGGCGAACAGGTGAAGTGCACGTCCGTCGTGTACCAGCCCTTGCGCCTTGGCGAGCGCGACGTGATCCGGCGGGAGATCGGCCACTGGATCGATGTGGGCACACCAGACATCGACTTCCAGCATCGCGCCGATGTCGCCGTCATAGACCGCCTCCATGAAGCGCTCGTGATCTTCGCTCGTCGGGTAGAGCACAAAGCCGAGCTGCTCACCCGCCATGCCGAGGACCAGGCCGACTGCGTCCTCGAGGATTGCCGATCCGCTCGGGTAGCGGAAACAGACGCCGTCGTCGAGCGCCATCCACGGCTTGGCTCGCACAAGATCGGCGAACAAGGCCTTCCAGGGCGCCGGTTCGGTGGGCAGGAAGGGTGGACCGGTGTCGTCGAAGTGATGTCGCATCGACGCACACACGTCCTCGATGGCCGGGAGGTGGGTCTGCACGGTGAGCTTGGCGTCCAGGGCACGTGCAGCGTCGAACAGCTCGCCGCGAAGGTCCGAGCGGCATCGGATACTGCGGGGGCGCGCCGGAGTGTTGGGTTCGGCGGGAGCGGAGGCTGCGCGCAGCACGTGCGGGCCGATCTCTTCGTCGGCCACGATGGGCGCGGCGCCGAGCACGAGCGCCGTGTCGCGGTCGGCGATGATGAGCGTTCCTCGCAACACGACGTCCTTCACCCGGACCTCTGGCGTCTCGATGACGTCGACCTCCCAGTGTCCTCTTCGCGGAAGCTGTCGAAGTTCGGTCATGCTTCACACCTCTCGCTAGGCCGTCTTCGCGACCTTCTTCTCGAGCTTCAACGCTTCCAAGCTCTCCCGGATCCGAGGCAACACACCCTCTTCGGTATACCGAATCATGTGCTCGCCGATGATGGCCCGAGACAAGGACCAAGCGAACTTCTGGGGGTGATGCAGGATGGTGCGCCGCATGAGCTGCCAGAAACGCTTCCGCTGCGGGCTCTTGATGCCAATCTCGCCGATGATTCGGAGCAGGATGCCGAACTCGTCGAGGCGAGCATTGCGTCCACCACCCGGCAGGGGCTGGCAGACGTCGAGGAAGGCTTCGACTCGATCGTAGTAGGCGTCGGTGGTGTAGAGGGCGCCCAACAGATCGGCGTAGCCCTCGAGCAGCACGGCCTCGTCCATGGCGGGGTCGAAGTTCGGTCGCGAGAACTGGTCGCCGTCGTCGCCGCTGCCGTCTGCGCGCAGCCGCCCTTCGCGCGCGAGCCTGGACCAGAGGTCGGTCTTTGGGAGCGCCATGAGCAGGCCGACCATGGCCAGGGGGATGGGGCTGTTCAGGATGAGCTCGCGCTGGGCTTCGAAGATCTCGGGGGTGTCGGAGTCGAAGCCGACGATGAAACCACCCATGACCTCGATGCCGGCGGAGCTGATGATGGACACCGCTTCGCCGGGGCCGAGCTTGAGGTTCTGGGTCTTCTTGGCGGCGGCGAGGGCCTCGAGTGAGGGGGTCTCGATCCCGAGGAAGACGGCGTTGAAGCCGGCCTGAACCATGCCGTCGAGGAGCTTGGGTTTCTCGGCGAGGTTGACGCTGGCCTCGGTGGACAGATTGATCGGGTAGCGATGTTCTTGCTGCCAGGCGGTGACGGCGGGAAGCAGCTCGGAGACGGCCCGCGGGTTGCCGATGAAGTTGTCGTCGACGAAGAAGACGCTGCCACGATGCCCGAGGCTGTCGAGGCTGTCGAGCTCGGCGAGGATCTGATCGGCAGCCTTGACCCTCGGCTTGCGGCCGAAGAGCTGGATGATGTCGCAGAACTCACAGCGGAAGGGACACCCGCGGGAGTACTGGACGCTCATGGCGCCGTAGGCGTCGATGTCAGCGAGATCGAAGCGGGGAACTGGGCTGTCGGTGATGGCTGGGAAGGTATCGACCTCCAGCGTGATCCCGCTCTTCGAGCCGATGATCGCCTCGGTCATCTGCTCGGTGCGGCCCTCGACCTCGCCGAGGATGCGCACGTCGGCCTGAGTGAAGAGGTCGGAGTCGGTGGACACAGCCGGACCGCCGACGACGGTGCGCTTTGCGGCGGCAATGGCGCGATCCAGTACTTCGTTGGTGGAGGTGATCTGCGCCCTCATGCCGCCGGTGAGCACGACATCTGCCCACTGGAGCAGCTCGTCGGAGAGCTCTTCGATGTTCAGGTCGATGAGCTTGAACTCCCAGGACTGGGGCAGGATCGCTGCCACCGTCATCAGCCCGAGGGGAGGCAGGTTCGCGCGCTTCCCAGCGATGGGGAGTCCGTACTGGAAGCCCCAGTAGGTGATCGGGAACTTCGGGTAGACCAGCAATGTACGCACGTAGAGCCCCTGGGCGGGCCTGGTGGCGCGCGGCCGCCAAGTAACCCGCCGGGTATGACCGCGGACGTACTTCTGTGGGCCCGACTGGGGCTGTTGCTGGGTGCGTACGCCGATATCGGAGCTATAGAGTCCATAGATGAGGGCCGCTTCACCTCGGTGTTGGCAAGCGATGAACGGTCTCCGGCGCCATTCCTGACGTTATGTTCGCGCAATGCTCGAGCGCCCTTTGATCCTCATCGTCGATGACGAGCCCGACTTGGTCGCGCCCCTGGAGTTCGCGTTGCAGCGAGAGGGGTTTGCGACGCGCACCGCGGTGGACGCCGCATCTGCGCTGTCGGCGGCCTCGGAGGCGCCGTTCCCAGACCTGGTGCTCCTCGATCTCATGCTCCCGGACCTTCCGGGAACAGAGGTCTTCCGGCGCCTGAGAGCCAGGCCAGAGACGGCGAAGATCCCAGTGATCATGGTGACGGCCCGGGCGGACGAGGTCGATCGGATCGTCGGCCTGGAGCTCGGCGCCGATGACTACGTCACCAAGCCGTACAGCACCCGGGAGCTGATCCTGCGCGCTCGCGCGGTCCTGCGGCGTACAGCGGGATCACGGGCGCCGAAACCGGAACGAGAAGTCGTCGTATTTGGCGTCCTGAAGATCGATGCCGGCGCTCATCGCGTGTGGGTCGAGGACGCGGAGATCCCGCTCACGGCGCTGGAGTTTCGCCTGCTCATGGCCCTGTTCGAGCAGCGAGGCAACGTGCAGACCCGAGACGCCTTGCTGGCGGCGGCCTGGGAAGAGGGCATCAACGTCACCGAGCGCACCGTGGACACCCACGTGAAGCGCCTCCGGCAGAAGCTGGCCTCGGCCGCGGACTACGTGCACACAATCCGCAGCGTCGGCTACCGCTTTGCCAGCGAGCCCAACCCCTCCAAAAAGTGACTATGAGAGCAACCTCAAATCCCAATTGTTGGGGTTAGGAAGGGGCTTGCCCCTTGCCGGGGGTCACGAGGGGCGCGCAGCCCATGTCAACCGGAGGGCGGCATGCTCGCTCTGGTCGTTCACCGCAGCCGTCGTCACCCAACGAGCATGTTGCGGTCCGGTTTGGGGAGGGCAGAGGGGCCTGCCCTCGCCGGCCGCAGGCCGCCAAAAGAGCTTTTCCACGCCCCGAATCGCCGATCCCGCCCCACCCTCCGGCCCGACGTAGCCTCGGATCTCACTCCGGAGGCCTCCGCGGCGCAGCCCCAGTCACCGTCGTTGGCCCGTACGCGGCGAATGTGGCAGCTGTGTGACGAACAAGGAGTGCCGGTGACGTCTCCCTCCTAGCCGTGGTTCACCGCAATGACCCGACCTACCTGTGTCCCAGGAGGTCCAATGAAGACTCACGGTTGGCTAGCCCTCGCACTCACCATGGTTGCCTGCGGCAGCGGCACAGATCGGCAGCAGCGCGTCGTGATCCAGAACAAGGGCTCGGACACCCTGGTGAACGTCGCTCAAGCCTGGGCCGAGGAGTACAAGAAGGTGGACGCCAAAGTCGCGGTCGCCGTCACGGGTGGAGGCTCCGGCACCGGGATCTCGTCGCTGATCAACGGCACGGTCGATCTGGCCAACGCCTCCCGGAAGATGAAGCCGAAGGAGATCGAGCTCGCCAAGAAGGGCGGCAAGGAGCCTGTCGAGCACGTGGTCGGACACGACGCCCTCGCGGTGTTCCTGCATCCAGACAACCCGATCGGCGAGCTCACAATCCAGCAGCTCCGGGACATCTACGCCGAGGGCGGCAAGCTCGAGAAGTGGAGTGACCTGGGCATCGAGGTATCCGGCTGCAGCAGCAGTGAGATCGTGCGCGTCAGCCGCCAGAACAACTCCGGCACCTACGCCTACTTCAAGAAGGCGGTGATCGGAAAGGGAGGGGAGTACAAGCTCGGATCCCGAGACATGCACGGGTCGAAGGACGTGGTCGATCTGGTCGAGAAGACCCCGTGCGCCATCGGCTACAGCGGCCTGGCCTACGCCAACGACCACATCAAAATGCCCTGTGTGAAAGCCGACGATGCCGCCGTCTGCGTCACCCCGACGGTCGCCTCGGCCTCCGATGGCAGCTACCCCATCGCCCGACCCCTGCTGATGTACACCCTCGGTGAGCCCGAAGGTGCGGTGAAGACCTACCTGGACTGGATCCTCGCCAAGGAAGGCCAGTGCATCCTCCAGGACAAGGGCTACGCGCCGGCCACAGACGTGAAGTGTGTCGAGGCATGAAGCTGCACCAATCCCGCCTCCAAGCAGATCTCTCCCGGATCCGTGACGCCGTCGCCGACCTCGCTGCCGGGGTTCGCGAGGCCGTCAATGAGGCGGTTCGCGGGGTGACCTCTCGGGATGAAGAGCGGATGTACGCCGTGATTCTCGACGATCTGCCGTACAACCGGGCGAGCCGTGCCCTCGATCGAGACTGCCACCACTTCGTCGCCCGGCACATCCCGGCGGCCGGCCATCTGCGCTTTGTGTCCTCGGTCCTGCGGCTGAGCATGGAACTCGAGCGGATCGGCGACTACGCGGTGACGATCTGTCGAGTCGGTGTGCACCTCGAGGACGATCTGCCCGAAGACGTGCGAGGCGATATCCGCGATCTTGCGGATCAATCCAGCCAGATGCTGGAGCGGGCGACTCGCGCTTTCCTCCAGGGTGACGCCGCTCTCGCGAAGGAGTCGAAGGCGATGGCCAAGGTCGTGGACCGCACCCACGACCGCGCCATGGACGAGCTGGTGCGCCACTCCGAAGAGCGCTCGCTGATGGACGTGCTCCGGATCCAGACCATCTACGACAAGCTGGAGCGGGTGAGCGACCAGGCGAAGAACATCTGCGAGGAAGCTATCTTCTCAACGACTGGGGAGACCAAGGAACCGAAGACCTACCGGGTGCTGTTCCTCGATGGAGAGGGTGACTTCCTGGCTCCGTTGGCCGAGGCGCTGGCACGGCGCTCCCACCCGAACACCGGGGCCTATGCCGGTCGCGGCCTGGTGGCGGCCGCCGAGCATCACCCCTCTCTCCTCCAGCTCGCCGAAGAACTCGAGCTCGACGTGCCCCAGGAACGCCCTCTTGCTCTGGAGGCATTGCTTCCCTATCCCGCGGACTATCACGTGATCGTGAGCCTCAATCTGCCACGCTCGGCCCTGCCGCCGATCCCGTTTCACACCATCTTGCAGCGCTGGACGTTCGAGGTCCCAGCCAGTGCTTCGGCGCCAAAAGCGGAGCTGGTACGCGAGATCCTGGCCTCGATCACCCACCTCATGGAGAAGCTCCGTGGCGCTGATGCCTCCTGAGAGCGTCGATCGACGCACAACGGACTGGTACATCGACAAGCTTGTCGAGGGTGCGATGTTCGTGGGTGGCATCTCGGCCATCGTCTTCATCATTGGGATCTTCATCTTCATCACCAAAGAGGGCATGGGGTTTGTCACGAACACCATGGATGTGAGGGAGTTCCTGCTCTCTCCGGCATGGCGGCCCACCTCGGACACCCCGACCTATGGGGCCTTTGCGCTCATCGTCGGGACAGCGAGCGTCACCGGAACGGCCGTGCTCACCGCGGTGCCATTCTCCCTGGGAGCGGCGATCTACATCGCCGAGTTCAGCAGCGGTCGCACCCGGGAGGTCCTCAAGATCCTGGTCGAGCTCCTCGCCGCGATTCCGTCGGTGGTGTGGGGCTTCATCGGGCTGTCGATCATGAACCCGCTCATCATCGCCTGGTTCGATGTGCCGATCGGGCTCAACGTGCTCAACGCCGGGGTGATCCTTGGCTTGATGGCGGCGCCGATCATGACGACGATCGCCGAAGACGCCCTGGAAGCAGTGCCCGACCGCTACCGAGAGGCCAGCGAGGCCCTGGGTGCAACGCGCTGGCAGACCACCTGGAAGGTCGTGCTTCCGGCGAGCAAGAAGGGCTTGATGGCGGCGATCTTGCTCGGTGTTGGACGCGGTTTTGGGGAGACGATGGCTGTACTGATGGCCAGCGGTCACTCGGTGAATGTGCCGAACAGCGTCTTCGACTCCGTGCGAGCGCTCACGGCCACCATCGCTGCGGAGCTCGGAGAGACCGCGGTGGGCAGCGACCACTACCAGGCGCTGTTCACGCTGGGGATCCTGCTCTTTGCGGTGACGTTCTGCATCAACCTGTCGGCCGATCTGATCGTAAACGGCATTCGCCGGGGGAAGACCTGATGTTCGAGGCCACCGACCTCAACCGACGCAACCAGCGGATCGAGCTCGCCATGAGGGGTCTGTTCCTGACCATGACCCTGCTGCTGGTGCTCCCGGTGGTGCTGATCCTCAGTGTGCTGATCGTCAAGGGCGCACCGGTGATTTCCTGGGAGTTCCTGTTCACGGAGCCGACCCAGGGCATGACCGCTGGAGGCATCTTCCCGGCGCTGCTCGGGACCGTCTGCCTGGTGCTCGTCGCCCTGCTCGCCTCGGTTCCGGTGGGGGTCGGAGCGGCGATCTACCTCTCGGAATATGCCCCCGACAACTGGCTCACTCGCCTGATCAACCTGGCGATCATCAACCTCGCCGGGGTGCCCTCCATCGTGCACGCGATGTTCGGGGTCGGCGCCTTTGTGATCTTCTTCCAGTTCGGCACGAGCATCCTCGCCGCCAGTCTCACCCTGGCAGTCATGACGTTGCCGGTGGTGATCGTCGCCACTCGGGAGTCGCTACAGGCCGTTCCCCAGTCCTTCCGCGAGGCCTGCTGGAGCCTGGGCGCGACCCGCTGGCAGACCATCTGGAGGGTGGTGCTGCCGAACGCCATCAGCGGGATCCTCACCGGCGTGATCCTGGAGGTGTCGCGGACCGCCGGAGAGACTGCGCCGATCATGTTCACGGGAGCCGCTTTCTTCCTGCCTTTCCTGCCCCAGAGTGTCTTCGACCAGACCATGGCCCTGTCCCTGCACGTGTTCGTCATCTCCACCCAGGTGCCGTCGGTTCCCGAGGCGCTGCCCTATGGCGTGGCGCTGGTGCTCATCGGCATCGTCCTCCTCATGAACTCGGTTTCCATCGGCCTTCGGGTCTGGCTCCGCGGGAGGCGCAGATGGTAGACCGCCCTCCCCTGGTCACCGCTCGTGACCTGAGCATCTTCTATGGCAGCGACAAGGCCCTCGGTCCGGTGAGCCTGGACATCCGCGAGGGGGAGATCTTCTCGATCATCGGTCCGGCCAACAGCGGAAAGACGAGTTTTCTGAGGGTCATCAACCGCATGGACACCTTCACCCCGGGGCTGAACTTCGCGGGCTCGGTGACCTTTGATGGCCACGACGTGAAGACCTGGCGCAACCTGTACTCCCTGCGCCGGCGGATCGGGGTGGTCTTCCCGCTCCCGGTCGGGCTGCCGATGTCGGTCTATGAGAACGTCGCTTTTGCGCCGCGAACGCGAGGGATCCGCGATACTGCGGAGCTCGATTCCATCGTCGAGCGCTGTCTGAGACGCGCTGCGCTGTGGGACGAGGTGAAGGATCGCCTCGACGCCCTCGGCAGCCTGCTCTCCGGCGGTCAGCAGCAGCGGCTCACCATCGCTCGGGCGCTCTCCATGGAGCCGGATCTGCTCCTGCTGGACGAGTTCAGCATCGCCGTCGATCCGGTCACCACGATGCGCATCGAGGCGGTCCTCGACGAGCTCCGCCACGAGATGACCATCGTGCTCGTCACCAACCTGGTCCAGCAGGCGCGGCGGCTCTCCGACCGAACGGCCTTCTTTCTCTCGGGAGAGTGTGTGGAGGTGGGTGAGACCGAGGCGCTGTTCGAGGACGCCCGGGACGAGCGAACCCGTGGATACATCGAGGGACGTTTTGGTTGATTCCACCGCCGATCTGACCGCTATCGAGGTCCGGAACTACAGTCTCTGGTACGGGGACTTCCAGGCCCTGCACAGCGTCGACCTCGACATCGCCCACGGCGAGATCACGGCGATGATCGGCCCCTCGGGATGCGGAAAGTCGACGATGCTCCGGTCCATCAACCGCATCAACGAACGCTTCGACTACGTGAGCACCGCCGGATCGATCCACGTGCTGGGCCACGACGTGAGCGCTCCGTCGGTGGAGCTGGTTCAGGTCCGCAAGAACATCGGCATGGTGTTCCAGCGCCCAAACCCGCTCCCGCTGTCGATCCGAGACAACGTGCTCTTTGGTCATCGGCTCCACTACAACGGTCCCAGGCAGTCCCGAGCCGATCTGGATGATATCGTCGAAAAGACGCTGCAGACCGTGCTTCTGTGGGACAAGGTCAAGGACCGCCTCCGCTCTCCCGCTACAGAATTGTCGCTGGAGGAGCAGCAGAAGCTCTGTATTGCCCGGCTCCTGCCCCAGCAGCCAGCGGTGTTGTTGATGGACGAACCGTGCTCGGCCCTCGATCCCAAGGGCACCGAGGCCGTGGAAGAGATGATCTGGCGCCTGCGAGGGGACTACACGATCGTGCTCGTGACCCACAACATGGCCCAGGCGCGCCGCGCCTCCGACACCACGGTGTTCATGCTCATGGGTAAGATTGTCGAGCACACCCACACGGCATCCATGTTCGTCACTCCCAGAGACCCACAGACCGCCGACTACATCGAGGGCAAGTACGGCTGATGCGAGGCAGCCTGCGCGTGCAGCTGTTCGTGGCGACTCTCCTCCTCGTCGGGGCCTTTGCGGCTTCGAGTGGAGGTTGGTTCTCCGCAAGGATGCGCGCGGTCCTCACCCAGCAGGTCGAGGAGCACCTCGAGTCCCACGCTCGGACGCTGTTCCACCTGATCCCCGCCGACGCCACCGAGCAGGAGCTGATCGCGGTGGCCGACGAGGTCGGGCGCGTCACCCACACCCGGATCACGGTCATCGCGCCGGACGGGACCGTTCTCGCGGACTCCAACGTGCCGGAGCCCGCGAAGATGGACAACCACGGGCAGCGGCCGGAGGTGCTGCAGGCCCTCGGCCCCGACGCTTTGGGCATCGCCATACGGCACAGCGACAGTGTCGACACCGACATGGTCTATGTGGCCGTGCCCTGGGGTGAGGACGGTGTGATCCGAGTTGCCCGCCCTCTCACCGACGTCGACGCCGAGGTGCGACGGCTGCAACTCCCGCTGTGGATTGGCGCTTTTGGAGGTTTGATCCTGGTGATCGTGCTCTCCGGTGTCTTCGGCGAGCTCCTGACCCGAGATCTGCGCGCGCTGACGATCCGGGCGCGCTCGCTGGCCCATCCAGAGGCGGATCCGGGGGGCAACGAGATCGCCTGGATCACCGGCTCCATGGATCACCTCACCGCCGAGCTGCAGGGAGCCCTCGACGATGTCGCCGATGAGCGGAACCGCCTGCAAGCGGTGATCACCGGCATGCGCGAGGGGGTCATCGCCTTTGATCGCCAGGGGAGGATCCACACCACCAATCCGTCGGCGAGGGAGCTGATGGGGCCGTCGGAGACCCTCGATTCTCCCGCTCTGAAGGGTCTCGTCGATCGCGCCCTCGGGGCAGAACTGCCCGGGACCATGGAGCTGGCGTGGCCGGGGATTGACGGCGAACTCACTAGAACTTTCGTGGTCACCGCAACTCCGCAGAAGGGTGGGGGAGCCGTGGTTGTTCTGCACGACGTGACCGAGGTGCAGCGGCTGGAGGCGGTTCGCACCGATTTTGTGGCCAACGTCTCCCACGAGCTGCGGACGCCGGTTGCGGCTGTGATCAGCAACGCCGAGGCGCTAGTGGACGGCGCAGCCGGGGATCCGGAGCACGGTCCGCGATTCGCCGATGCTGTGATGCGCAATGCGGAGAGGCTGGGGGCGCTGGTGTCCGACCTGCTGGATCTCGCGCAGATCGAGGCGGGCGGCCAGGCGGTCGACATTCGGGCGATCTCGGTGTTCAACGCGGTGGCCGATGCCATGGAGGTCCTCCAGGGCAAGGCAGATCGTCGCCACCAGGAGGTGACCATCGCCGTGCCAGAGGATCTGATGGTGATGGCGGACACTGTTGCCCTACACCAGATGCTCGTGAACCTGATCGATAACGCCATCAAGTACACGCCCGATGGTGGGCACCTCAGCGTCGAGGCGGCTCGCGTGCTGGGAAGCGTGCAGATCGACGTCGCCGACGACGGCCCCGGCATTGCGGCCGTTCATCGCAGTCGCGTCTTTGAGCGCTTCTACCGGGTGGATCCGGGAAGAAGTCGCGGCATGGGCGGGACCGGACTCGGGCTGTCAATCGTCAAGCACCTCGCGGAGCTCCAGGGTGGAACGGTGCAGGTCCTCTCCAACCAACCGAGGGGTGCGCGCTTCCGAGTGTTGCTGAGCTGATCGGTGGCAGTACAATCGCCCCTTGGAGGGTCGATGGGGGTGAGGGACAGGCTGAGACTCCTGCGCCGACGTCTCGATCCCGACGTGCACGAGCCGATCTGGAATGCCGGGGATGGTCCTCCCTGGTGGGCGAAGCTGCTGGTCCGCGAAGAGCTCCTCGAGCGGGCGCGGCTGACCCGGTATCGGGACCACGGCCACGGCATCGATCCCTTCGGACTGCACCCGGACGGCGTGGTCGGTGGACTGGCGATCACCCGATGGCTCTACGAGAGCTACTTCCGCGTGGTCTCCTACGGTGCCGAAAACGTTCCCGCCGATGGACCGGTGGTCCTGGCTTCGAACCACAGCGGCACCCTGCCCCTGGACGGCTTGATGATCTGGGCGGATCTGGTCCGAAAGGGGCCTCCGGGGCGGATCCCCCGGGTCGTGGTGGATCACTTCGTGCCGAGTCTTCCGATGGTGAACATCATCTTCACCCGCGGCGGTGCAGTGGGCGGAAGCCGGGGGAACTTCCACGCTCTGCTCGATGCCGGCGAGATGGTCCTGGTGTTTCCGGAGGGCGTCCCGGGCATCAGCAAGTCGTTCAGTGACCGCTACCAACTGGCCAGCTGGCGCCAGGGGCACGTGGAGCTCGCGATACGCCATCGCGCTCCGGTGGTTCCGGTCGCGGTCATCGGCGCCGAGGAGCAGATGCCCCAGATCGCGAAGATCGAGTCCATAAGCCTCTTTGGCATCCCCCATCTGCCCATCACTGCCACACCACTGCCGCTGCCAGTTCGCTACCACCTCTGGTACGGCGAGCCGATCCCGGTGCACGAGAGATGGAGCCCCGAGCAAGCCTCCGATCCCGCCGTGGTGGCCCAGGGAGCGGACATGGTTCGCCGGGCCGTCGAGAAGCTGATCGCCAAGGGGCTGCAGACTCGAGAAGGGGTCTTTCGATGAACGGGGTACTGGTCACGGGGGCAACGCAGCCACTGGGAGCGCGCATCCTGGAGATCCTCTCCGAGCGTGGGGTGGCGCCTCTCGTGGCGGCGGGCTTGGAGCGCGAGAGCGACTACGCCGGACGTCTGCCCAAGGGGGTTCGCTACTGTCGGGTCGACCTCACTCGCGCTCGCCAGGTGCGGACACTGCTCCAGGGGCCGTGTCGGGAGGAGGGAATCGAGTCCATCGTGCACCTCGCCTTCCACCGGGCCGCGGTCGGGGGAGGCAGCCGAATCCACAGGCTGAACGTGGAGGGAACGCGCCTGCTGCTTCGGTTGGCGGAGGAGCACCCGACCCTGAAGCGCTTCGTGCACCGCAGCACCGCCGAGGTCTACCTGGTGCGCACGGATCGACCCGCGCTTGTCCGAGAGGATCAACCTCTCAATCTCGATCCCCAGGCGCCGCAGTGGGTGCGGGACCGGGTCGAGGCCGACGTTACGGTCTGTGCGCGTACGGGACTGTCGCCGATGCACATCGTCGTGCTGCGTTGCTCGGAGATCCTGTCTGCGTCTATGGGCTCACAGCTGCACGACTACCTGTCGTCTCGGGTGTGTTGCCGGCCGATGGGTTTTGATCCGGTGCTGAACCTGCTCTCGCTCGACGATGCCGCCCACGCCTTTGTTCGCGCCCTCGAGTGCCCCGATCAGGGTGTGTTCAACATCCCCGGAGCGGACACACTGCCACTGTCCTGGGCCATTCAGGCGTGGGGAAGGGCCGATCTGCCGATCCCAGGCCCCCTTCTTGGTCCGGTGTATCGCGCGCGGGCCTTGTTGCGGCACACCGACTTTCGCTACGACCTGAACCGCTGGCGTTTTCACTTCAACGCCGTCCTCGACGGGACCCGGGCCAGAGACGTGCTGGGCTTCGAACCGAGCCGTCCGATTCGCTGGCCTGGGCGTGCATAATCACACCGCCTTCGGGCTCATCCCAGTGCGATTTGCCCCACAGATGGTGGGTGTTTTGACACGATCAGCCGTCGGTGCGCTCTAGGCGAGCGGCCAGGGCATGCACGGCATCCGACCGCGTGATCAGCTGGATCGGCTTTCCGTCCTCGTCGACGACGGGCAGGCAGCCGATCTTGTGCTTGGCCATGATCTCCGCCGCTTCGACCAGGGTCGTGCTTCCCGTGCTGTAGCGCAGGGGGTCGAAGGAGAGGAGATCCTCGCAGAGCACGTCATCGAGCTCGCTCTCCACGGCGACATCGCGGAAAGAGAGCACGCCGTGCAGTTTCTCTCCGTCGAGGACGAGCACGTGCCGGATCCGGTGGAATGTCATCCGGCTCCTCGCCGTGAGCGCCGCGTCTTCGCGCTGGACTGTGAGCAGCTCAGGGTCGAATTCACGACTCGGAGTGTCGGCCGCCCCTAGCTTCTTGGCTGCCAGCCGCACGACATCGTGCTCGGTGAGGATGCCAACCGGGGCGCCCTCTCGGACCACCACCGCTGCGTCTTGGAAGGTCCCGAGCAGCATTCGTAGCACGGTCGTGAAGGTCTGCTCCTCGGTGCAGACGACCTGGGCATCTCGGCTGAGGTTGCCGGCCAGGAGCCACTGATCGGCGTCGTCGTGGGCGACCCAGCTGCTTCCGGCCATCCATCCGCGCTGGAAGATCTCGAAGTCGGTCAGCAGGCCAGTGAGGAGGCCGTCGGCGTCGACGACCGGGAGATGTCGGATGCGATTGTCGAACATCAACAGCGCGCACTCCGGAATCGGCTTGTTCTCCGGTACGCAGATGGGCTCTTGCGTCATCCAGGCGTCGACACGTTCCACAACTCACCTCCTGCCGCACGCAGGATAGCGGCAATCGACATCCCGGTCGAGAGCGGCCAGGTGCGGTTCTCCAGGGTCTGAGCGAGACGGTCCTTGTTTCGCCGGTTGTGGGTCCATCAACCGACTCGATTGTTCTGCCGCTCCAGGGGTGTCTATTTGCGGCTGCGTGGGCTGACTGCCTTGGGAGTCTTGTCGATCACATCGGCGATCGAAAAGATATAACCGAGCATATGGGGCGGCTGTTTGATGTGGAAACGGTCGCGTTCGAACAGGGTGCGCATGGCGCGGATGAACCGGAAGTGCAGGTGCTCGTCGGCGACCATCTGCACGTGGCAGTCGAGCTGGTAGCTCATGTAGCGGGGACCAACGCCTGTAAAGAGCAGGGATGCCCTGGGATCTCGCAGGAGGTTGTCGTACGTTCTGCCGTGGAAGATCTCGATTGTGCCGAGCAGACCCGTATCCACGTGCTCCGGGTGGTCGTACAGCTCCCGGGCGACCTCGATCCGTTCGGGCAACGTGTCCATGCTTGGCCGTGTGCTGGTCTGCTCCAGACATTGCTCCAGCTTGACGACGTAGCGCTCGAGCTCGGAAACGATGGGGATCAGTCCAACACCCTTGTTCGACGACCGAATCGGAAACGCCGCACTGGGGCCGTTCAGAGTGCTGACCACCGGAAGATGTGAGGCGAGGAAACGCGGATACTCGCCTCGGAGCAGGGACTCGAACAGATCGCGTCGCGACTTGCACTGCCAGCTCAGGAACGCCCCGGGCATCGTCGTGGTCTGGGTTTCTTCAGAGGTCTGGGTCTTCGAGATCATGAGTGAAATCCTCCGTTTTGGCCGAGCTGCTCGCGGAACTCGGCGAGGACCTCTTCGTTAACGACTTCGATCCCACGCCTCCGGCATCGTTGCTCGACCTCCTTGATGACTGAGTTTCGCACGATGTCTGGAACCCGCTGCTGCACCCGGGTGAGGGCTGCATCAGTCCACTCGAGCTCGCGGGAGATCTCGCTTCCGCCCTCCTGCCACGAGGCGTACTTGGCTTCGACGACGTCCTCGGTGATCTGGGCCTCGCCGTTCTCGTCAGCCCACTTCTCGACGGCCTGACGCGTCATGTCGCGCATCACACCCTCGGGCACGCGCGCTAGCCGGGCGCTGGCCTCAGCGGTCCAACGATCGGCGGAAGGTGTAGGAAGGGCGTGCATCTTGCCCATTCGAGCCGAGGCCATCGTCTCGGTGATCAGCTCGCTGGTGACCACGGTGTGACCGAGCTCCCGTGCCCTTCGCTCTACGGCGCCGGTCGCCATTCCCTGCACGAAGCCGGGGACCGCACTCATGCGTTCCCTTGCTTCTACGGTCCAGGTGAGGGGTTCTTCGTGGCGAATGAAGCGGTCGGGAGAGATCTTGCGAGCGCTCACGAACAGGTTGCAGGCGGTCTCGGATCGCAGGAGGGTCTCGGTGCAGGCGCCCAGATCGAGATCACCGCGGCTGTGGATGCCAGTGCGCCCCATGAACAGGGTTGTGAGGTTCTTTTCGGCGGCGAAGCGACGGACGCACACGTGTGCCTTGCCCGAGAGCAGGGTGCGACCGGCGTCGGCGATTCCGGCCTCGGCGACGAGCTTGCCAGCCACCTCGAGGTGACCCTTGTAGATCCGGGCGAGGCCGGAGTCGATGATCTCCTCGTGCAGCTGCTGCTGGTCCTCGAACTTAAAAACCTTGCTCGCCTGGCTGGAGAGCACATCCTTGATGGCTCGGAAGGCGTGGTGGTGAAAGTGCGGGTCGAAGGAGCTGAGTAGCTCGATTCGTCCGCCGCTCTCCTTCACCATCGCGATGGCCGACGCCAGTGCTCCGAGGGACTCCGCGCTGCCGTCCAGTGCCACCCCCACCCTCGAGAACGGCGCTTGGTCGAGGTTGCGAACCACCAGCGCGTCGCTGTCGAGCCTGCGCACCACCCGCTCACACACCGATCCCACGTGAATGCCGTCCACCGCGCCGAGTCCGACCGCCCCGAGGACCACCACGTCTGGATTCTCGGCCACGATGTCCCCGAGCAGCACGCGCCAGTTGCGGCCTTCGATCACGCTTCTTCGTAGGGCCAAACCCGCATCTTCGGCCTTTCGCTCGGCGACGTCGAGGTAGGAATCGCTGATGAGCTCGAGCCCGCGGGTGATCAGGGTGTCGTGCACCTTTCGCTGGCGGTTGAGCTCCTCCTCCTCTTGAAAATTCTCAGGGAGGCCGCCCTCCATTTGTTTGAAGCGGTTGTCGTGCAGGCGGGCGGCGTAGGCGTGTCCACCGGTGAGCGCCGCTTCGAAAGCCTGGGCGACCTCAATGGCGATCTCGGCGGATCGGTCCGAGAGCGGCGATCCGTCCAGGCAGACGTACACGTGTCGGAAGCGGTCGACGATCTCGGGGAAGTCGTGGGGCTGCTCGGCGGCTGTGCTCAAGTTGTCTCCTGGGTCAGGACGGGTGTCTGCTCCTGAAGCGGGCTAGCACGTCGGCGGGCATACGGCCCCGCAGCTCGTCGAGGAGCTCGACGGTGACGATGCAGTGACCGTCCCGCTTTGCTGCAGTCTCCACGCGGCCGATCACCATGCCCCGGACAAAGGAGGGGATCCGCTGCATTCGTCTCCGCGCCTCGTCGGTCCACTCGAGCTCAGGGTTGCTCGAGGTCGGTGCCGTGGGGCCGTTCAACGGGGCAGTGTCCGGCGCCGGCTCGTGGCTACAGCTGGGGTCTGACGCCATGAGCTGGCCGGTCTCGAGCCAGGGACGCGCGCGACATCCACCGCAGACCTGGGTGAACTCGCAGGAGCCGCACTTGCCCTCCGGAGTCCCACGGAGCGTCGTCAGGACCTCGGACCCCGTCCAGATGTTCCCGAAGGTATCGTCGCGGAGATCCCCAGCTACCAAGGGCATATAGGGGCAGGGCGTGAGACGGGCGTCGGGGGTGACTCGCACATAGGTGACCCCCGCCGGGCATCTCGTTCCGCGCTGGAGCAGCGGCGCTTCGGGGTCGAGGGCCCAAACATGTCGCACGAAGTTGGGCTGGCACTTCGATCGGACCATCAGTCGCCCGCGATACTGCTGCTCCAGGGCGGCGATTTGGCTCGAGGCGGCCTCTGCGTCCTCGGGCGACATGCCCCGAATCTCGCCTCCGCGGCCGGTCTTCACCACCACAAAGATGTTCAGGGCCATCGCTCCCGCTTCCAAGGCCCACTGTGCCAAATCACCCAGCTCGTGTTGGTTGTCGCTGGTCAGGGTGGTCTGGACGAGGAAATCCGCCGCTGAGGTGCCCAGGCGCTCGATGGCGGCCATGGTTTGGTCGAAGGCTCCGCTTCGTCCACGAAAGGTGTCGTGTCGTTGCCGGTCGAGGGAGTCGACACTCACTGCGAAGCCGCTCACGCCCGCCGCGATCAGCGAGTCGATCCTCTCTTGCGTCAGAAGCGTGCCATTGGTGCCGACGACCACCGTGGCGCCCTTGTCCGACGCGGTCTTGGCGAGGCGCTCCAGATCGTCGCGAACCAGGGGCTCTCCACCGCTCAGGATGAAGAGCGGGGAGGGGTTCAGCGCCAGGATCTCGTTGGTGATCCGGCGGAACTCGCCCGCGGAGATCTCGGTATTCCTCTGCGCTTGCGGACCCGCGGAAATGTAGCAGTGTGGGCAGGAGAGATCGCAGCGCTGGGTCAGGTTCCAGGCGACGATCTGGGGCAGTGGTGGAGACATGTTCCTCGCGGGTAGTTTCACCGAGCGCTGCCAGAACCGTGCCAAGGGTATGTTGCGGCATGAGTCTTGCTTGAGCGCGTGCTGGAGACCTCCCAGTTGAAGAACTTCATCTCCGTTGCCACTTTCGCAGTCGCCGTGTCGTGCGCCTACGCAGTGATCGCGCAGTTTCTTCCGCAGCTCGAGAGTCATCCTCCGGCAGTCGTGGAGCTCGGAGCCAGCATTGGACCGGAGGATCTGTCCGCCGCCGGTAGCGAAGTGTTCGAGGCGAACTGCAGTCAGTGCCACCTGGTCGGGTCCGATGCTGGACGCTGTCCGGACCTGGGCCAGATCGGCGCCATGGCCAGTGGCAAAGCCAAAGAACGAGCGGCCGCCACCGGCGAGGCCTACACCGCCGTCGACTATCTGGTGGAGGCGGTGTGCCAGCCCGGGGTGGTCCTGGTTCCCGGGTTCACCGATATCATGCCTCCTCAGGGGAAGATCATCTCCGGCGGTCAGGTGCTGGCCGTGGTCGCCTATCTCCAGGATCAAGGGGGGATCGCGACGGTGAAGGGCACCGATGTCGAGCCCGTCGAGCGCTTTGGCTGCGTCGCTGGCGGCACGTCTGGGGGGGGGGCGCTCCGGTCGCGGAACCCGAGCCGGTGGGGCCGCCCGAGGAGGCCTTCACCACCTTTGCCTGCATGGGATGCCACAATCTCGACAAGCCCGACCGGCTGCTCGGCCCGTCCCTGTTCGACGTCGGCGCGCGGCTGAGCAAGGCGCAGATCTACGAGGCCATCCTCGATCCAGATGGCACCATCTCCGAGGGAGAACCTCCCTATCCACCTGGGCTGATGAAGGTGTCCCTCGACGGTGCGGGCTTCTATGAGCGTATGACCGCCGCGGACTACAAGGCGATGGTGGACTGGCTGGCCGAGCACCGGGGCGAAGAGCCGGAGGTGCCAGAGTGATGTTCAACGCCGTCACCCTGGTCGTGTTCCTCGCGGTGTGCGCGGTCCTGTTCTGGCAGCGTGCCCGTCTGGGATTGTTCTGGTCCGCCGTGCTGTTCTGGGTCGCGTTGGTGCTCTACGTCATCTACGGTTTCTCTCCGGCGACTCCGAGCAGCCTGGTCACCATGACCCTGGGCGTCTCGGCGGTCTCGATGGCCCTGTACGTGACCAGCAGCGACGAGATGATGGCGTCCGCGTGGGATCCGGTGCACCGGGTATTGGCCAATCAGGATCGCTTCTGGGCGCGCCTGGCGCTGCTGGTGCTGTTCCCGGGGCTGGTGGCCGTGCAGACCTTGCGCTCTTCGATACCCAGCGACGTGCCACCACCAAAGATCCGCTCGGTGCACCCCTCTCCGCCGAGCACCATCGACTTCAAGGGGCCGGGGGACACCGAGGCCGTCACCATCGATCTGGTGAGGGGCAGCAACCCCCACCGGTCGCTGCCCGCCGAAGAGCTCGTCGCCAAGATCGCCCGGGGCAAGGTCGTCTACTACGAGAACTGCTTCTTCTGTCACGGCGACACCCTGGCCGCTGACGGGCACGATGCCGGCGCCCTTCGTCCTCCCCCAGCGGACTTCACCGATCCCGGGACCATCGCCATGCTGCAGGAGTCCTACCTGTTCTGGCGAATAGCAAAGGGCGGTCCTGGTCTTCCCGTCGCGGGAACTCCGTGGGACTCGAGTATGCCGGTGTGGGAGGACTACCTCTCCGAGGACGACATCTGGTCGGTGATCGACTTCCTCTACGACTACACGGGCTACGAACCTCGGGCCGCCGCCGCACACGGGGGAGAGCACTGATGCGCCTCCTGTGCAGCTTAATCCTGCTCTTTTCAGCGTTCCCAGCCTTGGGCCAGAGCGGAGACCCGGAGCGTGGACGCACGGTCTACGTCAAACGGTGTCTGCAGTGCCACGGCGAAAAGGGCGGTGGAGACGGATCGGCGGCCGACTTCATGTTCCCGCGCCCCAGGGTGTTCGCCGACAACAGCATCCACAAGATCCGCACCACGCCTTCGGGTGAGCTCCCGACCGATCAGGACCTCTTCGACATCATCACCCTGGGTCTGCCGGGGACCGCGATGCCCCCGTTCGACATGATCCCAGAGCAGGGTCGCTGGGACGTGGTGGCCTATGTGAAGTCGCTCTGTGCAGACTTCACCGACCCCGACTTCACCGACGTAGCGGTCCCGATCCCGGAGATCGCCAACGCGGTGGCGCCGCCTTCCAGTCCCGAGGCAATCGAGCGCGGACGAGTGGCCTATCAAGAGGTGGAGTGCTTCAAGTGTCACGGTGCGGTCGGTCGCGGTGACGGGGTGAGCTGGAACGAGCTGAGCGACGATTTTGGTGAGCTGACCTTTCCAGCGAACCTCGCCAATTCCGACTCCTTCCGGGGTGGATCGCAGCCCTTCGACCTGTTTCGCACCATCACTGCCGGGATGAATGGCACGCCAATGCCGTCTTTCGCGGACTCTCTGTCTGTCGAGCAGCGCTGGGATCTGGTGCACTACGTACGCAGCCTCGCCGCATCGAGCCCGGAGGCCTCCTCAGAGCTGGTCCTGGCAGTTCGGGTGGTCAAAGTGGCGACCGGAGCCTCGGACCGGGTCTGGGCGGTGGCGCCTCCCTCGCGCTTCAAGACCCTCGCCAACACCATCGAGGCCCCTCGCCGGTACTGGACCGCGGTGGAGTACGTCACCGTCCAGGCCATGTACGACGCCGACGAGCTCGCGCTTCGAATCCAGTGGGACGACCGGGACCAGTCGGAGGGGTCGAACGTCGAATCCACCTACTCCGACCGCGACGGGAAGGTTCGGCGCGACACCGACCACCCCGACCAGCTGGCCATTCAGTTCCCGGCCCGCCACTCCGACCAGGCTCGGCCCTACTTCCTGTTCGGCGATCGCAAGAAGGGGGTGACGCTCTGGTGGTGGAGATCCGACACCGATGCCGTAGAGGTCGTGAGCGGAAAGGGCTTCGAACGCCTGAAACCGCGAGCTTACGACGCTCAGAACGTGCACAGCTCGGTGACCTGGGAGGACGGTCGGTACACGATGCTGGTGCGGCGTGCCCTGACGACTGCCCACGCCCAGGGCGAGGTCCAGTTCGAGGCTGGCAGGTTCGAACCCATCGCCCTGTCGGTGTGGGACGGAAGCCGCGGCGAGGTCGGGCAGCGTCGGGCGGTGACGACCTGGAACTGGCTATACCTCGATCCGCCCTCTCCAAAGCGGGCAATGGTGCTGCCACCTCTGGCGTTCCTCGGAACCGTAGGATTTCTCCTCCTCCTGGCCCGCATCGCGCGAAAGCCGGAAGAAGAGGGGGCTCAGTGAGAGCGAAGAGGCCGGTAACGAATCGTCAGACAGCCGGGGCTGCCATCTCCACACAGGTATCCGTCGATCGCCACGAACACGACGCCGTCGGCGGTGCGCACCCCATAGCTGTGGCCCTTGCTCGGCAGCTGGTGGCTGAAGTAGTTGTAGGCGTACCAGCGCGACAGCGCCTCTGGGTCCCACTCGACATCGTCGGGCATCGTCGCGTCCGACAGGGCAACCGGTCCCAGATCCACTGCCCCTCGAGGCGCACGAAAGAGGTGCCTTCGAACATAGATATCGGCCGCCGGTCCCTCTGGAACGACCCGTCCGAGATCGAGGCTGTAGCCCTTCCAGGCCTTGTGGTCGGTGCTGTCGAGGGTGGCTTGATGGGTGCCGTTGGGCAAGTCGTTGGCGACCTCGGAGACGACGAAGCGCGGCAGCTCCTCGGGAGCGCTCACCATCCTCGCGCCGAGAAAGGCCACTGCGAGGCCCACCACCACAAACGAGCCCACTCCATAGGCGATCAGCCTCTTTCCCTCGACCATCGCCTATACCTGTGGAGAGCGCTCATCCCGGAGCCAGCGCCACACGACTGCGGAGAGGGCGAGCAGGACGACGTTCACGGTGACGAAGCCGACGTAGTGATACCAGGGCACCGTCTCTGCAGCGAAAGCATTCAGGGTTCCAAGGTCGATGAGCGCCAGCAACACCAGCTGCATCCAGAAGCCGGTCTTGATGACTACATCCGCATTGATCATTCCGTCCTCGCTCGGCGGAACCATAGCAAGGACGCCTGTGGAGGGCCGAGATGAACCGCAGGATCCTCACCGTCGGGGTCATCGGCCTGGTGCTCGCCACCGCGGCGTGGGCAGAGCCCGGCAGCATGGGGGGACGTCCGGAATACCCGACGATCTTCGACCCGGATGGGGCGCTGGGGTTCCTGACGCCGAGGGTGCTGGTGTGGGCCGCTGCGCAGATCCATCTGTTGTTTGCCGCCTTTGTGCTGGCGGTGCCCCTGTTCGCGCTCATGATCGAAGTGGTCGGAGTGCTCACCAAGGACGAGGTTCAAGCTAAAAGATATGACGATCTCTCCCACGAGTTCATCCGGATCTGCGCCACCGCCTTCTCGGTGACCGCGATCACAGGGGCGGTGCTGACGTTCCTGTGCATCGGGCTGTATCCGCGGATGTTTGGCTATCTAGCCCACGTCTTCGGCCCGACGATGTACCTGTACTCGCTACTCTTCTTTGGGGAGTCCTTCAGCCTGTACATCTACTATTATGGCTGGCACAAGTTCAAGAATCGCTGGGCACACATCGGTGTGGGCGCGCTCCTGAATGGCTTTGGACTGGCCCTGATGTTCATCGCCAATGCCTGGACCACCTTCACCATGGCGCCGGGCGGGATCGGAGACGCCGGCGAGGTCATCAGTCGCTACGACGCCTTCTTCAACTTCCTGCTGAACCCGATCAACATCCACCGGTTCATCGCCAACCTGTGCCTGGGTGGCTCAGTCGTCGGCGCATATGCCGCCTACAAATTCCTCTCTACCGACGATCCGGAGCGTCGCGCCCACTACGACTGGATGGGCTACGTCGGCAACTTCGTGGCCATCAGCGCTCTGCTCCCGCTGCCCTTTGCGGGGTACTGGCTCGGCTACGAGATCTACGGCTACAACCAGCAGCTCGGCATCTACATGATGGGCGGCGTCCTGTCCTGGCTGTTCATCATGCAGGCGGTGCTCGTCGGCGCCCTCTTCCTGGCGGCCAACTACTACCTGTGGGTCGGCATGGACCGCATCGAGGGCAGTGAGCGCTATCGGGGGTGGATCAAGTTCCTGCTCGCGGTGATCACGATCTGTGTGCTGGTGTGGGCGACTCCGAAGTCCCTGATCCTCACCTCGGCGGAGATCGAGGGCATGGGGGGAACCAACCATCCGATCTGGGGCACGCTGGGCGTGATGAGCGCCAAGAACACGGCCGTGAACCTGATGATCCTCACGACCTTCTTGTCCTTCATCCTCTACCGACGGGGAAACAAGGAGGCGACCGTGTCCTGGGCTCGTGCCGGCAAGATCGCCCAGGCCCTCGCCTTTGGGGCCTGCACTGCGGTGGTGATGGTCATTGGAATCGGCGGCTACATCCCCGGGATGTGGCTGGAGTCCACCAAGCGCGTGGCGATGTCGCCGTGGCAGGTCGCGGCGGTCCTCGCCTGCATGGTGGTGGTGATCGCCATCGACATCCCGCTGTTCCGGAACGCCAAGGAGGTCGGCAAGATCAAGTGGGGACAGGTGAGCAACCGCTCTCAGTACGCCTTGATCTTCCTGGCGGTGTCCTTCACCTGGCTGATGGCGCTCATGGGGTTCGTGCGCTCCTCTCTGCGTCAGCACTGGCACGTCTACGAGGTTCTTCCAGATACTTCGCCGTGGGCCTACACGCCGGCCATCGGCTACGCCACCATTGTCACCACGGTGATCGTGATCATATTCTTCGCGCTGGTGAGCATGGTGTTCTGGATAGCCAGCTTGTCCGCCGACGATGCTAAACCCAAGGGTTCATGAGCCCAGGACGAGGTCGATGACTTCTGCGGCCACGAACTCGTTGGCGGTCCACTCCGCGCCATCGAGGAGACCGGGCTTCAGAAGCGCAACTTTCACCGTGTGATTCAGCCCGCCCCGGCCATCGGGGATGGCGAGCACGTTGAACAGCGCCGGGAGCTCGGTGTTCATCAGATCGTGGGGTCCGGTTGCCAGGGTCCAGTTGCCGGTGTCTACGCCGTGGGCGATGCCGTAGTTGCGCAGCTGCTCGGGCTCATCGTGGGAGGCGTCGAGGGTCAGCGTGAGCAGTGCCAGGTCCTTTCCTTCGGTCTTTCCTGCCTTTTTGGCCTCCTCCCACGCCAGCTGAACGCTGTGCATCTTTGTCATCGTCAGAGGACATGCGGTCGCCAGCGTGCACCGAGTGTAGACAAAACCGACGAGCAGGTGCTGGTCCTTGTAGCGGCCGAGGCGGAAGCTCTCTTCGTTCTGATCGATCAGCTCGAAGTCCGGGATTGGAGCGGGGTATTCCCACGCATCTGCCATCGCTTTCCAGTCTTGTCCCGGTCCTGGGGGCTCGGCTGGTGGGGGCTCGTTTTGGCCGCAGGCGACGATCAGGGACAGCGCGAGTGCTGTAGACATTCAGTTGCTTAACGCCCGCCGTCGTCGATCGGTGGAGCGCCACTCGTGCACCGCGTCCTTGGGATGCATTGGGCCGTCGAAGGTCATGGAGCGATAGGCGTCGAAGTCGGTGATTCCGGCGGTGCGCGCATAGATGGTCTTTCGGCTGTGGAACAGGAAATAGAGCCGGAAGGGGAACAGGCTCTTCACCACGCAGATGTCGGCCCGCAGCGGCTTCAGCCCGATGTTCGTGTAGAAGGAGGGCATCATCGCCAGGGGTGGGTCGGCGGTCACCACGAGCTTGACGTGGCCCAGATCCAGGAGCACACAGCGCCCGAATGGACCGTCTCCGCGGCGGCGGATGAGCTTGCCCGTGACCTCGATGCCGGGGTTGTTCTCCGGATCGAGCTTGCCGCCCACCTCGACGGTGACGTCGGTCCCAAGGGGTGTATCCCAGAGCTCGTCGACCACTGGCGTATCGCGGATCGGCGCGTAGGTGAGCATGCCCGCACCCTCCTCGATCAGCGCGGCAAGGAGCCGAGTGTTCTCACCCGTCGCCCCCGCAGTCACCATGTCGGAGGCATCTGAGATGCAGATCGTACCTAGCTTTCTGCGGATTTTCGCGCTCCGGGCCTGGCGGATCGCATCGGTGGGGTTGGGCAGCTTCGGCGGCAGCTTGTGTCGGACCGACCATGCCAGATCGGCCAGCTCTTCGGAGAGCTCCTCGGCGAGCCAAGGGTCTCCGTCGGTGCACACATAGGTGGCCCAGCCCAGATCGGGCGCGTCGCTCCACATGTGGCACATCAACAGCGACACGTACAGCACCCGCGGATCCTTCTCCATCTCCGTCATGCGCTTGAAGATGGGGCGCATCGTCGGCAGGAAGTCGATGGTGGTCCCGCCTCCCAGGATCATCGGCAGGGTGCGCCAGCCGTGCACCGGCTTGACCTCGCCCAGGAGTGTGCGCACGAGGATGGAGCCGGCGCGGAAGCCGACCCGGGCGTGGTCTCGGTGGGGATTGGTTCGGTAGGCGGCGAAGATTGTCGCGGCGCTCACGAACCTGGGGGTGAGGTGGGCGTGCAGATCGATGCTCACGGCGATGGGGATGTCGCCGACGACGGAGCGGATGGTCTCCAGGAACTCGGCCTCGGGGTCATTGCTGCCCGGAGAGCGCATCGCCCCGTGCATGGAGACGAAGACGCCGTCGAGCTCTCCGGCGGCTGAGAAGTCCTTCACCAGCTTGTCCTTGAACCAGGCAAAGGCCTCGGCGGACAGTGGGCCAGCGGGAATCGTCCAGGCGCTGAACAGGGGCACGAGCTCGACCTTGGCGCCTCCGAGCTTGCGGGCAGCACGGACAAAGCCCGATAGTTCGCCGTTTCTCATCATTCCCGGCGCCTCGCTGCCCCACCGCCCGCAGGCGTCGAGGAGCTCCTGGCCCTCCAGGAAGTGGGTGCGATGGAAGTCGGAGAGCTCGGTCTCGAGGGGCGACAGGGCGTTGGTCTCCTGTGCGATCCGGCAGAAGGCGACGCGCAGTGGCTTTGACATGGGGGCTCCTAGGTGCGGCGGATGGCGCGGCGGATGGAAGCGACCTTGTCCAGGGCCGCGTGCAGGGTGTCTTCGTGGCCGTTGAGCATGCCCAGCGGTCCGTCGTCGTTGCTGACCTCTGCCAGATCGGGAACCCCTCCTTCGGGGGAGTACATGTCGGCCATCACCTGGCGAACGGTGTGCCCGACCAGTCCGCGGATGGGGACCTTGGCCATGAGTCCATACATGGCCGCCTCGCCCTCTCTGGCCAGGGATGGGTTGGCGAGAACCTGGGCAACTGCCTCGCGAATATCGGCGAGATAGGCCTCGATCATCGGGCCATTGTTGGCGTTCACCGTGCAGTGGATGGAGGGGGGCAGCTGCTGCCGATCCGTCGCCCAGCCCTTGGCGTGCAGGAAGTCGGCGATGGCGTAGATGTCGATGTTGGAGTCGCTGGCGGCATAGGTGACGATGGTCGACTGCGGACTGCCGAGCACCTCGAGGCCGTCGATGGCGCCGATCCCGGCGCGGAGCTGCTCGGTGGCTTTCCAGGCTTCGCGAGCGCGGCTGATGTAGCCGTCCTCGCCCATGGCCATCAGGGCAGCCCAGGCCGCCGAGATGCAGCCACCGGGCTTGGTGCCAGCGATGGTTGGCGAGGCGTAGATCCCGCCCGGCCAGCCGGCCTCCACAAAGAACTGGTGCCGCATGGCGTCCATGTCTCGATACAGGATGAGCGAGGCACCTTTGGCCGCAAAACCGTACTTGTGGGCATCGGCGGACATCGACATCACTCCGGGAACCCGGAAGTCGAAGGCCGGCATGTTCACGCCAATACGCTCGAGCCAGGGCTGGATGAAGCCGCCAAAGCAGGCATCGACGTGCAGGGGAAGGCGCTTGCGCTGAGCGAGCGCTCCGATCTCGGGGATGGGGTCGACCGCACCCGTCACATACTGGGGGGCCGACGCGGCGAGGAGGATGGTGTTGCGGTTGATCAGCCGCCTTAGAGCTGCCACTTTGACCACGCCGTCCTTGCCCACTGGGGCCTTGCGCAAGGTGATTCCGAAGTAGTGGGCGGCCTTGTCGAAGGCGGGATGGATGGTGATCGGACAGACGATGTTCGGGCGGCGGATCCAGGGCCACTTGCTGCGTGCCCGGTCGCGCCAGGTCTTCACCGCCACCAGGATCGACTCTGTTCCGCCCGAGGTCATCGCGCCGACGGTCGAGGGGGGACCGTTGAGCATGCCGGCCGTCATCTGTACGACCTCGGTCTCCATGCGCTTCAGCGAGCGAAAGGCCATCGGGTTGAGGCCATTCGTCGAGAAGTACAGGTTGTGAGCCTTTTTAAGGAAGTCGTGGTGCTTGTCTCCAGCGTAGTAGACCATGCTCCAGGTGCGGCCCCCCCGGTAGTCGGCATCCTGGTCGCCGAAGCCGGACATCTCCTTCAGCAGCTGTTTGTGGGGTCTTCCCGCGGTGGGGATCTGGGTGCGCTCGCTCATGATCTGCCTCGATTCTGAGGCATACTTTAATCGAACGTTTGAATTCCGCAATACGTTTTAATGGGTAGGCCCAATGACCGACTGCGGTTGGTGGGTGATGCGGCGTATACGGCACTCTTCCTGGAGACCCCGCTATGCAGACCGCCCAGTTCAAGACTTCCGATTGCTACCGCCTCCCCTGGTCACTCAACGACAACGTGCTCGCATGGCTCGAGCCGACCAAGGCGTGCAACCTGTATTGCGAAGGTTGTTACTCCACAAATGACCCATCCAGCCACAAGACCCTCGCCCAGGTCCGCTCCGATCTGGATGTCTTCGTCGCCAAGCGCAAGGTCGATTCGATCTCGATCGCGGGCGGCGACCCGCTGGTGCATCCCGAGATCGTCGAGATCGTTCGCATCATCAGCCAGGAGTACAAGCTCAAGGCGGTGCTGAACACCAACGGACTCGCCCTGACACGCGATCTGTGCGAGCGCCTCAAGGCCGCCGGCCTCACGGGCTTCACCTTCCACATCGACTCCAGCCAGGGTCGCCCCCAGTGGAAGGGCGCCAACGAGACCAAGCTCAACGAGCTGCGCCTCTCCTTCGCCGACATGGTTGCCGACGTGGGCGATCTCTCCGTCGCCTTCAACTGCACCGTCTTCCGCGACACCATGGACCACATCCCGGCCATCCTCGACTGGGGCCGCGAGCACATCGACATCGTGCACACGCTGGTGTTCATCCTCTTCCGCACCACCCGGTCGAACGAGTTCAAGTACTTCGCCCAAGGCGCCGAGGTCGCTGCCGACGACGAGCTGGTCTACTACGACCAGGACAAGAACCCGAAGCCCATCAGCGCCGAAGAAGTCATCGACGTGATTCGCAATCACGAGCCCGAGTACGCGCCGGCTGCCTACCTCGGTGGCACCAAGGACCCGGAATCCTTCAAGTGGCTGCTCGCCGGCCGCCTCTCCTCCAAGGACAAGGTGCTGGGCTACGTCGGCTCCCGCTACATGGAGCTCGTCCAGACCGGGCACCACTTCGCCACCGGCCGCTATCTGGCCTATGTGCACCCCAGCATGCTGACCCACGGTCGCACGATGCTCGCCGGTTTCGCGCCTTTCGACAAGAAGATCCGCCGCCTTGCCGCCAAGTGGGCCACCGGGAACATCCTCACCCCATGGCGCTACGCAAAGAAGCTGCACTTCCAGTCCGTGCTCCTCATCCAGCCCATCGACATGATGCCGGACGGCGAGATGAACATGTGCGACGGCTGCCCCGACATGACAGTCTCCGCCGACGGAGAGCTGGTCTGGTCCTGCCGTCTCGACGAGCAGCAGAAGTACGGCTGCTTCCTGACCGCCGCGCCCATGCCGGCTGAAGCGAAGTAGCTCAGAGTGTGAGCATGTAGGCGATGAGCGCGTCGATGTCGTGCTCGCCGAGATGGCTGGTTCCGCCGTGAGTGTCGATGATACCGTCGCTCTCGTTGTAGCCGGTTTCGCCAGGCTTCAGGGCGGGGTGCCCTGGCGTGCAGAGGACCTCCCGCAGGTTGTCCGCTCGCCCGTCGTGCAGGAACCCGGGAGTTCGGTCCCAGAGCCCCCGCAGCGATGGGATGCCGAATCGCACCACGCGCAGATCGTCGCAAATTGCAGGGCTTACCTGACATTCCAGGAAGTCGCACAGGTCTGCGCAGCGGTCTTGCTTGGCCCGTGGGAAGTTCCGGACGAACGAGTCTGAGAGCAGATCGACGTTCACGCCCTCGTAGCGGGCGGGGCTGACCACGGGGCCCATCTTCAGGAGCACGCTGAACGGATTGTTGGTCGTCGTGGCGGCGAAGGCCGGTGCCGGGTGGCAGACGGCACAGCCGACGTCGTTGCGGTTGAACAGCGCTCTTCCGGCCTTGACGAGATCGCCGCGGACCGGGTTTGGGTTGGGCAGGAGGTGGGTGTCGGTGATCAGGAATGTCGCCATGGTGTCGGAGAGGACTTCGAAGTCCAGAGGGCGGCCGTCGAAGGTCTCTGCCCGCCCGATCAAGGCCTCGGACCGAGCGATCATCTCGGTTGGAGAGAGGTCTTCTGGCCGCTCCAGGCCGACGGGCACAAAATCGGTCTCGTCGACCATGCCCTCCCAGAACCAGGGCGCCGAATCCACCAGGCCGCCAAAGGGCATGGTCATGCGCATGGTCACGCCGGTGTACCGACCCAGGCTCAGTGCGAAGGCTTGGCCGATGTTGCTCCCGCGTGGGTGGCAGTGGGCGCAGGACTGATCGCCATCCCCGGTGAGGGGGCCGGTGACGTTGGCCACGAGCTCGCCAATTTCGGCGTCAGTGGCCGGGAAAGCGCTCTCGGAAAGGTCTCCGACTTCGTGCAGTTTCTCGAGCTTTCCGGAGTCGATGTCATAGGCTCCGACGGTCTCGCCAAGGCGGTGGGCGACCCAGACTCGATTGCCGCGGACAGTGACTCCGTGGGGTTCGTGTCCAGTGCTCCAGGTGCCGGCGGGGGCCAGGGTTCCGGCGTCGGCGTCCACCTCCAGCCGCTGCACTTCGTTGGACGCGCTGTATGTCACCCATGCCCACGTCGTGCCGTCCCGACGTGCCGTTGCGATCTGCTGCGGGAGGGCGCCTGTGACGATCCACTCCGACGTGGGAGTGCCCGGGTTGAGGTCACTGCTCTCCAAACAGCAGACCGAGTCCGATGTGTACCGAACCAGCGGGTTCCCAGAGGGCACTCGATAGGTAGCCAGCTCGTTCTGGATGTCCGAGAACAGGGTGTTCGGGGTGCCGTCTCCTGGCAGACCGTCGCCGTCCCCGTCGGCGCCGAGGAACTCGGGGTGTCCGGTCCCTGTCGAGGTCGTGGCGACGATGAGCATGTCGTCGACGAAGGCCACTCCGTTGGCTGGGGCGCCGATATCGAGCCTGCGGCGCTCTCGGTGGCGGCGAACGTCGATCAGGGAGGCCTCCGTCGAGGTGGGGCTACCGACCGCAATCCAGCGACCATCGGCGGAGATCGCGATATCTCGCGGGTTGGGCATCACCTTGATCGCGGGCTGGAGGCGGTCGACGATCTGCAGGCGGGTGTCGGTGGCCTTGATGGTCCACACGGCCACTGCATCTCTCCAGCGATTGCTGACCCAGAGCTCCTTGCCGTCCGGAGTGAAGACCCCTTCGCTGGCGTAGAAGTCGGCGGGTAGCTGATCGACGACCACTCTCTCCACGGTGTCGACCACGGTCGCGAAGTTGCTGAAGCGGTGGAAGACCACGAGCCATCGCCCGTCGGGATGCAGCGAGAGGCCGGTTGGATTGGAGCCCAGGGTGTCGATCCGCTCGATCTCTCCCGAGGCCACGTCGATGCGGGCGATCTCGTTGCCGGGGTGATCTCGGCTGCCCTGCAGGCTCACCCACACGCCACCGTGGGCGTCGGCGGCCAGCTCGCGCGGGTTGTCGCGGTGGGGTTGGCGGTCCCAGCGAGGATGTCCGCGCTTCATGGGGTTCGGATAGCCCTCCAGGCTCTGGGCCTCCCAGCCCGTCGGTGCGGTGCAGCCCACCAGCAGCAACAGCAGGAGTGCTCTACGCATGGCACTTCTTGAACTTCTGGCCGCTCCAGCACGGGCAGGGGTCGTTTCGGTCGACGCCGAGGGCCGACGACGGCAGCTCTCCCGCCTCCACAGCGAGCAATGTCATGACCATCGATGGCGCCAGTTCTCTCTCGAGGGCTTGAGCCATGATCCGCATTGGGCGGTTAATATGGGCGAAGAAGGCACGGTATCCCTCGCAGAGCACGTTGACGTTGTCCTCCCCGTTGTATCGCACGAACCGGTTCTTTGGACATCCACCATTACAAGAAGATCGCCACTGGCAGTCTTCACAGGCGGCTGCGAGCTTGGTGGCCTTTGCTTTCCCGAATCGGCGCTGCTTGGGTGAGGCGACGAGATCGGTCAGCTTGTCGGTGAGGATGTTGCCGAGCAGTGACTCTGGCTCGACATAGTGATCGCAGCAGTAGACATCGCCGGTGTGCTCGAGCGCTGGACAATCCCCGCATTCCCTCGCGAAGGCGCACAGCGGCGGTGGATTGCCGGACTGTGCGGCGAGGGCTGCGTCGAAGATCTGGACGAAGACCCGACCGACATCGTGACGGACCCACTCGTCGAAAACGGCGCAGAGAAACTCCCCATAGGCGGGTCCGGTGATGGACTCGGGCGTGAGAACCCCAGTGCTGTCCACCTCGACGATCGGGATGAACTGCAGGAAGTTGGCGCCGATCTCATCGCGGAAGAAACGGTAGATCTCCGCGCCTCTCCCGACACTGGCATCACTCACGCAGGCCAGGATGTTGAAGTTCACTTCGTGCCGCTGGAGGCGGACCACTGCAGCAGCGACCTCGTCGAAAGTGGGTTTGCCAGTGGGACTCAGCCGGTTGGTGTCGTGCACAGTACGGGGGCCGTCGAGGCTGATGCCGACCAGGAAGTCGTTCCTCGAGAGCCAGGAACACCAGGCATCGTCGAGGAGCAGGCCGTTGGTCTGGAGGGCGTTTTGCACGGTGACGCCGGGAGCTGCGTTCTGGCGCTGCACCGCGACGACCTCTTCGAAGAAGGGCAGGCCCATCAACGTCGGCTCACCGCCCTGCCACACAAAGCTTGCATAGTCGCTCGAACTATCGAAAACCTGTTTGACGTATTCTCGGAGTACGTCGCCTGACATACGGTGCGTGCCACGAGGATACAGCGCGCCCTTGTCGAGGTAGAAGCAATATCTGCAAGCGAGGTTGCAGCGCGCTCCGCGAGGCTTGGCCACTACGCTGAAGGGTGCACCGAGCAAGGGTCAGGCTTCCTCATTTCTCGGTCATTTTGTCTGGGTCATGGGTGGGTTCCCCTCGGTCCTCTAACCCACGACATCCGGGTCGAGATCCACCAGCACCCGGCCATCTTTCACTTTGGCGTCGTAGGTCACCAAGCAGTCGCGGCCCGAGTTTGGAAGCAACCAGGGTTTCTTCTCCAGTTCCCCGCTCTCGAGGTCGTAGCGAGCGTTGTGGAAGCGGCATGTCAACTTGTGGCCGTCGAAACGCGCGAATCGCAGTGGCAGATTCTGATGTGGGCAGCGATTCTCCGACGCGAGGACCTGGTTGCCGCGTCTGCAGAGCATCAGCTTCACTCCTCCGACATTGATGCGCTTCTTTCCGCCGTCGCGGATTTCGCGCAGTGCGCAGATGTCTCGATGCATGCTTGGCCCCTCCGAGGACCGCTGGTAGCCGGCGTGGGGTGCCTCGCCCTCGGTCTTTTTCCCGACGGAACGTGTTGCAGCATGGTGTACAACCGCGCGACTCAGGATCCAAGAGAGGCTTGAAATATGGCGATCAAATTCGGTGACGGTCCAACTCGGTGTCTGCTGGTACGACCGAGCTTCCTTACGGACGGGACCTTCTACAGTCTCCGTGACGTCTTCAAGCTGACAGGCGCAAAATCGGCGGCCCCCGCACTGGGGCTCTTGATTCTCCCGACGCTGCTCCCCGAGCACTGGGAGTTCGTGCACATCGACGAAGACATCGACGAGCTCACCGATGACCTGCTTCGATGGGCGGACATCGTCATGGTCTCGGGCATTGGACCTCAGCTCGAGACGATGACGACCGTGATTCGTCGCGCTCGTTCTTTCGACAAGATTGTGGTGGTAGGGGGCTCTGGACCCACACTGCAGCCTCACATGTATGAAGAGGCAAACTTCATTGTCGTCGGCGAGGCCGAGGGCACCGTGCCAAAGCTCCTCGAAGACCTGCGCAACGGTGTCACCAAGGGCATCTACCAGGGCACGAACGACTGCGATCTGACCGAAGCGAAGATCCCTCGCTACGATCTGTGTCGAGTCGGCGACTACATGTTCATGGGTGTGAATTTCTGCCGGGGCTGCCCGTTTACTTGCGAATTCTGCGCCCAGATCGAGATCTTTGGTCGCAAGCCGCGTACCAAGACCGTGCAGCAGATGATCAATGAGCTGCAGACCCTGTATGACCTCGGCTTCCGGGGCATGCTCGACTTTGGCTATGACAACCTCATCGGCGACCAGCAGATGGCGATCGATGTTCTTCGAGCGATGGCACGCTGGCTCCGCGCCCACAACCATCCCTTCTACTTCAGCACCGAAGCCACCGTTAATATCGCGCAGAAGCCGGAGATCCTGGAGCTCATGCGCCAGTGTGACTTCCGAGTGATCTTCGTCGGCTTCGAAAGTGCCGATCCAGAAGTGCTCGCGCAGACGTCGAAGGGCCAGAACACCGTTCAGCCTCCCGCCGAGGTCGCAAAGATCCTGAATTCATATGGAATGATTGTCAACACTGGCTTGATCCTGGGCTTCGATAGCGGCACCCCGAAGACCTCTAGCAACATCCTCCACATGATTCAGGAGACGGGGGCCTTCCCCGCACTGGTCCTCCCCCTGCACGCTCTTCCCAACACTGGCCTGTCCCGACGCCTCGAGAAGGAGGGGCGCCTGTTTGCCGGCGGTGAGCTCCGAATCGATCGCGATGATCGAACCGACACCGCCACCACTGGCCTGAACTTCGTCACCGCGCGGCCGCGGACCGAGATCCTCAAGGACCTCGCGGAGATGTTGGCCCAGCTGTACGACCCCGAGCTCTTCTACAGCCGCCTCGAGCGCACCATCGAGCAGTTCGAACCAGACTACAAGTTCAAGCCGACTGTCGGCGATATGGCAGGTATGATCCGAGCATTCACGATCATCGCCCGCACGACAGGGCTGCAGAAGTCGACGCGTCGCAAGTTCTGGCGCCTCCTCACCAAGACCCTCGTCAGGAAGCCAGCGGCGATCGAGATGATGGTTGGTCAGGCTGTGCTGCACACCAACTACGCCAACCGCTCGGATTCCTATATCAACGCCCTCAACGACGAGATCGCTACAGTGAAGAGAATGGGCGGCGAGGACGCGTTCAATACCCACATGCTCGGCAAGCCACCGGTCACAGAGCCGTTGCCCAAGCCGCCGAAACCGAGACGAAAGGCACGGGCGGCAGCGCCGGCCTAGGTCAGTGAAAACACAGGAATTGTAGAGGTTGCAGACGGCTAGTCTTCGGCTAGTCGGGGGCCGGGCTGTGTACCATTATGAGCCTGGCTCCGGAGGTCTTGTGCACCCCGCCCAGGTCGTCGACGAGAACCGCCTCGGTGGAGGCGGTGCGCTCGATCAGGGCTAGACCTCGCTGGCCGCCGAGGACCATGACGGCCGTGGAGAGGGCGTCGGCGGTTGTTGCATCCGCACTGATCACCGTCGCGCTCCGCAGTCCCCGGGCCGGGGCGCCGGTCTTCGGGTCCAGGATGTGGTGGTAGCGCACGCCGTCGACCAGGAAGAAGTGCTCGTAGTCGCCACTGGTCGAGACAGACTGGTCCGTCGCTTCGACGACTGCGAAGTAGTCCTCGGCAGTGCTTCGCGGATCGCGGATCCCGACTCGCCACGGTCGATCTCCCCGAGAGCCTCGCACCAGGACCTGTCCTCCGGCCGAGATGCTGAAGTCCGTGACGCCCTTTCTCTCGAGGGCGGCTGCGGCCAGGTTCAACGCGTGCCCTTTGGCGATGCCGCCCAGCCCGATCACCATGCCCTTCTCGGGGAGGCTCGCGGTTCCGGCTTTGTCGTCGATGGTGACCTTCCGATAGTCGATCAGCGCGATGCGGCGGACGCGCTCTTCGGAACTGGGGACCGTCGGGTGCTCGGCATTGAAATCCCATAGTCCACGCAGCGAGCCCCACGTGATGTCGAATGCGCCGTCGGTGAGCTTGCCAAGCTCCACGCCACGGTTCAGCAGTCCTCGCAGATCGTCGGGAATCGCGACACTGGCTTCGCCGGCGGCGGCGTTTACTGCTCCGAGTGGTGAGTCGGACTTCCACTCGTTGGCAGTGGCCTCTACCTGACGAAACGCCTCGAAGACCTCGGCCGCGTGCTCTGCTTGTTCGGGCGGGAGCGCGACGGTGATCTTCGTCGTCATCACCTCGGCATACTGAGAGGTGAGGGGTGGGGGCTCGGCGAGAGCCACCGACAGGAAGAGAACGATCATCTCAAAAGGTGCTATCAAACCCTCCTCCTCCTAGCCATGCACCCCGTCGAGGGAGCGCCGGAGACTCTGGGTATCGATACCAGGCTCGCCCCAGCCTGGCGCTGATCTTCAGGGTGTCGAGGGGCCCGACGCCTTGGAAGGTCCACCCCGCCCGGCCCGCGAGTTCGAACATGCGCAGCCCGGATAGCTCGCGATCGGCGGTGCGATAGACCGGGACGATGAAGTCGTGGCCGCCGCCGTAGGTGCCTCGGAAGAAGGATGCGGCGGTCTGGGTCGATAGTCGGGTTCGCAAGCCGAGCAGCAGGCGGTCTTCGAGGGTCATGAGCTTGGTGCCCACGTCGAGGGTATGTCCGGTTACTTGCCAGGAATCCAGATAGAATCGGTATCCGCCGTGCAGAGCGGCGGTCTTCCCGACAGCCTGCGAGAGGCGCCCGCCGATGGCTGTGCGGTACAGGCTGTCTGGATTTCGCTCGGGAACTGCTAGCTTTGCGTCGTCTTTCATGGACACGGCGACGAAGCGGTAGGGGTTGGCCAGGCAGCCGTGCTCTCGCCCGCACTTCGAGGCGACGCCCGTCAACAGCAGCGCCCCGGCTGTCGAGGGGCCCATGATCTGGTCCCAGCCCAGATCGAGCCGGTGGGTGGTCGTGCGCTCGGCGAGGGTGTCGTCGCTGACTTGACCGAGCGTCTCGGCGCTGAGGCCATAGCCCACGGAGAGCGTGGATGAGCGCTCAAAGAGCTCGACCCGGTAGCTGGCCGAGCCGGCGTGTGTCCGGTAGTCCGGCTCCAGGCTGGCGTCGTAGCCGACGGTCACAGCGTGCTCGGCAGCCGGCTTGTAGGTGCCCGCGACCCCCCCGGAGTGGCGGACCTCCGAGAAAGTCGTCGCCGAAGAGATGAGATCTGGCGTCCAAACCTGGGTCGCTCCGGAGATCACATCCGCGAGATAGCGCCCCTCGACTGCCCAGTTTTCTTCTTCCCACCCTCCGAGGACTGCTGGGACGATGACGTCCATATTGTCGTCGCTGTACACATCCAGCCGTGTGGACGCTTTGCCACCAGCGTTGGCAGCGAGCGACACCGTGCAGGCGAATGCGGCCGCGATCAGTTGCAGCCGCACGACACCCCACCGGCCGTCGTGCCGCCGATCATGGACTCTCTCGTCTGGTGCACATGGGCGTCTATGCCCGCTTCGAGCTCGCCGTCCGAGGCTGCCATTACTGGCGACAGCAACCTGCCGCGCTCGTGAGCGGGCACGTGAACACACGAGGTCAGGCTCCAGATCAGGATGACGAAGACCGCTCTCATGGCTCTTCCTCCTCGGTGATCCAGGTCAGCAGCGCCTGGTAGCCGGGATTGTCAGTATCACCGTATTGGATGCCGCCGACATGCTTGGTGCCACCTTCGGCGGGATCGAGGGGCTTGCGCACGAGCGAGGCGTCGGCCGGATCGCGGGCATCGAGGGCAAAAGCGCGGGAGCGAACGAAGTTTCGCCACAGCTCGACGTCTGTCAGCGGCGTGTCGAGGAAGACGTCGTCCGGATCGACTCGATGCTGGTGCACCGCATAGAGCTCCAGAGGGCGCTCGGCTGCACCGTGGCAGGACGGGTTGCTGCAGTCGGCTGCGAGGACCGGCTGGGCCACATTGACAAAATACGAGTAGTCGGCGTCCAGGTCGTCCAGTGCCCATCCTTGCCGTCCGGGTCCGTCTATGCAGCCCGTCATCGCCACCGCCAGCAGTGCGGCTCTCATCCAGCCTCTCGTGATTCCATCACGGACACTATATTCACCCAATTCGGGACAACGTCGGTAAATAGACCGGCAAACTAGAGCGTGAGCAGGTAAGCGATCAGATCGTCGATGTCGGTGGGGCTGAGGTGGCTGGTGCCGCCGTGGGAGTCGAACTGTCCGTCGAGCTCGTTGAAGCCAACCTCTCCGACTTCGAGGGCGGGGTGTCCGGGGGTGCAAAGGACCTCGCGGAGTCCTATGGCCATGCCGTGGTGGAGCATGCGAGGTGGGTGATCCCAGATGCCGCGCAGGCTCGGCGCGCCAAATCGCACAGTTCGCAGATGGTCGCAGGCGCGAGCGTCGTTGTTGCACACCGCGGGAGGGCACACGTCCGAGCATCTGTCCTGCTCGGTCTCGGGGAAGTTGATCAAGAACTGCGTGTCGAGCAAGTCGAAATTGGCGCCGTCGGGTCCACGCACGGGACTCACGACCGGACCCATGCGAAACGGCACGTTGAAGGGATTGTTGGTCGTGGACGCCGTGAAGGTCGGCGCGGGATGACAGGTCGCGCAGCCCACGTCGTTGCGCTCGAAGATGGCCTTGCCCCGCTGTGCTTCGACCGAGTCTGGAGAGTTGGGGTTGGGCAGATACATCGGCTCGGTGATCAGGTACAGGCCCAGCGTTCCCTCGTCTCCCCCGCCCTGGGAGGCGCGGAGATGAGGGTCGGGTGGGGGATTGCCGCCGTTCGGAGGCCCGCTGCCCAAGCGGAACTTCTCCTCGTCGGCGGACGCCTCCCACAGCCAGGGGAGGGTGTCGTACTCTCCGTGGAGTGGCACGTTCATCCGTGAGCCCATGCCCGGATAGGTGGCGTTGGTCAGGGATATTGGCCTGTCGAGGGTGCTGTTCTCTCGATGGCAGTGGGCACAGGCGCGGTCGCCGTCGTCCTCCTCGCCGAAGAGTGGAGTGACAAAGAAGGTCAGCTCGCCATTCTCGGCCTGGGTCAACGGGAATAGCCCGTCGCTGACATCGCCGACAAACACCTCGGAGATCGTTGCACCGGTTGCGACGCTGTACTCGCCGAGGGACTCCGAGAGACGATTGGCGATGAACACCGAGCTGCCAGTAATGGCGATGCCAAAGGGGTTGTGGCCTGTGGTGGTGGAGACCGGACCGGCCGTCAGGGTGCCCGTGGTCGCGTCGATCTTGAAGCGCTGGAACTCGTTCGAGGCGCTGTAGGTGACATAGAGCCAGCTCTCACCGTCGATCTCGGCGACGGCGAACTGCTCGGGCATTGCCCCGCCCACGATCCAGTCCTCCATGGGGGGCAGCAGAGGGCCGAGTGGGTCGTCCGGACTGATATCGCCGCCTTCGTAGCAGCAGATGGTGTCGGAGGTGTAGCGATGCACCGCCTGGCCATTGATCCGCCGATATATGGCGAGCTCGTTCTGGACGTCGGCGAAGTTGTTGTTGGGGGTGCCGTCGCCGGGATTGCCGTCACCGTCGGTGTCGGGGCCGCGATCCATCGGGTGGTGTGTTCCTGCCGACAGAGTGGCGATGTACAGGAACTCCCCGACAAAAGCGATGTCGTTGGTCGGAGAGCCGACCTGGAGGCGGTGCTCTTCGATGCGGCTCTCGCGATCGATGATCGACGCCTCTAGCCCGGCAGCCGTGCCCACGGCGATCTGGTGTCCGTCCGCGGAGATAGCGATATCTCGCGGGTTGATGGGCGCATCGATCCAGAATGGCTCTTCGACGAGCAGCCCGGTCGCTGTCGCTTCGATCTCAACCACTCCCACGGCGTCGTGCCAGCGGTTGGTGACCCAGAGCTCTCTTCCGTCGGGACTGAACACGCCGTCGCCAGTGTAGTAGTCGATGTGGATGAGGTGGGCGACGGAGGACATCCAGGTATCGACGACAGTGGCATAGTTGCTGAACCGGTTGAACACCACCAGCCAGCGCCCGTCCGGATGCAGGGCCATGCCGGTGGGACCGGAGCCGAAGGTGTTGACGCGAGTGGTCTTGCCAGATTCTGTGTCGACGCGCACGACCGCTTTGCCGGGTTCGTCCGCGCTGCCTTGAAGGGTGACCCAGACCCCGCCATGGTGGTCAGCGACCACCCTGAACGGGTTTTCTCGATGGGGCTGTGGCCTGTATCGCTCGTCCTCGACGAAGTGATTCGGGTAGGGCGCGAGACTGTGCGGCTCCCAATCCGGTGCGGATGGGGGTGAACATGCGATAGACCAGAGTAGGGGCAGCATCACCATTCAGTATGGTCGAATGCGCGGAGCGTCGTCATCATGAAAAGGACTCAACTTCTAAGTCTCGTATTGCTGACGGTCGCCGCGTGCCAGCCAGACCCCTCTGGTCCCCGCGACACTTTCGAGACCCGGGTGGTGCCGATCCTCGAGCGGAGTTGTAGTGCGACCACCTGCCATGGGGTGGCGAGGGGTGCCGAAGCAGGCGGCGAGGTCATCGACTGGTCGGTGTTGAATTTCCACGTTGGAAGTAGCGGACAAATCTCCGATATCGACGCAGCCTACAAGGCCGTGAAGCGGGTCATCAACACCCGCGAGTCGGCCCGTTTCTCGCCGCTGCTGCGCAAGCCTCTCGCGGTGGCCTACGGCGGCTCGCCGCACTTCACGCCGCCGCAGTTCCCGAACCCGGGGGACTCTCGGTATCAGACAATCGAGCGATGGATCGAGTCGGAGAAGGACGGCGGCGTCCAGACCGATCCGCTCACACCTCTGGAGCAGCAGTTCGCCGACGACGTGCAACCGGCGCTCGCGTCGATGGGTTGCATGCTCGCGAACTGCCATGGAATCGGTAGTGGCATTCCGTTTCGGTTGGATCCCGGTGTTCCTGGCGAGTTTTCACTGGCGATGACCCGCGCCAACTACGACACCAGCAAAAGAATGATCTCCCTGGATGGCGATCCGCTCATGTCGCGAATCATCCGCAAGATCTTGCCGCTCTCCGATGGCGGCATCATCCACAAAGGGGGCAACAGCCAGCTCCTCGTCGGCACTGATGATCCGCGTCTGGAGCCGATTCGTGAGTGGGTCTGTGCTGAACAGCTGGACGCCATGGGCCTGGATTGCAGCGGCCCGGTGGTGCTGGAGGGCATGGTCTTCCTGCGCGGCTTTGTTGGACCGCAGCACCCATTCGAGTTGGATTCATGGGTTCCCGGTACGGATCTGTTCTTTGCCGAGCTCTCGCCCGAGGGCGCCGCAATCGCCGAGTACAACCTCACCGCCAGCCTGCACGGCGCCGCCGCCGATGTGAGGGATCCGGCTGTCGATCCCCTTGGTGAACACGTGGCGTTCGCCATGAGGACTGCAGCGAACACCGGCCACGAACTGTACGAGATCGATCTCGAGACGCGAGAAACGACCCGCCTCACCCATGACGCTGGGCCGCTCCCCGGAGGTGGCATGGGGACGTGGCGCGACCCGACCTACGGCCCCGACGGCCACATCTGGGCGGTGTCCACGACAGCGGGGAAGCTCGCGGATGGCCTCGAGATGCTCGACGGGGACTTGTACGAGATCGATCCGGAGAGTGGTGAGGCCTGGCGGCGCTCATACACACCCCATATCGAGCGTAAGCCGGTGTTTTTCACTGTTGGGAACGTTGCCGGAGAGGTCTCGTTCTCGGCGCTTCGCAACCTGGTTGCCAGTCGCTCTCGGGGCCATATCTTTGGGTTTCCGCCCGACCTGCACACGGAATATCACCAGCATTTTGGGATCACTCCCCTCGAAGATCTTTTCTTCGATATGCGGGAACTCCCGGACGGAACCTACGTGACAGTGGTCGGCACCCTCGAGAACAAATGGGGAGGCCGTCTCGGCCTCGTCGACCGCAACTTCGGTCCGACGATCCCTCTCGGGGCGCCGTGGCAAGACCCGGGACTGCCGGTCTATGTCGAGCCGCTCTCCCGCCTCGACGAGCTCGCGACTCCCGGTGGTCAGACCGAAGCGATCTGGCGCGACCCGGTCGGTCTGCCAGATGGTCGGCTCCTGGCCGCTCTCGCCGTTGGGCCGGCTGATCACGGCGACGCCATGCTCCAGCCAGACTTCGCGATTCAGGTCGTGAGCTTGGAACCCGATCTTCGAGGAGATACCTATCGGATCCTCGACGCGATCACAGCGATCGATGCGCCGACAATCGCCGACTACGACCCGGAGCCCGTCTATCGTCGCTATCAGCCCGCCGCCCAGTCGCGGAAGTGGGATCCGGAGGCCGACACAGCGGTCTTCCGTCACCACGGCTACGACGTCGTCGATGCGCTGCTCGGAAACCTGCCGCCGTCTGGACCCAAGGAGGCAACTCCCGACGTGGTGGCCGTTCGCCTGGTGGAGTCGCTCCCAATCGCCTCGGCGGCAGGCCTCCCTGGTCTCGGAAGGCACGGTCCGGCGCGGATTCTCGCGGAGGTCCCCCTCGCCGCTGATGGTACCTTTGCGGTCGAGGTGCCGGCTGGCATCGCGATCTGGATGCAGGGGATCGACGAGCGCGGCGTTGGCATCGGCTCGGCGCACAACCGGTGGATCGACTTCCATCCCGGGCAGACCATCGATCTGGGTGTGCAGCCCCAGCACTACGCGGCCCAGTGCGCGGCCTGTCACGGCGCCATCGACGGAGATCCCGATCACGTCTTTGTCGAGGCCGATCTGTTGACCAGCGCCTCGATCACCCAGTCCACTCACGCGTCGTCGAACCCGCGTCGGCCGCTTCCGCCCATCGAATTGGGAGAGAACACCCGGATCGAGGTCGACTTCACCGACGACGTGCAGCCCATTCTCGATTCGGCGTGCAGGTCCTGTCACAGCGGTCCTTCGCCTGGGGGAGATCTGGCACTGGATGGCGACGCCTACGCCAGCCTGCTTCAGCGCGGACCGGGTTCGGGCAACGGCATGGCCTATGTGGACGAGCCCGACTCCAGCGCAATGAGCAGCTTCCTGGTCGAGATCCTCCTCGGAGACGAGCTGGCCGCCCCGCGGTTCCTCGCGTCGCCGGGTCAGCGCCACCCAGACGGGCCGGACGCGCTGAGTGAAGACGAGCTGCTAACCCTGATCAGGTGGGTGGATCTTGGGGCAACCTATGTGGGCAGGGGGGACTGAGTGCGACTCCTCGCGCTGACATGCATGGCTTTGGGTTGCGGAGGACCTCCAGATCCCGGACCAGGCAAGGACTCGGGTACCGACGATCTCGAGCTGTCGATCGCGATTCGTCCGCCTCCATCCCAGGATATGAAGCTTGTCCGCCTCGCGGATATCGAGGCGGATCGCCCGGTTCAGGTCACAGTGCAGCTGACCGCCGGCAAGGGGCCACCCCGAGAGATCGAGTTCACCGAGATGGCATCCCAGCAGGAACTCGAGATTCTCGGGCTCCGGTTCGAAACCACCTATGACGTGAGCCTGGTCGTCACCGATGAGGACGGCAAGGTCACCGAGCTTGACGATGTCGCGGTCATCGACGCCGATGTGCCGCCACCCATCTGGCCGAAGATTCAGCTCGGCGTGATCGACCCTCCTCGCATGGAGCCCGGCAACACGCTCATCGCCATCAACGCCCAAGACAACAGCCCCAACCACTTCATCCTCGTCCTCGACGATCGCGGGTCCATCGTCTGGTTCTATCGGGCGGCCGACACCGTGCTCGACGCTCGAGTGAGCAGCACGGGCAACCTCCTGGCGCTCATCGGTGGTGAGTTGGTAGAGCTAGATTGGATCGGCAACGAGCTGAATCGGTGGTCGGGGCCGCAGGAGCTCCACCACGAGGCTGCCGAGATGCCCAATGGCTCGCTCCTCAGCATGAATTCTCGAGTGGTGAGCGCCGATAACTACCCGACCAACTACGACAATCCAGGTCCTCGCCAGCAGGTCGACGTGCTCGATCACACCGTAATCGAGCTCGCGCCCGACGGATCGCCTGTTGGGGAGTGGAGCCTGTGGGACGTGCTGGACCAGGGGCGCATCGGCTACGACGCCCTGGAACCCGAGAACGGGAACGCGCCAAAAGACTGGGCGCACGCCAATGCAGCGGTCTACGATCCTGTCGACGACGCATTCCTTGTCTCGATTCGGCACCAGGATGCGGTGGTGAAGATCTCTCGGGCCACCGGTGAGCTGATCTGGATTCTCGCGCCCCCCGAGAACTGGGCACCGCCGTACCAGCCCTTCCTGCTGACATCGGTTGGCGGAGACACCGAGTGGCCCTACCACCCCCATGCTCCGGAGATAGGACCGAACGGCAAGCTCCTCCTCTTCGACAACGGAAACCGGCGGGTGAGTCCGTTCGACGGTCTGGCCATACCCCCCCTCGAGCAGCAATACAGCCGGGTGGTCGAGTACGAGATCGACGAAGACGCCATGACGGTCAGGCAGATCTGGGAGCTGGTCGATCCGGGCGGCGACACCCTGTTTTCCTACGCGACGGGTGACGCGAACAACCTGCCCCAGACCGGCAATGTACTTGCGGTCTACGGTGTCGCAACTGCCGTGAATGGCGTCTTGAACGAGGATCTCGGCCGCGGCCAGGCGTCGGCCCGGTTCGTCGAGGTGACGCGGTCCAAGGAGGTCGTCTTCGACATGCTGATGTACTCCGACATCCAAGACAGCAGGCAGGGTTGGCACGGATACCGGGCGGTGCGGATGCCGAGGTTCTATCACTGACCGGGAACTGTCATTTTGTCGGGTGCTTTACCGACTCGGATGCAGTAGACTCGCGGGTCAGTGATTCCGACCGAGGGTGCCCATGTCAGCCATCACGACCAGTGATCCGAAGTGGGTCAAACCCGAGAGCCACAATGCGCTGGAGCGTGCCTTCCTTCCGCTGATGAGGGATGAGCGAGACCTCATCTTCGTCCGCGTTTCAGCTGTGATTTCCTGCACTGTGCTCCCTCTCGCAGCCATCTTGTTCTTCATGGAGCCATGGGTTGTCGGACTCGCTGCCGTGCCGTATGTCGGCTTTGTGTTCTTGACGTTTGGCGGTCGGTATGGGCTGATGCTGCACGCCACTGGTCACCGGCCGGTCTTCAAGCGCGAGTACGCGTTCCTCCAGAACTACATACCGTGGGTGCTCGGGCCGTTTCTTGGTCACACACCCACCTCCTTTGCGGCCCACCACATGTGGATGCATCACGCCGAGAACAACATGCTTGGCGATGGCTCGGCGACACTTCCCTATGCGCGAGACCAGCTCGGGCACTTCCTGCACTACTTTGTGCGCTTCTTTCTGATGGGGCACGTACACCTGATTCGATACCTTCTCCTCCGAGGGCGCAACAAGATCGTGGCCCGCTTCGTCTTCGGTGAGATTGCATGGCTGGCTCTTGCAGCTGTGGCGCTCTGGTCGAACTGGGCCGCGGCGTTGGTGGTGTTCATCGTGCCGATGCTGATGATGCGCTGGCTGATGATGGCGGGCAACTTCGCCCAGCACGCCTTTGTGGACATCGACGATCCCGACAACGGCTTCAAGAACAGCAACAACCTCACGAATGCCAAGTACAACCACAAGGCCTACAACGACGGCTACCATATTGTGCATCACCTGAAACCGGCGCTGCACTGGACCGAGATGGCCAAGTACTACGAGGACAACTACCAGGACTTCGTGGACGCGGACGCTGTGGTCTTCGATGGCCTCGCCGACAACCAGGCGGTCTGGTATTTGTTGATGACCCAGAACTACGACAAGATGGCCAAACATCTCGTCGACCTCAAGGGGCGGACCCACGAGGAGAAGATCGACTTCCTGAAAGCGAGGGTCCAAGGCCAGCTAGGGCCCATCCCTGGCATCTTCCAGATCGAGACGGCCGACGACGTCCTCCGCACGGCGAGAAAGACCGATGTGACGGTGGAACAAGCTCTGGCGACTAGCTGAGCGCGACGAGCCCCGCTGTGACGCCGAGGGTCCAGTACAGCTCGGTGAGGCCGATGCGTTTTGCGTCCCGTGCCGACTCCATGGGCTTCTGTAGCCAGGTTCGCAGCCAATAGACGGCTGGCAGCAGGGCGACAGCGGCGAGCCCGACCGAGAGGCCGAAGCCGGCAGCTGCGATCCAGACGGTGGCCAGCATTGCCGGGCCAAACGTCCACGGCTCCAGATTTCGTGCCCGCGAAAAGGACCGGTTGATCCACCACAGTCCGGTGACCTGCCACGCCGCCAGAGAGAGCTGGACCCCGATGCAGGCGATGGGATCGACGCCCCCGATCACTGCGACCGCAGCGGCGACCGCGGCGAGCCCGAGGATGATGCCGGCTTCGAGGTTCGCCCTTGTGGATGAGCGGGGAAGGGGCTTGTGAAAACGCCAGGTGAGCAGTGCTCCAGCGGCGCCGATAGCCAGGAACAGGGTGGCCAGCTCGGCCGGTCGTTGGCTTCCGAAGACCGCCAGACCAGCGGTGACGACGGCGAGAGCGCCAGAGACCCCAGCGGGCACCAGGGCACGGCGTCGGGTGGCGTTGGAGGCTCCGGCAGCGAGGATCATGGCCACCGCCGCCGCCGTGGTCGAGGGATCGGGCGCCAACAGAACCGACGCGCCCAGCGGGACGACGAGCCAGGACCAGAGCCCATGTTCGCGGGGTAGGAGGGGTCGGAGGCCGCTGTACACGGCCATCATGTATGCACGGGCCGTGCCGAGGGGATAGGCCGCGGCCATGTCCGATCCAATTGCCCAGTTTCGGGAGTGGCTGGCCGAGGCCGACGACGGCAAGACCCGCTATCCACAGGCCTTCGCCCTCGCCACCGCCAATGCCGATGGCGTTCCCTCGGTGCGAACGCTCCTCTGCAAGGGGGTCGACGAGCGCGGCTTCCTCTTCTACACCAATCTGAGCAGCCACAAGGCAAGAGATCTCGCCGAGAATCCTCTGGCCTGTATGCACTTCCTCTGGAACGAGATGCATCGCCAGGTACGAGTGGCAGGTTCGGTCGTGAGCGTCGACGATGCAGAGGCGGACGCCTACTGGGCGACTCGGCCGCGCACGAGCCAGATCGGGGGCTGGGCATCGCGACAGTCTGAGCCCCTCGACGGACGCCTGACCCTCGAGAAGCGAATCGCAGTCACCACCGCCCGTTTTGGCGTCGGCACGGTTCCCCGTCCAGACTTCTGGTCCGGATTTCGCCTGGTTCCCCGAACCATAGAGTTCTGGGAAGAGGCGCCCTATCGGCTGCACCGCCGCGACGTGTGGACCAAGACGCCCGACGGCTGGGAACAGGGCGCCATCTATCCCTAGCAGGCATGCCCGCTAGAACTGGATTGTCCGCTCCGAAGCAGGCAGATCGGCGAGGTGCTGGCGGCTGGCGTAGAACTCTTTCCAGAGCCGGACGTAGCCCTCTTCGAGCTGATCAGCGG
>PJEL010000407.1_pt1 | contig 50875 bp, 55 predicted proteins | sample 1853271 | NCBI WGS metagenome assembly PJEL01 (sample SAMN08108733, study PRJNA415343) | Invertebrate metagenome, whole genome shotgun sequencing project. | host: Globobulimina | place: Sweden: Gullmar Fjord | collected 2015-08
ATAGACCCCCCAGGAGTACAGAATGTCAGACAGTGACGACGACGTCAGGAGCGACGACGAAACTTTAGAAAACAAGTCAGGTGATGCCGCTAAGGAAGCGGACGGTGATAAGCCAGGCGACTCTTTGACAACAAGCGAAACATCCGACCCACGCAAAGCATTCATGGATCAGTTTACGGACACAGAGGTACCTCCAAAAGGCTCTGAAGAAGATACTGAGGCGAATGCTGACGACGATGAGGGTGAACCAGAGGATGATGTTTCTGCTAGTGAGTTGCTCGATGACGATAAAACTGTTGATGAGGAAACCGCTGATGAAGATCAGCAAGAAGACGAAGAGGAAGACGATGAAGACATCGACGACCTGGGAGTCGACCTCGACGGCATCGAAGGCATTGACGAAGATGAAGATCTCGAAGATGAATTCAACCCTCGCCAGGATCTAAATAAAAAGACCTGGAAGGCGACGCCTAAAGAAGCTCAACAGCTTATCACCAAATTTCGACGCAACTACAAAAAGCAGCAGCATCACGCTGAAACCGAGAAGCCTTTTGCTGATTGGTCTCGCACTCTTCTGACCGATGCGGCCAACGCCGGCATGCAAACTGATGACCTGATGACTTTCATCGACATTGGTATGCGGGCCCACCAAGGCCACCCAGAGGCTATTGAAGCTCTAGGCAGTCGCATGGTACAGAATGGCTATAAGCCAAATGTGCCAACACCTGATTTATCCGGCGTCCAGGACTATCTGAAGACTCAGGTTGATTCTTTAGAAATGGACCGGGACGTTGCAGTTAAGGTCTTGGAGCTGGTGAATGGTAGTGTCGGTTCGACTCAAAAAGTCGACGGCAAAGAAGCTGCCCCCGCACCCGCACCCAGAGCACCTGAGACTCGTCAGCCACCCGGAACTTCCAGTACCGATTTGGAAGCGGCCGCCCTCGCTAAAATCCAGGAAATCGATGCTCGTTACCAGGACCGCTTCGGCGAAGACTGGAACGCCATTCGCAAGCGGGTTCGCCGAGAGGTTACATTGGAAATGGCTGAGAATCCTGTTTCCCATGCTCAATGGGCGAAAATGTGGAACCAGAAGGCTAAGGCCGAAGCGAAAGCTTTTGTCAAACGCAAGAAGGATAAGCAAAGTCGGAGTAAACTGAGGTCAAACTCAGATAGCTTGGAAAGAGGAGCGTCCATTGCCCTTACAGATAGTGGCCAGGAACTGACTGGTCGAGATGGATTTCACAAGCGACATTCCCGATGATATGTTTCCTCGGGGGTTGCTAATAACTCCCGAGGAGACAACCAATGGCTATTGGTGTTGAAGTACCTCCAGAAGTCTTACAGGCTTCGGCTTACGCTGCTAACGAAGAAGTCATGAACAAGCGTAACGCTTTCAAATTCGACCAGGCTCGCATGCCGTGGTGGGGCTTTTTAGGCCGCCACAAACGTGAGCGCTACTTTACTCGTGGTAAAGTAATTGAGAAACTGCAGCGTGATGGCGGGCTGGATATTCAGCTTTGGCAGCGCAAAGAAGTTCTCGATTTCGAAGAAACATTCATTGATGACGAAATGGTCTGGGATCCGTTCCGGGGTCATATCGGTCTCGAAGTTGTGCATGCTGATCTGGAAGATCGTGGCGTAACCGTAGCAGCAAACGAAAAACGGGGCCGCAATCTTGGCCAACGTATTCCTGCCGCAGCTGGTGACGTTCTGATCGATTATTTCTCAGGTCAGATCGACGACATGATGAACGCATATGACGTTCGCCATGACGAGCTTCTGCTTCGTGACGGCACTCAGAGTGCACTCGCTCCGGCCGGCCTTGATGGCCTTCTGCCTATTGCCAATACTGTTGGTGAAATTGGTGGCCAGAGTCGTGCGGACGAGCTGTTTCGTCACATCGTAATCACCGGCTCTACTACAGGTGCATCTGGTACCATAGAGCGTGACATCAACCGTGGTGTTCGTTTGGCTGAAGAAAACACTCGTGGTTTTCCTGCTGCTATCGACTTCATCATGGCTGGTGACGACTGGATCGATGCTTATGTCGACTATGCCAAAGCGAATGGTCTTCGTTACTTAAAAGACCTGGATGCTAATCCTGGCGTCGATATCGGTATTCCCGATAGTCGTATCATCTGGAACGACATGCCTGTTGTTCGTAACCCAACCTTCCGTCGTTTGGACAACCAGGGCTTTTACACTGGTACTCCTTTCGCTAAGCGTGCTTACTTCTTAGCAAGTAACACCTGGGAATTGGCTTACCAACGTGGAAAAGACAAGCATTTCTCAGCACCAATGGACCCAAGTGATCAGCGGTTAAGCCGTTTAAGCCTGGACAGCCGTTATGCTTTGATCTGCAAGAAGCCAAACAGCCAGTTCCTTAACACCATCGCATAGGAAATCACCTCACTGGGGGGTGTGACTTTCCGGGCTTCCCACCTCGAGTTTACTTGAGGTGGGCAGCTTCTTGTGTATAACCCCAGTACATCGCAGTTTCCTTTAACCTAACCCCCAGAGGTTTTTATGTCCATCAAAGTCCCGAACTATGTAATCTGCATCCACAACCCTCGTGGCACATCACGCCAGCGTTTTGTGCCTCAATATGAGCTTCCGCTTATCCAGGCACTGTGGGACGGCTCTGCCCCAGGCGGCAAAGCCCCCAAAATTAGCTGCGACGCTATTCTGCCTTCGCAGACCCATTTAAAAGATATTCGTTTCAGTACCATCGAAAGTTTGGCTATTGAGAAAAAACGGCTGCAGTCTTTTTATGAAAAGCACCCGGTCACCAAGGCGCCTATTTTTGCCATGGTATACCCTCTCAACACTTTTGAAGATATGGTTAGAAAAATTTACCCAGATGTGTTCGGCGAAAGTGAGCTGGTCGCATCTATGAAAGTCCACACAGAGATCCCTGAAGAAGAAGAGGTCGAAGGTGTGGTTTCTGATGATGTTATTGATGAGCTCACGCCGCTGAAGCGGGTGGGTGTTGCAAAAGCCAAAGCCCTCGCACTTGCTGGTTACACCAGTATTGCTGAGATTGCACAAACCGATCCTGATGAACTTGCGTCAGTGAAAGGTATCAGTGCAACGGAGGCTACGGAAATCGTAGATCACGCTGTCGAGCTTTCTCTGGGAGATGAAGCAGAAGCTTTCGCCGGAGGATAACTCATGGCTTTGTCGGTATCTCCCTCGCTCCAGGAATTGCGACAGTCTGTCGCTATTCGCTTAAACATGGGCGTCCAAGCATCGACTTCCACTGCGCTTCACCCATTACTCGATGAGTATATACGTCAGGCTTTTAACCTTTTAGTTAGAGACGCCAACTGGGTGATTCTTGAGACTACGATCGAAGTGGATCTGCTCGATAAGATCCACGAGTACGATGTTCCTGACCAAATAGACGTCGGGGACATCCGTGAAATAACGGTACAGAATAAAGATAAGTTCGAGTTCCCTTTACATGCGGGCGTCGAATATTATGAGCGCAATGCTTTTGATATCGACCGAGGCAATAAAGAGAACCAGGGCCAGCTGCCTCTGCGATATGTGGTAGAGGATAAATTGCTGAAAATTTACCCAGCCCCAGACGCTACGCAGTACCCAAAAATGTTTATCAGAGGTAAGGCTCTGCCAAGAGCTCCTTACAAAAACGGTGATCGGGCCTATATCGACGGAGAAGCGCACATCGCACAAGCGGTCGTGAGCCTGAAACGTCACTATAACATGCCTGGCGCTGATAATGATGACCTGATTTTACAGAAACATTTGATCAACATCCGGGCAGCACAGTCTGATGGAGAGACTGTACAGGTCGGGCCCACACGCAGCAGACGCTTCCCGGAGTTAGACGGCCGGGTCGATGATCGTGCTTTATTCTACCCTGACTTCGACCCAGACGTCGCCAGCATTTATAACAGAGGATACTAATAATGTCAGATACTATCGTATTGGACCTGGCGGGCCTGGATGCAGAGATAACTGAGCTTATCACTGACAAAGTGGACGTAGGCACCGCAAACGCCGAAGGCATACTTCGTATTAAATCCGGCGCAGGAACCCCCTTGGTGGACATTGTCTGCCAGAACCCTGCCTTTGCAGCCGGCGTTGATAGCATTCGTGAGTTACAGGGTGTGCCCCTTCAAGGCACTGTTACTGCTGATGGCAGCGCAGCCACTATCGAGGTTTTAGACCGGGACGAAAACGTTGTTTTCAGCGGTTCAGTCACGGTTATTGGTGGCGGAGGTTTCGTCGAGCTGGATAAGGTCGAAATGGAAATCGCTGACGTCATTACCATGCAGTCATTGGATATTCAATACCCATGACCGAAAATTTTGCTCAAGGGGTAGGTCTGATACCTGAGCCTCAAGGCGCTGCCTTGGGTGATCTCGGAGAAAACCTCGATGCTTCTGGCGTCGGGCTTGTTCCTGTTCCCGTGGGCAATGCAAGAGGGACTGTAATCAGCGGAGGTGATCGCACCCCGTTTATTGCCATCCAAAAACCTGAGCTTGCCGGCTTTAAATTCATTACCAAAGGCCCCGGATATTTAATAGCGGGCGCAGGCCAGTTCTCTCAAAATGTCGTTTTGATAGATGCGACCGGGTTGCGAACGCTGATCATCGAGAGCACTTCCGTTAAGCTGGAAGGCGAAATTCAGGCTTTAACCAGCTCTGCGGATTACATATTTGCTGTAACTTTGGATCGCCAGGTTCTTCAACGTCGATTATACGTTTTAGAGAATGCCTCCGGTTTAGCCATTGTTGCAGTCTTTGAGGTTGATGGTGATGAGCTCGCCACCTGGGTGGCTTTAAACGAAGCGGCCGCAGTGGTTGCGTACCCTGCCGGCGTTGGTCGTTTGGAAGTGCGGAAGATCGTGCCCCCTTTTACAAAAATCGCCAGTGCCCCGAGCATCGGCAGGGCTGCAGTAGCGCACTGGTTTAATTTTCCAGCCATTCAACGTCTGCAGGATATCCCACAATCTTCATACATGCTTTATGATGGTGACAACGTGGGTGTGAGCGCCTGGACGGTAACGTCTGGGGTTCTTGCAGATACGAATTTTAACTCTGTTCCTGGAGATAGAGACGCCATTCATTCTAACACTATTTACATGGATGGTGCGAACAGTGCACTGAGCGTAGGCTACCGGGATGTGACAAATGTCCCTGGAGGACAGCCTTTTACGATCTCTGCATGGTTAGGTGGCTTTGAAAATCAATTTGATAATGCGCAGGTTGAAGTCGAGTGGCGTGATGCGCTGAGTGTGCCCATCAGCACCGTTACGATTGGCCCTGTTACAAGAGACGATAGGTGGAACGGAGTAACGTGGGCTACTGGTTTTAAATTCAGAGAGGCCTCCGGCACGATACCTGCAAATGCTGTTACAGCCCGGGTAACGGTCACCATCACCAGAGTTAACTTTACGCATAACGACGGCTACGCTGACGCTATTCTGCTGGAATTCGATATACTGCCTCCTGAGAGTTTAGATAAAAAATACTTATATGTGGTAGCAGATGACGGGGCGACAGCCTCAGTCCTGGAGCACACGCTTTTCAACGACGGTGAAGGCAATACTCAAGAATATGTAATCCCTTTCGGTTTCGTGGATTTCAAAGGTGCTCAGAATCCGATAAGGATAGATGACCGAGGCTGCTCTGTTGTTACTGAGGCAGCTGTCACGCCGCACGAGCCAGTGCTGCCGGTGTTCAGAGGCGTCTATAAAATAATGAATGGCTTTTACGCCACGCTTTGGGGTTACACGAATGCGAATGCTTTTATCGTGGACCAGCCTCAGCAGGGCTCTGGCCTGACCAGAAACCAGATTGTCGATGGCACGCCAGAGCAGCAGGCTTTGCTGCCAACGTTGTTTGCCTCGGGAGATGTGGAAGAGGCTTTCGTCCTGTACACTGAAGGTGAAGAGGTTCAGTGGGAGCTGGAGACTCAGGCGGGCGGAGGCATTGTCACCACCGATTACACCATGGAACTGACTGAAGAAGAGATCAACACTTTTGCCGGTTACATTGTGCGCCAAGTGAGCCCCGGGTTTTTAAGCTACACAGCAGCGGACCCTTTGACCGTCAGGCAGATATCAGAGCAGTTACTCGGCCGTGTAACTTTGAACCAGGCGGGCTTGGGCTTTGATAACACAACAGTGGTTCGACACACCCGGCTCCCTAATGATGACATACCTCAGCAATCTGCCTGGTATGGCCGGAATTTGGCATGCCGCATGGAAGGGGGCGCTCTGCAAGCACATGCGGATGCGAGCCGTGCAAGTCGTATATTGGCGCCAGAACTGGCCCAGGAGCTTGCTCGAGGGTCACTGTTCTCGCTGCCGGCTTTTAGCGTAATTGTCTCTGCTGAGGACAAACTGGCCGATGCGGATGCGCAGGCGGGCGAAGAAGGAAATTATATCGGTTCTTCCGGCGACGGGGCTTTAAAGGTTTTAGGCGCCACTGAGTACACTGGTGCTAATGCTGCGGAAGGTCGCCTGCAGATTTACCGAAATTCAACAGCTTCCACGCTCGGGATACCCCTCGGCTGGAGCAGCTCTACCAACCTGAAATTTGGCCGCATCTGTGAAGTCAGCCCAGCTGGCGATCTACTGTTCGTGACAGGCGAAGGTGCCGCTCCTGGGGTTGCTGTTTTTGCCATAACACCCACAGATATTACCTATCTTAAAACCTTGGTCTGGTCTGAATTCTCCAGCACACCATCGGGCGAGCGTGCCCTGGAGGGTCGCTTCAGCGACGATGGTTCTTACTTCATCATGAGCAACGGCACCAGCACCATCGCTGGACAGATTCACGTTCTGTACTCCGATGATAACTGGGAAACGTTTGAGGTGAAAAATGTCTTTAGCAGAAGTGATGCCGCCGGGGTGGATTCTTTCGGAGTTATTGATATCGGGCGTGATGGTCTGTCTCTGGTTGTCGGTGCGCCGGATGAAGACCTTGTATACGTCTACCGAACGAGCGATTCCTGGGCCAATTTCGTCGAATATAAACTCGTTAACCCGACTGATATACCTGCTGGGGGCTCTGCAAAGTTTGGAGCTGCTGTGGCTGTTTCGAGCGATGGCTTCCGGGTCATTGTAGGCTCGCCTTTCGCAGATGTCGATTATAGCGCTGGAGTCATCACCAACGTCGGGGCAGTTGATATCTATCTTTATGATAATGTGACGCCTGGTTATGCATATGACCGTCGCCTGGGGCAACCAGAGACGCTGGCAACGAATGACGAATTTGGGCACTTTACCTCCTTCAACCATGCTGGTAACCGAATCGGAGTCTTCTGTACTGGCAAAGCAAAATATTATCTTTACGGAATTAACGGAAATCAGGTGGAGCTGATTGGTGAAACCAGCGATGCTTTTATCGCAGCAGCCACACAGATGCGCTGGGTTTTTGATAGCGATATCTTAATAGCTTCTGATGCTCTGGCTGACGGAACCGTGCCCGCTGACATAGGTGCGTACAAGACCGTCACGTTCGCAGAGGAGCCCTGATGCCTAAAACATCCATAAGCGTGAAGCAGTTCACCGGATTAGACTTACGTCGTGTAGAGGCAAATTCTGACATCAAATCTCAGAAGGTGCTGCGTAATGCGTACGTCACAGCAGGCAAAGGCCTTCGCAGCCGGCCGGGCTCAAAGATCATAGCAAAAGCGCACAGCAGCTCTCGTGGTTTATTTGCCATTAATGGCCTGCTAACAGCTGTTGCCCCCTCCGGCTACCCTGCTGTCGCATTATCTCAGTCACCTGCGCTTCAGTACATGTTCATTGGAAACGGGACAGGTATTGATCTGGATCATATCGTTTCGTTATCAGGCGCTGAGACTTATGGCCAAAACGTTGTCGGTAAAGGCTTCCCCTACGTCAGTATTTTGAATAAAGAAGGTTTCTATGAGCACCATTATGGAGACGTCGAGCCGTCGGGCCCAACTGAGGTTGTTCGGACGCTGGTGGATTTACCCTTTAAACCTTCCGCAGGCCTGTTGAAGCTCGCATCTCGGCTCCAGGCGCCTTCTAACCAGGATGGCACCATGCGTTTCAATTCTATCGTGGGCGGGGCCCGGGATTGGACATCTCCAGGTGACGCCGGCTTTTTGCCTGTGGCCAGGAATGCCCCAGGTGACCGGACCCTGCAGGGGGTCTCGTACATCCGGGATCGCATGGTCGTAGCTTTTGAAGATAGCATGCAGATTTGGGCTCTCGACGAGAACCCAGACAACATGACCCTGGTTGAGGTGCTCAACGGCCCAGGGACAAAATTCGAAAGAGCCCTGGAGAATGTCCTGGGTGATAACTTCTATTTCAGTAATGGTGGCTTTCGTAGCCTCATAACATCAACCATCGAAGGCCAGCGGGAAGAGAGCGACATCGGCGTCAGGATCCAGGATCTGACAGAAGACCTACCGACAGACCCAGAGCCTGTGGCGATCTGGTCTCAATCTCGAGGACAGTATCTCTGTGCCTTCGGTTCGACGCTGCTCGCTTTCACCTACATTCCGTCTGAGAAAATTTTTGGCTGGTCACGCTGGGACATGCCCTACAGCATCACCGATATGGTGGAAGTGGCTGGTGTGGTCTTTACCCGAGACTCTGAGCATAATATCCGTGAGTTCGACGATGATCTGAATACTGACGACAATGTGCCCTTCAACTGGTCCATCCAGACTCAGTTCATAGGGCATGACGAAAAGGCACGCTTGTGGAATTTTGTCGACGCCAGTTTCGCAATGTCTGGAAAAGCCAAAGTTTATGTGTACCCTGACTTCCGTACCCCAGATGAACGGACATTCCTTGGAGAGTTCACTGACAGTTCAACTCCGTTTGAACGGACATATATCTCTGCAACTGCCCCTTCAATAGCACTCGCTTTTGAGGGCAACACTCAATTTCAACTGGACGCTATCTCGTTCCGAGTTAATCAACTGGTGGTCTAATCATGTATCCTCCTCAATATCTTCCTAAGTTTGATCTTAAGAAAGCGCAAGATGATGGTGATAAGCTGTCGGCAACCGAGTTGTCAGCAGAATTAGCGAACGTCGGCACTTCTGTAAATCAACTGATCCTGTTCATGCGGTCGATCACTACGGCTAATATGAAAATACAGCCGAGCCAAGTCTCCGGTACTATTTTCGTTATTGAAGATGAGCAGACTGCCACCGCAGCGCAAACCGATATCTATTTCCAGAATGGTGTGACGATTGATCCTCTGGTCGCCACCGTCGGTGTGTTTATTAATGGCCACCGTTTGCCTGACAGCGAGGTTACTTTATTCGCTGATCATGTAACCGTCACGCCTGCTCTGGACCTCAATGATAACATCATGATGGAGATCCATGATAATGCGGACTCCGTGTTTAATGATTTAATAAGCAACCTGAATGGCCTGGGCGCAAGTCTTATCGGCATCGAAGACCTGGCAGGTATTTATGCAGCGTCAAATGTCGAAGATGCTCTGGCAGAAGTGAAAGGACTGGTTGATGCTTTCATCACAGCTGTTGGTGACTTGTCCAAATATCTGAAAGCTGATGTGGCTATCCCTTGGGAAGTCGATCAGAATGCGAACAGCTTCACTGTTAAGAACGTTGCGGCGGCCGTCGACCCTGATGATCCTGTTATCCTGTCGCAGGTCACTGCGGTCCTGGCCATCTTATCCGACCTGTCAAACACCTTCCTGCCTCTGGCAGGCGGTATCATGCAGGGTCCGATTAACATGGCGGGTAATCGTCTTGTCGATCTGACTGAACCTATTGCTGAAGCTGATGCGGCTCGTAAAGCTGACGTCACGACCGTTAATACTCGTGTCGATAAAATGATTCCAACTTTGGGTATCCAAGACCCTGACCAACCCACGCAAGCACAAAACATTGGTTCACTCTCACATGGTGAATCGGCGACAGCGACGGCTGACGCAGTCCAAGACGCTACCGCTGTCGTGCAAACTACAGCTGGTGTTCCGCTTCCCGGTGCAGCTGATCATCAAGTTAACAGGCAGCATGTTGATACCGTAGTCGCCACGCTTACGACGTTGATTGAAGGTGTTGCAAGTGAAAGTGGTGGGTCAGAAGCCCCCACAGGTGTGCCTTCCGTTGGATCTGACTTAGAAGGCTGCGTGCTTGATGGCACTGGTTTTGGTACCGTTCCTGACATGAACTCAGGGGGTATTTATAATTTTGAATCTTTAACATCTATCGCAGCGCAAACACCCGCTGAAGATACTTTCATTTTTGCCTCGGGAAATGTTGCTATTAATGGCAATATCACGATGGCTAATAAAAAATTAGAGATCAGTGCACAAGGTAATGTATCTATTGATGCAGCAGCTTTGATCACTTGTCGGCAGTTACTCATCCGTGCTGGTGGTTCTGTCACTATCAATGGTGACATCACTGCCGAAGGAAAGATAGTTACTGCGACCCTAGGTAATGGATTACCGGGTAGCCGAGGGCTTGCAGGCTTCGTGCGTGTTTCAGCAGGCACTTCATGCGATCAGGGTGCTACCAGCGTTATTAATACCGGCTTATGTAATCTACAAGCGGGCGCAGCTTCCGTTATAGCCGGTGTTATCAACGCTCGTATTATTAATTCTAAAGGCATAGGCGGTGACTTTAGCGGCATCCAAGAAGGTGGCGACGGACCCATGTTTGGTAGAGACATCGGTTTTGTAAGTGCTGCTACTACCATATCGGCACTTGCTAATGCTACTTTGAGTTACGGAAACCGGCGTGATATTAGCTATGCCTATGTAGCCTACCTGTACTCAGGTGAAGGTGGTCGAGGTGCTTCGGCCAATGGTGAGGCTGGAGGCGGAGGCGCAGGAGGTACTGGTGGTGGTGACGGTGGCAACGGTAATGGTGGGATTAATGGAGGTAATTCTTTTGCGAAAGGAACCTTCAGAGCCTACCTATATCCGATGCACCCTGGAGGTGCAGGCGGCGGCGGGTTTGCCGCTAGTGCTGATGCGGATAATGGTGGCAGGCAAGGCGGAGCCATCATCATATTTGTTAATGGGGACTTAACTTTAACAGGTTCATCTTTTACTGCCGATGGCCAGAATGGACAGTCTAGCGGTAGTGGGGGAGGTGCAGGAGGCGGCGGCGGGGGTGCGATTCGTGTTGTTGCTAATGGTGAGATCACTGACGGCACCTTAAGTGCTGATGGTGGTAATGGTATAGCATCGTCTAGTGATGGCGGCGGCGGCGGCGGCGGCGGATCAAACCACACAGTTGCTGTTACCTATTCAGGCGCACCAACTACATCTGTTTCAGGCGGTTCAGGTGGTAGCGGGGGTTCAGGTGGTTCTAATGGCACAGCTGGTGTCGTTACCATGGCCACTGAAGATATTGAGTGCCTAGAAACCGAAGGGTATTGGAGGGAATAATGGCTGAGGCAAATCGAGTTAATGAATTAAATCAGCAGCGCATACAATTCGGGCTTCCTCGACTCCAGTCGAGTGACGCCGAATTTCAACGGGCTGAACAGTTCCAGGGTATCCAGGATCAAGCCGCTCCCCTTATTCAACAGGGTAATCAGCAGGCTGAGCTGAGATCAGCGAACACCTTCAACCAGATCCGGCAGGCAGGTTTGTCAGGTCTGGCTGAGCAGTTTCGGCGTTCACAGAAGGCTATCGCATTCGATACAGCCAGGCGAGGAACCTTGGGCGGCAGCCGTCAGATTGAACGAGGCGCAGAAGCTCAGGCCCAGGTCCAGCAGGGTGCAGGCAATGTCCTGAATCAGGCCCAGAGCGCAGCAAATGCCCAGCTCAACCAAGACCGAGCAGGTATCTTCGGTTTTCAATCACAGCTCGCACAGGCGGATCCTTTTGATCAACTCAGCACACAAAACCAGCTGCAGAATTTCCAGCAGCAGGGCCAGAGCGCTTTGGGGCAGTTCGACTTGAGTCAGCAGCAGGAAAACATTCGTGCGGGATCTGCTCAGAATAGAGCTCAAAACATCTTTGGTGCACTGAGTGCTGTAGGTACTGGTGCAGGAGGCGTCATTCGAAATAACGCAGACAACACTTTTTTAAATAATGTCAAGGCTTTAGGGTAGGAGGCATTCATGGCTATAGGTATAGGTTTAGCGCTGATTGGTGCAGGCACTGTCGGCAACTATGTAGCCGGCCGGCAGCGTGAAGACGCTTTTAACTCTGTTCTTGACGACCGCACTCAGGCTGTTGCTAAGTTCGATTCACAGCGTGATGCTGCTCTCAACTCTTTTCAGCAGGGGCTCACTTCTTTATCAGGGCAGTCTGCTGGAAACAAAGTCAATGCACTCTCTGGCCTGGTTGAGGCAGGTGGCCAGACGTTTAATACCGCCCAAGCCCAGGGCTTTGAGGACATTGATGCTGCAACAGCAAACGTGTTCCAAGAAGCACCCGTCGGTGGTGACTTTGCGCCACAGTTTGGTGCAGGTGCGGGCACCCTCGCTAACATGAATGCGCAGATGGCCCCAGGTCAAGATGCGCTCAAAGCACTCAGTGCAGCAGGCCTGGGTCGACAAGCTCAGGGACAGGCAGAGCAGGGTGTGCGGGAAGAAAATTTACTTGCAAACATAGGCGTGCAGAATTCACTGGCAGGCTTGCAAAGCTCAAATGCTCTACGAACCGCTGATATCGGTTTGCGTGATCTTAAAAATAACCTGGCATTCCAAAGGGCTACACAAAAAGCAGGAGAAGTTGGACAGAATCTTCAGGCCTTCAGTGGGCTGGCACAACAAGTCGGCGGGGGTGTCCTTGCCTCCGGTTCTACCGTTAAGAAAACATAAAGGTATATCATGGGTATCAGTAAAGAAGAAGTCCGTTTTGGTATTGTACCTGGGTTAGCCGACTTAGCTGATAAGTTGGCTGGGGCCTTCGCACATTCACGAAACCGAGAATTTGATTTCGAGTTAGCGAAGCTGAATAAACAGGACAAAGATCGTCGTGAAAAGGCAGCAGCCTTGGCAAAGCAGCAGAAGGCTGCGGAAGCCGCAGAAAAAGAACGTCGCTCTACCATTGGTAAAGACCTGAGCCGGGCTGACCAGTTGAATAAACAACAGGGTGCTCTGCGGACACCTCAAGGATCTGCTATCAACCCTTCTGAAGCGGAGCAGACACGCTTTCCAGGCCTGAGTAGCAATGAAACATCTGAAATAACCGCAGCGCAGGATAAGCTTAAAACATCTCGTCAGCTCCAAGAGTTTACAGATCTCGCTGATAAAACAGGGAATGAAAGTCAGGCGGCCGCCTTATTCCAAATCCAGCAACAGCTGGCACAAAACGGCATCAAGCTGGCTGACCTCTCTCTTAACCTTGGTGATGATGAATCTCTGATGCAGAACCTGGGCGGAAACATTTTAACGAACCAGCCAGAGCTCACCTCTGAAAGCAGGGCGGTATCTGAGCGCATCAACACTGCCGACTTAAGCCATCTGTCTGAAGCTGACCAGGCATCTGCCCAGGCGAAAGCGACTGGCTTAACTTCCGAATTACCATCTGCGAATTTACAGCCTGGAGACATTGAGAAGCAGCTGGGGCGTCTCCAGGTACTTGGTGAGTCTCGAGTGATCATGGCCAAGAACCCAGGCGACTTTTTCGCAGAGGCTACCGGCATCGATATGACTAACGGCAACAAAGATATTATCGATGAAGTTATGGCGGATGCAGATAGAGCACTGGCAGAGCAGGCTTTTCCTGGAGACCCACAAGCCCCGCTAGATCCTAACGTCGAAGCAGATCGCACTATTGCGGGTGCCGCTCTTCGCCAAGAACTGGCAGGGATAATGGCAGAGAATAACGTTGGCATTTATGATGCGATAGAAATACACGCTCCAGGGACAGGGATAGGTAGAAGCCTGCGTAATGAACACATGCAGGATCGGTACGGCACTGTAATGAGCCCGAGCCGGCAGAAGCTTTATAACCGTTCCCGCAGTGCAGTAGACAGACGCTCTGATCTGAATCCTCATGAAAAAGATGCTTTCGCTATGATGAAAACAGCTGTTGAAAGCCTGCCTGATAGTGCGATTTTGACTTTAGTAAAATCAGAAAATGCGCAGGCTCTTGACACTACGCTTAAAAGCCTCGAGCGAGGACAGATTAAAGGACATTTAGCACAAGATCGAGCGCAAAAGCTGCCTATCGGAAGTGCGGATAAACTGCTGAACATTTACGTTGACGGAAGCTTGGGCCGCACTGAAGGTGGTCTGAATCCTGAACAGCAAAATAACGTACTGATGGCAGGTTTCGGTTTCAAAGATAAAGCAGCAGCTGCGATACTTCAAGAAGAAGCAGCCATGGCCGATCAGCAGCTCGCTAATCAGCAGCGGGAATTAGACGCTCACAATGCTCGTACAGCAACGGCTCCTCAAGGCCCCCCGGCGACTTTGGGTGAAGCCAGACGCAGCGTATTGAACGACAGAAACCTGTTCAGTAGTGGAAGTGCTAATTAAAAATGCCTTTATTACCAGAAGACACGACCTTTACTAAACCGAAAAGGGAACTCGACCCTCTTGTAGCTGCCCGTAAAAAGGCAGCAGACTTGCGTGCGAAGACTTTTGAGTCCTTCCAACGCACATTGCCCCTTGAGCAGGAGGTCGCTGAAAAAAGCCGCTTTGCTGATAGAGGTACTGTTTTTCCCGCCAGATCTGCAGCCGTTGGTGCGTTCAGGTCATTGCAAAGTGGTTTTGCCGGTGTCGGTGCCGCTACTGCAGATTTGTTCGGCTTGGAAGGTGTTGCAGATTCTCTTGAAAATTTTTCTGCAGAAGCCCAGGGGGAGCTGCAGGCTCTCGATGCTCAAGCGCAAATAGAGCGGCAGCGTCAGTCCGGGGGGAACCAGCTCGGTGAAGTGATCGGCGAGACTTTTACCGCAACAGCTCGGTCCTCTCTGTCCCAGGCGGCCGGCGCAAAGCTGGGCTCATTCGCTGGCTCACCTTTCCAGGGCTTGTTACTGACAGCCTCCACTGAGCAGGCAGGCAATACTTTTATTCAGACACGTTTGGCTGGTGGGACTAAAGCAGAAGCTCGCAACGATGCGGCGATCGCTTTCTCTTCCGAATATCTAATAACTGCCACTTTTCAAAAGGTAGGTCTGGGTGGTTTGGAAGCTTCTGCTAAAACACCTTTACGGCAGGCCTTGAAAACCAGCCTCCAGAACGCTTTAGCCAAAAATGAGCCGCTGCGCCAGGTGTTCTTGAAAGCCGGGATGGACGCAGTCAAAAGAGGCTCAGTGCAGACAATTGCGGAATTCGCTGAAGAAATCGCCATCCCTATTATGGATGACAGCCTCAGCAGTTTACTCGTGGGCGTCACCCGTGAAGAGTTCGGTTCCCCGGAATTTTTAGCTGACCTCCAAAAGAAAACGGATGCAGCGATCAGACAGACGGCCGCTCAAATGCTCATAGCCCAGAACGTCAGGGGCAGCCAAGCTGTTACGGACGTCATCGGCGTGGAGGCGGAAGCCCGGGCAGACTTTGCGAGATCTAAAAAAGCGGAAGAGCAACGAGTGGCAGACGAAGCTCAGGCTGCACAAGATGCTGAGGCTCGAGGCGACCAGGCCTTTGCAGAAAGTGTCATCACACCAGATACCGAAATCGATCAAGCCATTCAGGAAGACGGTGACCTGGCGCCTTTTGATCTAAGCGGCGAAGGTGCAAAGGTTCGAACCGAATCAGAAGCAGAGCAGGTCCGCCAAGAAGTTGAAACCAGGGTTAAAGGCCAGCTCCAGACTATTCGGGCTGTAGATGTGTTGCCTCCGGATGTGAGCCAGAAACAAGTCAATGACCAGATGGCTGAAGTGGAGAAGCAGGTCCAGGCCTTGATACCTGATGGCAAGGTGACCCGAGAAGGCAATGCTCTTATCCTGACTGATGCCGGTGGATCTCGCACTGCGTTTATGCTACTCTCCCCACAACAGGCCGCTGAGTCTGCTGTAGGAAAAGGACCAGGGGCTCTTAAAACCAGAGAAAATGCCTGGGCCAGCTTGCAAAAAAGTGGCACCAATTTAGTTGACGAAAATGGACAGGCTGTTACTAAAGCTGCGTTCCTGAAGATGTCTCGACCTAAAGCAGTAGCGTTGCTGGCTGCCAATAGTGCGGTTAAAGGCTGGATGCTCAACAACCCCAGAGGCGGAAACTTTCCAGTCGACGCCGACACGTTGATCGCATTAACAGATCCCAACGCTATTCTAGAAGAGTATCATCACAAGCTGGTGGCCAATCAATTAACAAACAATGAGCTAAAAGCGGCTGCTCAGCACCTGAGCAACATCGGTAAACTGGATAACCCAAACAGGTCAGCAGATGAGCTTTTAAGTGATAGTGATTCGGCTCAATTTATGGAGAACCTGGCCCAGGATTATATGGACTGGCGCAACGAGCGTTTGAACCCAGCGGCTGAAGTTAAAGTAAAACGCCCAGGCATTGTTCGCCGCTTCTTCGAACGAATTTTTAAAATGTTCACACGGGCTCAGAAGCCTGTCACTGAAGTGCCAGTGCACCCCCTGCAGCAGCTGAACGAAGACATCTTGTCCGGCAGAGTTGGTGCACGACAAGCACAACGTCGATTCGCTCCGCAGGAGCCGTCACCTTTTTCTGATCAGGCTCGGTCACAGCAGACTGCTGAAAATAAAAGAGTGCGTGAGCGGCTGCAACAGGAAAGTCTGCAGGCTCGTGAAACGAAAGCTGAACAGGCTCGTGAAGATGCGCCTCGCCTGCGTAAATTAAAAGAACAGAGACTGGCTGCGCAGGAAGTTACTGCAGAGCAAAAAGCAGAGTCCCAGGTGCTCAAAGGTCAGCGCCTGGCCCTGCAGGCTGAGAAGCAGGCTCTGGCTGAGCTGACCCAGGAGACTCGTGAAACGGAAGCTGTGGCACGGGAACAGAGGGCACTCAACGCCCGAGAAAAAGCTTTGGATAAACGGCAGGCGGACCTGGATAAACAGGCTGAGCGGGCCCTGCAGGAGGATGTGCGCTTAGAGAAGCTCATCACCCAGGAGGAAGCCACCCGGTCTCGTGAAGCTGAGCGTGAGCTCAAGCAGGAAGCTCGCCTGGAAGATACAGAAGGCAAACGCATTGCTGATGAGCAGAAGCGGGTCGACCGTGCCAACCTGGAAGACCAGCGCAGGTTGCAGCGTCAGAAAAAATTAGGGCAGACTGAACAGAGCCTGGCCCAGGGGCAGCGTCGCTTGAATGTGGCAGAGACTCGTGTGGCTTTATCTGAAGCGAAAGTCATCGAAGATGCCCGGAAATTCCTGACATCACAAGAATCGGATTTAAACCCAGAGCAGCGACAAACATCTTTAGAGATAATCGAGCTTGAAAATGAGATTGATCTGCTCCAGGATCTGGTCGACGAAACCGATATTACCCCAGAGCAAAGGGCTGAGGTGGAGGCAGACATCGATCAGATGAACCAGCGCATTCAGAGCTTGGCTCAAGGTGTCCCTGAAAGTCAGATTGAAGGCCCAGGGCCACTCTTTTCACTGCGAGCTAATCAGGCATCGACTCCAGAAGGACGTCGTGCTGCCCGTGAGGTGCAGGATCAGGCTGTTCAAACAGTTGAAAATATCGAGCAGCAAGATGCTGCATCGGAAGCGCTACTGCAGGAAGAAAGCCACTCGAGTTTGATTCGTAAATGGACCCGGATCATAAATGACAAAGGCACGTTAGGGACAATTAATCAAGGTGCGCTGCGTATGTTGATTGAGCGTTCGAATGCTGTCATGAATGACCCAGCAGCCCGGAACAAGGCGGCCGCCGAACTCAGGCAGGCTAAATTATTAGCCTTGGATTATCAGCAGGGTTCTGAAGCGGGCCGCCAATTGGGGGCTCGTCGTGATCGCATACTCACACCAGAGCAGCGTCGAGCTGAACTCGAGCGTATCATGGTGGAGCCACCTACAAATTTAATAACACGAATACGGGCACTGCAGAAGCAGGGGGCTTTTAAAAGAGCTTCCCAGCTACTGCTCAACTGGAACCAGAATGAGGTCCAGCGTGTAATAGCCAAATTAGATGCTGCTGGCATTGATTTGGGCAGACTGCCAAACGATGAGCTGACACAGGAGAGGTTCTTCCAGCTTAAAGCAGACATCGAGGCAAAGCGTTCTAAGATCACACCACTCACTTTTGTTAACTTGGCAAACACGATCGCCTACAATGCTCTGCTAAGCCCGATCTCTGCAGGTAAAGCGCTGATTGGAAACACAGCGTTCGCTACCGTCATGGGTATTGAGGTTGGTGCAGAGGTTGCCATTAATGAAATGGTCAGATTTTTACGAGGGGGGAAAGGTATTAAAGGCGCAGCAACCTTCGCCAGTGCCCAGGCAGGAATTAAAGCTGCTTTTAAAGGCATGTATGCAGCCCCCGCCAATGCCCTATACGCCTTAGCGACAGGTCGGTCAAGAGCCTTAGAGAATATCGGTTTTAGTTTAAGTCAATTCGAGCAGCAGGAGGGCGAAGGAATTCGTGATCCTATAGATGAACTGTTTAAAACGGCACCGCAGCGAGCAGTGGGTCGTATACTGCTTGCTCCGAACACAACGCTTTTAATAACCGTGGATGAGTTGATGAACAGTGTTGTGGCCCAGGCCATGATATCTTCTGCTGCTGTTAAGCAGGGGGTTGATAATGGACTCACCGATCAAGCGCTCTCAGACTTTGTAACGCAGGCAGCTGCAAACCCGCAACAGACGCTCAACGAAGCTTCCCTTAAAGAAATAAAAGACACAACAGATGTTATTGCTCTGCGCTCTGGATTTGATCCTAAGCAATCCGAATTTAATGTCGATAAAATAAGTAATGGTTTTAAAAAGTTCTTTCGAGCCGGTGAGACTGCAAGAAACGTAAACATAGGGGGTGTGCGCCCCGGGCAGTTGATCGTAGCTTTCTATCGGACCATCGTAAATGGCATCCTTCAAACCTCTAAATATGCGCCGATCACTTCCACTATTGCCTTGGCTGTTGAAAGCTTCGATGCTGCTGTGCGTTTAAAAGGTGACCCAGTCTTAGCAGCGGAGGCGAACCTTCGTGCACTGCAGCAGAGTATTCGGGTTATAGGAGGCATGGCTGTCATCGGCATGCTGGAACTGTTCTTCGAGGATGAAGATGAAGAGTCGGTCATCCAAGGAACGAAAGGTAAACAATTTTCATCAGAGCAGCGATTGGCAAATCAGCTGGGATCAGAAAACACAGTGTTCGGCAGAGACATCAGTCAGGTTGACCCTCTGGGTGCAGCCTTTATTGACTATGCTAATCTGCGAGATGCCATTAACGAAAGGAACGGTCGCACTTATCTAAATGCTAACTTCGAAACATTTATCGACAGACCTTTTGGTCAAAATATCTCCAGGTTTTTCGACCAGGATAAAGAAGAATTTTTCGGGCGTGAACTGTCACGACGGGCGAATGTTCTTGGTGGATTTCAGCGAGCCTTCGAACAGTTCCAGGGCACTGAGGTCCGCAGCCGTAAAGATGATGCGCCTATTGTAGGTCTCTTTGGTGACACGATTAAAAAACGTGAAGCCGGCGCCTTGTCCCGTTTTACTTCTGTCTTTGGTGTTAAAGACATCGATGACTTGAAAGGTGAGAAGCGAGCCTGGGCTAAAAAATTAATTGAGCTGCAGGACGTCGCAAAAGAACTGACGACCAGTGGTGTAATACCTGGCAGCATTCGTGATGCACCAAAAGGTGTGAAAGATTTAACCGCCTACCGTCAGAATTTTGGCAAACGCTTCTTTGAATTATTGCAGCGGATTGGTAATCCCGGTGAAATTAAAGCAGATGCACCTACGCTTAAACGTATCCAACGTGCGAACCGAGAAGCTCGAAAATGGGCAGCTCGTCGCAGTTAAGACGTCTTGTGATATTGCTCGAGGGTTTCCAATAATTCGTGCAGCTGTTTGTAGCCCTTAGCCTTACCCGGCTTTTTCCCAATGTTATAAAGAAGTTGAACCGCTTGGCGGATTGCTCCGGTGTGGCCCAAGTCAGGCTCCCCCTCAATAATAGCAGTGATGATGGCATTGGCCGCAACTTCCACAGCTTCGTAACCGAGAAATTTATCGAGGGGCTTCCTGTCTGGGTTCGACGTATCAATCTCACCAGTCATGTTGGTGTCAGGATTGTTGGGTTGTATTAAATTAACAGCCGGCCGCACTGGGTTGCGTCGCCGGGCGGATGAGGGTAGGGGATCAGGCAACGCCGGCTCCGTATTCTCCCAGGCACACAGCATCGGCCAAGCCATCCTGGGGGAGGTGACAGCGGCCAGGGGTGAGATCCACATTAGGGTATTTTTCGTGGACGTAGGCAAGCGTGGTAGCTTTGTTGAGCGCCTTGTCTTTTGGGTTATACTTCGGGTAAAAGTCCTGCAGATATTTAACAGCCTGCTTTGGCATACCCATTTTACCTTTTAAAATCTGTCGCTTCCAGGCGGCCGGCGTGATGAGTTTCAGTGGCCAGCCTCTGCCCTGGCAAAAACCTTTTATGTGCCCGAAGCCCATACCGAAGGTGAAGGCGCCGACATGGCCATCGTTTGGAGTAGAGTGGACTTTTTCGCAGATGACAACGTCTGGTGTATCCCGGAACGTATACATGTGCAGCGCATCAGCGATCAACACCATGCACAGATCTTTTTCAGCGAAGGGCAGCTTAGCTACTCTTAAGCATTTCCCGTTTTCGAAGATGGCATATGCGCCATCCAGGCCCGGGTCGATCCCCAGGACAATCATGCGAAAAACGCTTCGTCTTCGTTTTCGGCTTTGCTGTCGCCTTCGAGAACCCCAATGCCGGCTTCACCCAAGGCTGCAGTGATCATAGGCTGGTTGACAATAACACGAATAGGGGCTCTGGGGGATTCACCCAGCTTTATAAATTTAAGCTCGCCACGACGACACATGCGGCGGACGGTTTCGGGTACACAGCTGAGGATTTCAGCAGCTTCTTTAACGGTAAGTGTTGTAGCCATATAATCTCCTGGGCGACTCAATACTACTCAATACTCCCGCTTGTCAAACAGTAGGCATGCCACAGAGGCGCAGACCCTCTTCAGTCAGCTTGATACCTGAGAGACCCCGGTGCCTCTCACTGTCGACGTACCCTCGCTCTGGGTGTGCGTCGAACAAGGAGACCACTTCCTGCACGAAATTATAGCGTTTCGTGGGGTAGCTGCCGACTTCTTCGCACCATGCTTTATAGGCCTTTTCATACAGATATGCATAAGGCAAAAAGCCGTCGGGGTCTTTCTCAACAGACTCTTCCAGGAAGGTGACCACAGGCTGCGTGATCTCTTTGATGGTGGTCAGCTCAGCCTTCATGGAGTTGGTGTTTTTAAAACCATTGTCTTCACGCTGCAGCATCAACAAGCCTTCGAGAGCCCAGTTGAATATGCCTGCCAGCTCTTCGAGGAGTTTCTCTGTCAGCTTTTCATCTTCTTTACCGGCAAAGCTTTGCTTAAACACCAGTACCTGCAGGCGCCGAAGCAGAGCCCCAGATGGGTCTTTGAAATTTGGAAAGCGGTTACACTGCATAACGAAGCGGCCGGGTATCTGTACGTTCGACAGGAAAGGTTTGCCTTTGCGCTCTACATCCATTGTGTCGCCTCCACTGATACCCTTCAGCAAGTCGACCATGCTGCCAGTGACCTTGCGGCTATCCTGCTCATTCGCCTCTGGGACAATGATCAGGGGCTTATCATAAAGAGGTTCCAAGGCGAAGCGGCTGTCGAGGCTCAGCAGCGAGGGAGTGCCGATGTTCTCGGGCCCAATCATGCCTTTGAGTACATTCATCATGGTGCCTTTACCTGACCTCGTGGCGCCACGCAAAACGAATATCTTTTGGTATATGTTTGAGTTGGTCAGCAGGTACCCAAACATCTTCTGGCATTCCCGCTTCTGATCTATCTCGCCCAGGAAGCAGTCATCCAAAAATTTCATCCACAGGGGGCAGTCGGCGTCTTCTATGTAATTGAAGGGCAACACCGTGCGGTTGAAGAAGCCTTTCTCTGCCGGCTTGAGGTCCACACCACCGAATAAAACATCAGAGACTTTGATCATGCCATTGTTTAAAACTATCGTATCTGCGGCATCCTTCTCTGGGTCATTCAACCAGCAGGGCCAGCGCAGTTTTTCTTTGGAACTAAAGGCCTGAAATGTCTTGGCGATCTGTTTGCCTTTTGCCTCTGGGAACTGTGAGTCCATCACCACTCGATGCGTCAGCGTCTCGCCTGTTTCCAACTCGATCCAGCTTTTGCCATCCCATTCAAAGTCGCCACCAGCCCAGTGCACGAAATCGTTATCAGGATAGTTGCGCTGCTCATAGACCCGGGCATTAAAAGCGGCGTCACTCTTGCGCCGGTAGTTCGAAAACAGTTCCTCTTTTGAAATTTCATCATCGGTTTGGAACTGACTTCCTTCATCATCATCCCAGAACTGAGCGGCAGGAACGACTCGAGTCTTGAACTCACCGGCTGCTACCTTTTTGTGTGCGAACTGAACGAGGTTGACTGCCTCGAGCTCCTGGGGCTCTCGCCCATGGTGCCGGATGAAGCCGTCCAAGAATTCAGTTATCTGCGTATCGCTCGCTCCCAAGCCAACCATTTCGCCTGCGATGTTGGCAGCTTCATGGTGCCTGCCGGCGATACCTTCCTCTGCCATTTTGGCTTCCATGTAGTGCTCAATCTGAGCAGCGCAGGCGTCTTCCTTGGCCTGCTCAATGGCATCATCGGCGTAGACCGGCAGCTCGTCCAGGAAGTCTCCCACCTTCACTCGCTCTTTACCTTCAATAATTCCCCAGCGCTCAACGTCGGTCAGTGGTGGGTTCTGGTCAGTGAAAATAGGTGGTGCGATATAATGCGGTTGGACCGGATTATACAGCGCTGGGTCTGTCCGGTAGGCTTCCTTGTGGGCACGAAAAAAGCCACGCCAGCGGGAAGGCATGACGGGCTCATCTAACAGGTACCAGAACCGTAAATATAAGAGATCATCTTTTGTGAAGGCAGACGATGTGTATTGATAAACGCAGCCGGCTTTGCCAAACGGTGCCGGCATCATTCGTGCCGCCCACTCAGCCTGCTTCTCAAACGTGAACTCTGGGTGCGGGCATTTAAAGCCATCGACATCGATCGCCACCCAGGAGCGAGGCACTTCCTCGAAGAAAGCCTTCTCGCCTTTGTACCGGCGGAACACATCCTTATCCGGCTTGTCCTTGATCAGCGAGCCAGAGATGGCTATGGCTCTCCCGAAGGCGGCCGCCTTAGTCAGGGTGGTGTGGAGAACCTCCAAAGAGGCAGCCGACCGAGTGTGCACGTTCCATATCAGCACATCGGGATAGCTTTTCACACCCTCGTTGGAGATCACTTTACTGCAGCGGCGTTTGTCTTGGGCTGCTAGAATCGTTATTGCTTCATGTGGTTTTTTATTTATAGTCATTTATGGTCCTGGTCTGGGATCAAAATTTGTGATTGGGAACCCGTGCTTATGTGCGGGTTTTCCACTTTAGTAATTAGGCAGCGATATTCAATAAATCTATTTTGAAGGTACATGTTTGAACCTACTTCCTGTAGTAGGGCATGTTTTCACCTGCCGCTACCACTGGTAGTCCTTCAGCCCAGACAGGCATGTCCTCCATAATCTCTTTTAACAAACCGAAATCTTTATCAAAAGGGTCATCGGTTCCGATTTCATCATGCGTATGTATGACCGGATGCAGCCCGGCATCCTCAGTCTTCACCAGCGCTTCAGCCTGCAGATCCCTGGCAACTGCCTGCGTGGCGTTTTCCGCAAGCTTGCCGCCGTAGGTGTGGAGCTTAGCCCAGCGACCCGTGTAAGTATCCACACCCCAGTAGAACAACGTGTTTTTAGTGTATACTTTGCCTTTTTTAGTTTTCTTTTTAACCACTCTGGTGTGGGCGTCTCGGTAGTATAGGCAGCGTCCGCTGGGTAATTGCATGAGCAGAAACCTGCCCTTCTTTTTAAACTTAATGAAGTTACCTGCCTTGAAGGTGATGCCTGGGTTCTCGGTTGCTTGGATGGCTGCTTCATCGCAGGCATACCAGAATTTCACCGTCTTCTGCCGGGCGTTGCGCCATTTTTTAACAAAGCCTTCAGCGACTTCGTCTTCTACTTTCACAGCATAATTTTTGGCCATAGACTGAAAAGCACCACCGGCTCCCTGGTACCCGCAGGCCAGCTCGATCACTTTGCCGATCTGCCTCTGGGGCTTGGTGACTTTGTCGTAAGACACCCGATACACAGCCATGGCATTGATCTTATACATGTCCAAGCCTTTGATGTAGTCCCGGATAATATCGTGCTGCCCTGCCAGCCAGGCGAGCACTCGCCCTTCGATCGCCGCATAGTCACCGACCAGCAGGTGGTGCCCCCGACTTGGGACCAGTGCAGCCCGGACCAGCCCTGACATAGCCTCCATGGTATTATAATAAAAATTCAGCTCCTCGTAATTACCAGCCATGACCAAGCCTCGAGCGTGAGCATAGTTGTCTGTGCCTTCTTCAAATCTCCCCCTGGGTAGGTTCTGCAGCTGCACATGCTTCCCAGACCAGCGACCTGTGTGGGCCCCGTAATACAGGAACATTCCTCGCAGCCGGTCGTCACTGCACATGCATCGATCCATGGCCTGGAATTTAGAAACCGAAGATCGATTGAGCTCACGCCTCAGCTCCAGCACTTCATAAGCCGGATGGTCGGGCTCGAGGCTTTCGAATATCGTTTCGACGGCTTCCTTGTCTAAGATAGGGTTGCCTTTGAGTGAAGTCTCCATCTCAACGCCATGATCTGTCAGCCATTGCAGGAAGGCCTTTGTCCGCACCGATCCGCAGCCTGTCAGGTCTTCAAGGCGCCTGAGCCGGCGCTCAGTGTGATGGCTGAGAATTTCGATGGCATTATTAACAAATTTTTTATCGACCCGCACACCACGCCGGTTGACCTTCCAGTCTGTGCGCCAGATCGGATACTCATATGAGCTAAGCGGCCGGCACTGTTTCCCGACATCTCGCTCGACTCGGACATCCTGGTTGCAGTAAACGCTCAGCCGGTGGATGTTCTCGTCGGTGTGGCTTTCCTTGGGATCAACAATGATGCCCTTTTTGATCTGGGTCTTGGTGGCCTTCTTGGGCTTACACATCCTCATCATCAGTGTGTAGCCTTCAGCATCCTTCTCGCCGACATCGGCCACTCGAGCGGCCATGTCGAGCCCTCGAGGCAGATCCATATAGGCTGCCATAGCGGCGGTATCCATGAAGAAGGCGTAGCCTGGGAAGACCCAGTTCTCTTGGCGAGAGGCCACCCAGTTCAGGATGTCAGCATCGAACGAAACGTTCCAAGCGTGATATAGATATCCATTGGCAGAGGCTTCTAGAAATTTTTTGGGGGTATGGCCACCTATCTCCCAGCTGTACACCCGTCTGGAGGGGTCATCGCTGAACCAATAGGATAGCGTCAGCAGCTGGGTGCTGGGGTCTCGTGCATATCGATAGGAGCCGCAGCGCTTGAGGTCTACCTCGCTGTAAGTCTCCACATCAAAATGGACAATCTTGGTCTGGGTCATGTCATCTCCGATAAAAAACCCCGCCCGAGAGTGGGCGGGGCGAGTTTTAAAAGTGTGAGCTTCTAAAACTCCTCATCGGCTGGTGCACTGTTTTCATAGTTGTCAGGATTGTCACTGCCGGCAGCACCGACCGCAACTTCATCCATCTCTTCATCATCGAAGCGGTCCATGTTGGATGCTCCACCACCACCACCAAAGGCGTCACCGTCTGCTACTTTCAGCACAGACTCGAGGATTAATGAAAGCCCCCGAACCAAACGGATTTCAGTGACCTCTTCACCATCAACTTCCTTGGTGATTTCCTTCTCACGCTCATAAGTGAAAGCGCTGAAGCCGAAGCGCACGAAGTCACCGGATTTGATGTCGGCTTCGTCGCAGCGTTCAAACTCCAACTTACCTTTGCCATCACGACCAGTCACGAGACTGACCATCGGTTTCTTTCTGCTCTTCATTACGAAGTATTCAGAGCCAGGAAAACCTTCCCAGTCAGGCTTGTTGTTGCCGTCCTTGAAAGGCTGCTCGAGCTCACCCCATTTGATGTTGGGCCATGACTTCCGAGCCACAGCCAGTAGTTCGGCTTTGATAGGCTTGAGGATGTCACGGTTTTCCATGGGGACCAAAGCCGTAGCTTTGTATTTGTTCTGACCGTACTGTCCAGAATCGACTGCGAAGATGTGAGCAAAGGCCATACGGACCTTCGACGTCTTCAGATTATTGGCGTACTCCGCCTTAAACTTCTTATCTGCCATTTTATTCTCTTTTCTGGGGCTCTGCCCCGTTGCGTTAGTTTCGGTTCGCCATGGCGGGCGAACAGAATTATTCTTCTTGGAATCCTTCCATGTGCAAGGCATTAAGAGCCTGGCGTTTATCAGAGTCGGGAACCAACGTAGGTTTCCCTGGGGGTTTTTCGATTAGAGCCAGCTCAGCAAACCGCTGCTTGCCCAGCACCTTCTCGACTTTGGTAAACGATTTCAGCTTCGGCTTTTCGTAAAGCTCAGTCGCATCAACACCTTCCATCTGCAGAGCCAGACCGATTTCGTCCTCACTCTTGCTCCACTTACGGATACTGCGGCCCTCAACGACTTTGAATCCCGGGACAGACTTGGGATCTTCGCAGCACATTTGCAGCACATTCTCTGCCACCGCTTTGATGTAATCTGTGATTTGCTTAGAATGTTCCACGAGGAACAATTGCTGCTCAAGCGTCATATCCTGCACAGGTGCCAAAGTGGCAGCCTCCTCGTCGTCGAACACGCTCATCGCAGTCTTATGCTGCTCTGGGCAATCCGCCTTGACAGGACACCACAGGCAATGGTCGCCTGATGTGAGCTCGCCTTTGCCGGCTTCACTGGTTTTGATAATTTTACGCAGCTCAGTCGCCCAAGCCTGGAGCGTGACCTTATCGGTCTGCCAGTCATCGAAGGGGTGAGCCTCATCCGGCGCCTGGTATCGACAGAGATGAATCTCGTCGAATTTCCACTTGTGGTCAATACAGATGCCGACCGCATAGGTCATGAACTGCTTATTCTGCTCAGCTGAAACGATATGCCCTCGCCCGGTCTTCAGGTCAACGACATACAGGACGTTGCCGGCATAGATGTAGCAGTCGACTGAGCCCCAGCACAGCTCATCAATGATGGTGACCTTGCCTTCGACCACGATGGTGGGCTCCTCGCCTGTGAAGAACCGGAGCTCCTCGACTATGCGATGAATCTCAGTGATGTAACCGATAACATGGGGGCGCCATTCTTCGTTATCGATGCGGTGTGTTTTGCCTCCGACTTTATAGGTTAAGCCATAAGAGGTGGGGTCGGCAGGGCGCCCAAGGTCTAAAGCCCAACGTTCCGCCTCTTCGTGAATAGCCGTGCCGGAGGCAGTGGCCTGGGTCTGCTTGTTGGGCACACCCTTGGGGTACTTCTTACGAATCAGCTGGGTGCTGCCGACGCAGCCTGCCCAGCGATCCGATGCTGACGGAGGGTACTCCGCATGCCCACGAGCTGGCATTAGAATTCGTCTTCATCGTCAGGTGAAGCACCGACAGGAACAATGATATCAGACATGAAAGCCTTCACGAGAGCCTCAGCTTTGTCATCAGGCACATCAGACGGACGCTCGTAACCACCACTGGCCAGCTTGGCCTTGGTGATTTCCAGGCTGTGAACAGCCGCATGCAGGCGCAGGCAAACCGATACATCATTGCCGCTGCAGCTGCCCGCTTCGATGGATGAATCGAGCTGTTTGATCCAAGCCTGCTGGTCAGCATTCTCCGTATTAGCGGCGGCCGGCTCAATCGCTGGCGCCTTGGGTGCTGGTGCTTCAGCTTCAGCCTCTGGCTTGGCCTTGGCCTTCGTTTCTTTTTTCGGCTTGGGCTTGGCCTTGGGCTTCGCTTTCGGCTTGGGCTTATCGACAGGCTCTTCAGCGATCAGCACCTCTTCAGTGAGGCTCGGGGTCTCTTCGACCATGTCACTGGCAAGGATAGAGGTGTTGTCGTAGTCATCGTGGATGCCTACGTCCTCAACGATAATGCCCAGCTTCTCCAAAGACTGGACGAGCTTGGCGCCCGCTTGGAGAGCCTGATAGGTGCTGTCAAAGATGCCCTTCCTGCATCTGAATGAGATCTGTTTTTTCTTACTGGGGGTGCTGCTTCCTGTTTCGGTCATGTTGCCTCCTGCGCTTGATCCAGCGCTATGTACTGGGTGATTACTTTTTGTAATACCGTTTCGATGATGTATGCATCGAGAGATCCCTCGATGACTAGGAACTGAGCCAGAACAGAGTTGGTCTGACCGATACGTTTCAGCCGTCCAATGGCCTGAGCGATCTCGCCCGGGGTCCATGGGAATTCGGCAAACATGCAGGTGCTCGAACGAGTCTGCATGCCATTCAAGCCAGTACCGCATGCTGAGATGCTGGCCACAAATACTTTGAATTGCCCTGCGGCAAATTTGTCCACCTTCAGCTGACGCTCTTGCGCATCATGCTCGCCATGTGCGTAATCAGCTGTGGTGCCTTGGGCAATCAGCATGGCACAGATGTCTTCGATGACGTCTTTGTGGTGGGCAAATACGACAACGCCTTCGCCGTCAGGGATGTTTTCGATGGTGGTCAGGATATGCTCTACGACTGCGTCAGTCTTGAGCTGGCCCATTTCGTGGCGCACGAGGCTCATGACATCAAAGTCCACAGGGGATCCGCCCTTGACCCGCTCCAGCAGCTCCTCACGAGCTTCAGGTGGGTACTCGGCATCTTGCACCGCTATCAGCTTCTTGAGCTCACGACTGGTGGGGCTCAGAAAAATAGGTTGTTGCCGGACGGGCGGGATGTCTGAAAGCACTTCTGTAACCAAGCGGCGGATGAGCGTGGATGCTCGCATTTCCACATAGAGCTCATCCCCGTTGATAGAGCCGGTGAAGTCGAAACCTCTCGGAGTGAACTGGTTGCGGTTGTAGCAGTAGCGTTTGCCATAGTCGTCTCTTTTCTGTGCGAAGCCGGCGCCGGTCGCCTTGAGCGCAGTCTGCGCCTCGATGTATCGGTTTGGCATTGGGGTGCCAGTCAGGCAGATAGGCTTGCTCTCAACGTAATCCATGATGCCCGGGAACTGTTTGAAGCTGCCGCCTGTTTTCTTCCAGTAGCCATAGACAGCCTTGGTGCGAGCTGCTGTTGGGTTCTTGCCAAAGTGGCACTCATCCACAATCAAGTGAGCGCCGACCGTGCCCTTGCCATCAAGAGCCTTTAAAAATTTGCCGACCTGAGACCACGGCACGATGACAAATTTGGCATCCTGTGAGTCCTTGGCCTTGCTGGGGTAGATACGAGATTCGGCGCCGAGCCATTTTTGAATCTCACGCTGCCAGCTGACGGTGACTGCCTTGGGGCAGATGACGATAGTGCGGCGAGTGTGGATGTTGTTGTAGTGGGACATGATCAGAGCCTGGACGGTTTTACCCAGACCCATTTCGTCGCCCAAGTAGACGCCTTTGCCATGGTTCAGATAATGGAAGCCGGCGACAATGCCTGCCTGCTGATATGGCAGCAGCTGCTCGCCTTCAGCATTGGCATAATTACGAACGTATTGTGCGAGCTCCATATCAATGATAGAGGGCGGCAGATCTTCAATGCAGGTGGCTGCTGATATCTCGGCATTGAAGGCGGCCGCCTCGATGATCTCGATGGCCCGCTCGGAGGCGTATGCCTTCAGCGTCTTGGCCTTGCCGACATCGTCGGTCCACCACTGCTTATTAGCTGGATCCCAGCGAAAGCCTGCGGCTTTGACTGTATCTTTGGTTTCAAAAGAGCCTCGCCAAACGAAGCATTTGCCATTGTGGCCTAATAGGGGGTTGTTTGAGTTGGGCATTTTTTTCTGTGCCTTCTGGGTCTGGGGGTTTGCGGATTGTGAGAGTATAGAGGTGTATCTAGTTGTCTACCGTTTGCGCCTTCCGTTGAATGTGTCTTCACGAGGTGGCAGCCTGCCGGCTTTGAGCTCGATAGTGCGCTCATGGTATTTGGCATCGATTGCATCGAGCTTGATATCAAGCGCTTCGATTGTGGCAGCCTGGGTCTCGAGAGCAGACTCGAGTTGGCCGATGTTACGAGCCAGCAGGAACACCATGACGAACAAGGCGACAAAGCTGATAGCCACTTGTAGTTTGAATATCGTTTCATTTTTCATACTACACCTCCTCTACAGTGCCATTAAATTTGATGGCGCCGGCTCGCATCTGGCGAGTGCTGCCCGCAACCTTGGACCACTCGTCCGAGACTGACTTTTTAAGTGCCACGAATGCGACATCTTTGTCATCGATGGCCAGAGCCTGATCGATGATCGAATGAAGGGTCGCCCCATTCAGCTTATTCAATGCTACTAATAATAGCTTGAGGGGTTGGATTTTGTTGATCTGGGTCGTCTCGACCTCAGCGCCAACAGACAGGCTGCCGAACAGACGGACAGTCATATCGATACTGAAGTCTTCGCCTTCAGCGTCGAATGCCGCACGAGCGGAGGCGAGCTCCTTCGTGTTGATGGCTTTTGCGATGGCTGCCACCTGGGCAGCGTCTAAATTATCTGAACACATGATTTTTCCTTCATGGTTGTGGGTGAGTGGTACGTGAGAGTAGCGAGTGTGACAGAGTGGCAGCCAATAGTCAAGCCATATTTTTCGAGTAGCGGGTTTTGACAGCCTCGGGCGTGAGGTGTTCGACTGTCGCATGCAACATGGGCGACATGAGTCTGGGAATGTTAGCCTCCGCATGCGCTCTGGCATCGAGTGGCTTGACCAGCCAGACGCCCGTGTACTTGCAGCGGATGCCGGCTCTGGCGCCGAACATATCCATGTGATTGAGTATAAAACATTCTTTGAATGTGTGACGCTTCAGGCGCCCGATTTGCTCAGTCATGCAACAGCCTCCTCTGGGGTTTGGTATTTACGAATGTGGGTCTTCAGTGTGTTGCTGGTCTTAAGTAATTGCTTGGCCATGGCGGGATCTGACAGAGCCCGAGTGGCCATCTCAAAGGCATTGTCAATGGCAGTGGCAGCCCCTGTATCGTGGCTGGCATCCAATCGTATCAGGCGCTCTGGGTCGACCTGCATCATGAGCTCACGCCAGTTCCATTTGCGGCCCAGTCCGACCGTCGATGGTATGCCGGCTTTGTCCCTCAATGTCCTCGCTATGGCTCTGGCTTCGATCCTGAGCGAGCGTGACAGCTGCATGTCATTGAGTGCCGCCAGTTCCCAGCTCTGGGAGCTCGGGCACATATAACAGGCTGACTTGATCGGCACCGGCAAGCCGGCCGCCTCGATTACGTCGACGCAATCCTGACGAGTCATGGCCCAGTCTTGGAGCGGATATACTTCGTATTGAGTGTCGCCTTCTTTGAATTTCGGCGCCTTGTTGAAGCGGTCGCAATCTCGGGCGTCATTGTTGAAACCGATTGCCCGCACGACTGGCAGCCCAGAGGCTATAGCGATCTGGCACTGCTCATTGTTGTTGACCTCACGCTGCATGATTTCGATCTTCCAGCGGCTCGAGCACGAGCCCTTGCCATAGGCTTTGCTCGGCATGGTTTCGGTGTTGTCGCAGGCATCCGCCAGACTCGTATACTTTTTGGAGCCTGTGTATACTTCCGATACCAGGGGGAATCCGACCGACTTCAGCCAGGCATTGATCACAGGCAGGTAAGCGTAGGTCTCGGGCTTCTCGGAGCCCGTGTGGCTATGCATTATAATGTCGGGGCGGATGCCTCGATTGTGCATCTCAACGAGCATAGCGGTCGAGTCGACGCCCAGACCATAGGACACCAGCAGCGGCTGCCCGACAATGTCGGGTGCCTCTACCGTTACCTTGCGCCGGCCAAGCCTTATTCTGAGCTGTCTCATAGCTCCACTCCAATCACCAAGTCTGGCCATATCGCATGAATCTCACGAGCCCTTATGTGTTTGCGTATCGTGATATAAACCTCTGAATCAAAGGCTTCATTCCGCTGCGTGGCGACTAGCTTGCACAGCGCTTCAACAAGTCGTGAGTATCTCATGATGCTTTGACCTCCGCTTCTGTTTCGATGTAGACCTTAGCACCGCAGGACAGCGGCTTAAGGGGTGAGTATTCGAATCGGGCGACGTCGCCCAGCTGAGCGCTATATGCTTTGTATACACCCTGCTTACTGGTTACCGTGAGCACTGGTTCCAGAGTGGCAGCCATCTGCCGGACTGCCGGCTTACCTCGGCCCTTCTGATAGCCTTTGTTATTCAATATAGCTGAGCGGCTGACGGTGAACGCTGCCCCGCTGTCAATCGTAGCGATGGTCTCGCCTTCGTAATCGTAAAGCGTGACAGCCTCGCTCGTGGTGACCCAGAGCTTGCAAGCGCTGCTCATATCGAAGCGGGCTTGCACCCGCCCGCCTGCAATGTCGACCGTGTGGCCATAGGTGTTGGCCTTGGCGTTGACTATCAGGCAGGGTTTATCGGTGCCGTGCTTGCGATTCGACTGGAATACAGGCAGGCTAATGTGTATGCGTGTGGGCTTCATGACTGCTCCCCCCTGAGATAGCTGCCCAGCTCGGACGCCACCTCGTATGAATCACGGATGCCTTCATAGTCCATACGCTGATTAGGACAGGCATTCAGCGCATGTGCCGCCCGCTGAATAAGCGTGCGAGCTCTGGGCGTATCGGGTGGCGTGGCAGCCAATAGGCGCCCGTCTGGGTCCATATCGAATAGCCAGCGGCTCAGGCCATCGGGCCCGATTTCGTAGGCTGAGACCGATAGGGTGCGCCGGTCCTCGAGCCCCTGTTCACTGATAGCCTCGTTGACAGCTGAGCCGATACGCTGATGGCGTTTGCCGGACCAAGCCGTCACGCTGGTAGCCGAGTCTGGGAATGTGACCATGTAGTAATATTTCATAATTAATTCCTTCCAGCGCATACAGGACCGATGCCCGCTGCGATTGATTCGGGGGTGGTGAGCTTGCGAGCGCATACACAGCACTTGCCAGCGTGTTGGATCGAATAGCCGTCCGGCAGCTCTGAGCCGGTGTGCACCCGCTTGATAGCCCAGACAAATGTCAGGAACTCAACAGCACATGCCGAGAATTTGCTCGGGCCTGCTATGTATTTCAGGCTCTGGGTGGCGGGCTCATAGGCGCCCAGTGTTTTATAATTATGGTAGTTGTCTGGGCCCTTCAGTACTGACGCCCAGTAGGTGGGCTCTGGGAAGCGTGGGTTTTTACTTTCCCGCTTTGATATCCTGAATGTGAAGTGCTCGCCCTTGCCATTGCTGACAGTGAAAAAAGCCTTGCCACCCGTTAAGAATTCAGGGTGACCGATTATTGTTGAATGGCTCATGCTTGGGGCTCCTGCTCTGGGATCGAATAGCCGGCCGCTTGCATCGACTCAATGCAAATGAACCCGCTACGCTCTGGGGTTTTGTTGTGCTTATTCAGGCGAGTCAGAATGCGCTGGGCGCCCCGCTCGTTAAACAGGCGGGCGTCTGTACTGTTAGGCGTCCAATAATGAAAGCCCCTGTACCATTGGCGCACAACGTGTTCGCTCGCCTCTTCTTGCCAGACTGCGAAGACTTTGTCGGATTTGCTCATAGCTGAGACTCCTCATTGAATAAGATCTGGCACAGAGCCCAGAGCGAGCGCTGGCTATAATTGCGGACCACACGACGAGAGGCGAGAGCCCATATAACTTGCTTCTGTAAATAACTCATAGTTTATTCCTTCTATGTGTTGTTGTGGCAGGATTGCCAATAGGGGGCTCTGGGACACACGCCCAGAGCCACCGATGGCAGCCCTTACGACAAGTCCTTATAGTGTTCGACACAATCGGACACCGGATGATCATTCTTAGTGATAACACAATCGAATAATGGGTATGACTTAATCAGTCTGTCAGTACTAATGACAAGCTTGATATCCCAGCCGCCTTCTGTCACGTCGGCAGGATTGCAAGTATATATTTCGTATGTGTGCAAGGGCTCCACATAGATAGTCAGCTCATTTAATGAGCTGTGGATCTTATCGCCCGTTACTACTTGCGTGACATGAGTGTTCATGGCATCCAAGCCCTTGCGGCTCGTTATTAGATAGTCTGAATATTCAGATATAAACATGCTTAATGCTCCTCTTATTAATGTTGTGGATATACAACGTGAATGTCGGATTTACTGCAGGCGGTACACTCGCCACATTTAACAGATGCTGTCTTTTCAATGGTGGCGGCCACAGCTGGACAGACGATAGCTCTGGGTATGTCTGAAACGAAAGCCCGAGCCAATGCCAAGCGCTCCCGCTTCGTCTCGCCTTTTGTCCATACCACACTGGCAGCCGTGTGAGAGTATACAGCTGCTTTGAAGGCGCCTTTTGTTTGTGCTGATACTCTCACGACAATGTCTGTCGATTCACTGGCCAGCGCTTGATATAAGGCCCGCTTGGCTTCTGTCTCAACTGGAAAGTGCACGCCACCGGCTCCGACTCTCTCAGCCTGCTTCAATAGCTCAGTGAACACAGCTGCTTCTGTGCGAGTCAGTGAAGCCGGCACAGAGCCGAACACTGAAAAGCGCACCCATGGAACAGAGTTGTCATTGAGTCGGGCCAACTGCTTAATGTAAGCCATAGCCGTCCTGATTACGCCTTGGGCCCGCTTGCGCTCGCCCGACGTATGGATACTAGGCTTCATGCGCTCAGTGTGGACAGCATAACAGCCCTTGGCTTTCATAAGACAGCTGTCGTCGCAATTGACTGAGCCCGACTCGCTAAAGTTGATACCGATAGAGCCGTCCAAGGCTTTGCTAAAAGTGCCGAGCTTCGCCCGCCATGTTTTTGGAATGGTGCCTGTTATCGTTGATATGCTCATAGTGTAACCCCTTGTTGTTTTAAGATGTCAGCGATCGACGTCTTGGTGTCTGTGGTTTTGTTGTAGTGGAATGAATGGTCTATTGAGGCTTCGGCTTCAATGTACCGGCGGACGAGCTCGGGCTCCCGCTCAGCCGCTATCTTGATGTCGGCTTTCGAGCTGAATACACAGATGGCACAGCTCGCCCGACTGACGCCCCATGAGTAGCATGGGTGCACTGGGGCGCCTGAGTCTGTGATCACTCGCCAGACTTCGGCTTCTGTCATATCCAAGATAGGCGACACATCCCAGACTGTCCGGCTCTTATTGCTCAGCTTCTTATTCAGGCGGACGGGCTCGAGCTGGGCCCGCTTTGCAGACTCCTCCCGACGCTCGCCCATAAGGTTTAAAACGACGCCTTTAAGCGGTGTTATCGTTTTGGCGCAAGGTCCAGTCTTGAGCATGGAAGTGCACCACCTGTTGCCCATGTCTGGGAATTTGTACTCGCCTGTTTCGCCTGTCTTGCGATTGATGCGTGGGCTTGTGAGCTGGCGCAAGAAGCCGCTTGGCTTGCCGTCCGCTTTTACCGCCTGGACAACTTCCAATGGCAACTCGAACATAGCCGCATGCTTGCGGACCATGGTATCAGTGACAGCCCAGTCGATATCGATATGGGCGTGGACAGCTGAGCGGCTCGCAATGTGTGAGCAATGGAAAGCCTGCCAGACGAGCAAAGCCGTGCTGTCTTTACCGCCTGAAATATTGACCTTTACGTGGTCAACGTGTGAGCTCAGGAGCTCGGCTATTGTGGGTATATTCATTATTTGCCTTCCATGATATAATCGATGCGTGTTTGTATTTCAGATACGAGAGTGTAGCCAACCCAGCCCCAAGCGGCTTCGCCGGCTATGCCGTGCTTTGCTATATCAGCTGAGGTGGTGATGCGGACGCCGGCAGCACATAAGCGCTGGGCAGCTTCCATGGCGGTGAGGCCATTGCGGACGGTGATGGTGTCGTTTGTTGCGAGCATGTTTTTTCCTTCATGAGGTGGCGGAAGTGCCGTGTTTCTGTTACTGTCTACTGAAGTAGACAGTAGTCGTAATTAGGCGTATTGCAAGCTTTACTTTGTCCCATTGTCCCGTGTTTGTCCCGTGTTTGTCCCATAGTTAACTAAAGGCTTGACAATGGTTTATGGTTATAATGGGACAATGGGACAGTATTTAACTCAATTTGTAAAAAACAAAAAACCTGTAATAACTTAGGGGTGAGTAGTTAATTATGTAGTGTGTAGTTATTACAAGATTTTAGTAATATAGAAAAAAGGTTAAATTCTGTCCCATTGTCCCATAAAGCACTTAAGTCTTTATAATACAAGGTTTTACTTGTGGGACAAACAGGGGACAAAGCCAAAAATCCTGTCCCATTGTCCTGCAAGTCTGTCCCATGGATGCCAGAGGGGCGCAATAAGGGCTCAGGCCCCGCCCCGCCTCGTCGGCGCCTTTTCGTTTTTCTATGCGCCTCATGCATACGACATACGCCTGCATACGCCTCAATATGTATAGTTACAACTCCCTGTTATAACAGCACTTGTCCTGTAATCGACGATCACGCCTTCCTCTATGCCATTACACCTAATACAGACTAAGTCCCACAGCGGGCCGCATATGAGCTCTGAGCGTGTCAATGCATATCTCGGCTCGAGTCGCAGCGTGTAGCAGAGTGTATCACTGAAGCGCATGCCGGCGTATGATAACGCTTGACAACGAATCGCCGCCCGGGCGTATTGCGTCGCATGCAGGCGTGCTGTGTCACACAAGGGGGCACGCAAGCGCAAGGCAAGGCCTTGACAGGCCTGCTCGGGCGGCCCGTGTCACACCGTGTAGGGTTAGTTCGGACCCATGCGGGGCGCAGGAGTCACTCACGGGGGCCCCGCCACCTCAGCGAGCATTTTTTTGACGCTTACTACTGCCTGCTACTGCTCTCCTTAAAAAATTTTTGTGGACCCCATACGCCTATGTATGACATTAGTAGTGGACAACCCAAAACCCGGGTGTACTTTTGTTTATCTGGTACGGTAAGTCCCTCCTTCAATGGAGCATCTGCTGCCGTTATCAGACAGCCAAAGGCCTGCGTAAACAGGTACACTGCGGCCCACATTGCCACCTGTTTACGCAGGTGGCTTTGCTGGTGACAGAATCGGGGTCGACTTTATGGTGCAAACGTCACACGAGTGTCTTCTTAAACGCCAGCCATTAAAACCGGCTGGCTTTTGTGGTACCGCCCAAAAAGTCCTTGGCGGAATATCAAATGAGGGATGACCAGTATCTACTCGGATGCTGTACGAAGCTCAATGAATGGTGAGAGCTTATCCAAATAATATAACCAAGATCGCTATGCAGGCGACACCGAGGACCCACGCAATTGAGCTGCGTGGGTTGCTTGGGTGCACCCCCAGGAGCAAACATGACAGACCTCTACCTCTGCCAAAACTGCCGAAAGGTTCAGCACAAAATAGCGCTGAAACCGCACCCAATGTGCCCTGAACGATATTCCTGCATTGGTTGCGGCCGGGCTATTGATGACCACAACAAACTACACTTGCACCATCTGCAGGAAGCTTTCGACGCAGTTAAAATAATGCGTGAGCAGAAGAAGCAGAAGCCCCTCGAAAACACCACCCGGGAAATCCAGCGCAAGCAGACAGATGGGGTCGAAGCCTACCTGCGCCTGTACCTGGAGCTATCGGGTAAGAAGATCGAAGACCTGGAGCTGTGCATGCGGACGAAATACGAAGGCACGACGATCACGGTCGAACACTGGCTAGAGGATAAAAAATGTTGATCAAATTCGGACACAATTTAATAGACCCAGAGGAAGTGGTCTGCACCAGGACCAAGATGACATCAGCTGTACATGGGGATTTTTACGTCGTATTCAAAAATGGGTACGAGCTGCCTATGGGTCGCTTAGAAGGTGTAGACATCATGCGGCTTATCCTCCTACTGGCGCCAGTGGAGAAAAAATGATAACTGAACAGCAGATCGATGAAGCCTGGGTGGAAGCTTTCATGACCACCCTGGGTGGCAAAATTCTCACCTGCATTGGGTGCACGGTTTTCACCGCACTGGGTATAGCAGGCCCTCTTTTCATCTGTTTCACAAGGATGCCATTATGAATAAACCAAGCCCCCACGCTAAAGCCTTGCAGGATCTGCAGGATAACATCAGGAAGATCCAAAGCCCCGCAGGCCCGACGGCCGGCTTGATCAATCGTATCCTGGTCCTGCCCCCAGAGCAGCTCAAGCGGGTCGAAGACTTCGTTAATCGGTTGGAGAAGAAGTGATCCGATCAAGCCTGTTGGGCCCAAAAGGTCCGCACCTGCGTCGTGAGTTCTGGGTTAAAAAAGACGATGATTATTGGTGGGTAGCGACCCTGAAAGAGGTTCTCTGGCAGGCAATGTCCGAAGACGAACAGCAAACATTCCAAACAGCACTGGAGAAGAAATGACTATCATGCTGAGAGAATTTTTGGCAGAAGCCAACCCCGAAGCTCTGACCATCGACGGAGCCGATGAAGCGCTGATCGGCGTAGCCGAGCGCTGCAGCCAGGAGTCGGTGGCCATCTACTCATATGAGAAGCTGGTCATCTATTTCATGAGCACTGGCATGTCAGCTGACGAGGCGGCCGAGTGGATCAGCTTCAACATCACAGGCGCCTGGCTGGGCGAGCACACTCCTATCGTCATGGTGTTCGAACAATGACCCGAGAGGTCTACCAGGTGCTGCTGCAGGGTGGCGAGCATAGCGGAAAAATTATCGCTATGAACCGGGAGGCCTTCCGCCGAGGTATTGTGGACATGATGGACGATCCCCCAGAGCCAGAGTTTAACTGGGTAGCCGTCCGGCATGTGCCTTTCCAGGAAATAGAATACACCCGGTCCACCTATCGCAAACCATACATAGCCGTCGGATGCCCTCTTGAGCTGCAAAGGCAATATGAACTGGTGTGGATTTTAGAGGAGACAAGATGAAATTTTTAGGCCCATTACAAATGCGAGTGATGCGACAGATGTGGTTCGATTCGACCCTGAAGAATCAGGTCGCACAAAAATGGGTAACCATAAAATTTATCCAGCAAAGGCTGAACTGGTCCAGCCACCACCCAGAGCTGGCGTACACGACCATAGCGACGGTGGTGAATAACCTCGTGCGAGCAAAGTTCATGGAAAGGCGCAAAGTCAAAGGCACCCAGGTGCTGGAGTTTCAATACCTGGCGAGCGCTGAGCTGTACGAGCAGGAGATGTTCCGCTACATCACCGAGCACCTGCACGGGGGCGACGAAAATTCTTTTTTCTCATCCGTTTACTTTTTCTCACACAAGGGTCAAGAATGAGCCGCAAACGCCAATTTGCCAAGTATGTCAACTCCGTGTTCGCCTCAGAAAAGATCAAAGAAACTGCCGAATCGGTTTGGGTGGAGATGGACATCGGTATCCCGGAGTGGCCACACAAAGAAGGTGACGTCGAGCTGATCGTGCGTACCGGCGTGATACCGGCACCGCTTAAAGATCTGGAGCCTATCCGCATCCTGCGCCTGCGACTGATGCAGCGATTCAACCAGGGCGATCCGGCTCAGTTCGTGGAGTGTGAGATCTTCGGTCAAATGATTATTGATATCACTGCAGAGCGGGGTTTGCCCCAGGACAACACCTTCGAGGAAGATCTGCGGGAGACCCTCCGGCTGGAGCTCTGGGCACTCAAGGATTACTTTTTCAAGACAGTCAACGAGGACCGCATCACTGGAATGAATTGATAGTGACAATGCTGTGGCACGCAGTAGCATGCAGCTATGAAAACAAGCCGTAGAGACTTTTTAAAGTTCATGGGTGCTCTGGCAGCAACAGTCGTTGCTGCACCAGTAGTCAACGCCATGGAGCAAGCCCCCACCGGATACATGCTATCGCCACGGGATATTCAGACCCAGTGGCAAAAGTGGATCTATGAAGCTTACGATGCTTTGAACCCCACTTACCCGGATTGGCCCACTCAAGGTGACAAAGGTGTGCGCTTCACGGCACCTCTGGATATCTCCGACCTGCGTGTGATTCGTGTGTCGCTGGACGTCCGCCTGAGTGAGCTATCTGGGGTGCCTCATGACAAACAACGCATGCATGTTGGTATGGAGATCCTGAACCAGGAGCTCGAAGACCGGGGCATTGCCAACGAAGTCCGCTTCAAAGAGCTGATCACTGAGAAGCTGCAGGACATGGTTGGGTACTTCACCCGGGGTGTTGATGATAACATCATCGTGAGCAATGCGTAATGGGACTACCCTCAGAAACGTGTAAAAATCCAGGCATACGAGCCCTGGTCCAGGAAGCCATCTCAGCTTCATTCAGCCGGGTCAAGTTCGATGCGGCTCAATGGGCCATGGAAGTCCGGGCTATTGCCCAGGCGGCCGCTGTGGAAGGTGAGTATAGTATCGCTCTCGATGCCTACCGCATGCTGGGGCGTAACCTTAATGTCACGCTGGATCAACAGCCGGCAGACACCAACCATGTGCATCTGCATGGGCCCATGGATGCGTACGCCCAGCGTGAGTCCACTGATGAAGAGCTGCAGCAGCGCATGGAAGAGATACGCAAAAAGCAGGCCATCCTGGTTGAAGCGGAGGTCGTAACCGCAGAGCCTGTGAGCGAGTTCTTTGAAAGCTAACAACCTGACCCCAGAGATGCTGGCTCTGAAAAAAGAGCAGCTGGAAATTGAGGCGGAGCGCATATCACGAATACGCTCCGCAAATCATTTAGAGCCCTTTGTCGAGCGCATGACCCCAGACTTCTTACCTGGTTGGCATGTGACCGAAATGTGCGAGATGGCCGAGAAGCTCGAGCATGCCATCCGCAACCCCACTCTCGTCGACGCACTGCGCCGGCTCATTGTTACCATGCCCCCCAGGCATGCCAAATCCCAGACGTATGCGAAATGTTTCCCGCTCTGGTATCTGGCCCGCAATCCCGCACACGAAGTCATCGTGGTCACCTTTGGTGATGATCTCTCAAAGGACCATGGTGACTGGTGTAAGATAGCCTGCGACGATCCGGCATTCCAGCAGGTCTTTCCGGGATTCGAGGTCAGGCGTGACTCCAAGTCTAAAAACCGATTAATCACCAAGCAAGGCGGCGGCATTCGTTTCGTCGGTGCCGGGGCTGCGATTGTTGGTCGTGGTGCTCACCTGCTGATTATCGATGACCCCATCAAAAACTCGGAAGAGGCTGACTCAGAGGTCGAGTCTGAGAAGCTGTGGAAGAACTTCTGGACCGGCATGATGACTCGCCTGGCGCCTGGTGGTGCCGTGGTGGTGATGCACACCCGCTGGCGCACGAATGACCTGATCGGCCGGCTTATTAGCCAGGAGCAGGAAAAAGGCGTCGAGACCTGGAAAAAGGTCAACTATCCAGCGATCGCTGAAGAAGATGAAAAATTCCGTAAGAAGGGCGAAGCGCTGCACCCGGCTCGGTATGATGTCCGCTATCTGCTGGAACTGCAGGAGGACATGCCTCGGCGTGAATGGCTGGCCCTGTATCAGCAGCGACCTGTGGATGAAGAAGGTAACTTCTTTAAAAGGGACCACTTCAACTTTTATAAGCCGGAAGATCTACCCAAAATTTTATACATGTACATCGCAACTGACTTTGCGGTGTCGGTAAAGGAAGAGGCTGACTTCACCTGCCTCTGGCCTTACGGGGTCGATCCGTCCGGGAATCTCTGGTTCCTGGCTGACTTCATCTATGGCAAGCTGGACTCGGGCGCCTCCGTCAGAGCCCTGGTGGACCTGTGCGTGCGCTACAAGCCCATGCATGTCATCATCGAAGCCGGCGTCATTCGACAGGCCATAGGCCCGATCATCAACATGGAATGTGATCGACAGCATAAATACTTTTCTATTGTATCACCAAACCCGGCAACAGACAAACGGATCCGGGCTTCATCGGCTCAGGCCATGTTTGAGATGGGGAAAATTTACTTACCAGACACCACCCGGGTTCACTTCAATGCCGTGCCAGAGCTGCTTGCGTTTGATAAAGGCGAGCATGATGACATCGTCGATACCATTGCGATTGCGGCCAGGTGTGCTCAGGATCAGGTATCTCCAACCCCAGTAGGAATTGACGAAGATGACGACCTCGAAGACTTCGACGAAATCGATGCCATCCAAGAGCGGCTTAATCAAGGCGGAGGGATCCCAAGTCTATTTTCCAGTGACTGGTGATGAAGACATCGTCCTCTTTCTGGATAAGGAAGATATACCTGCGATCACTCATCATGATAAAATGCGAGTATGCGCTGGGCGTCCAGGTATCAAAAAACCCGGATGGCGTCGTTGGAAAGATCTGGACATGTATTTGGTGGGCTGCGTTTGTGCTCCTCGTAATGGCAACTTCTGTGATTTACGTCGTGATAACCTTATACCTTGCCAGGCGGCATGGCAGAAGTATCGATAACAAAGGATTGGGGTTAACTCAGAAACACCGGAAAGCGCTTGACCCTTAAAGAGCCGGCCGCCAGTATACGCAGCAAAGGAGTCAATTATGGCTAAACAACACCGAAGCTGCAGTGAGAACCGGAAACGGGCTGCAAAGAAAACATCATCCACACCTAAACCCCGTAAGGCACCGAAGAAGAGTGGGGGGTCCAGTACCGCAGCTCGTCGACATCGAGGGAAATAGCTTGCAATCGTTTGCGTAGCACTAGATCAGGTGGGGTAAACCAATTATAAGGAGTCCCCCATGGGTGACCAAATTTTCACCATGGCTGTATCGACTGAGACGTACAAAGAAGCGTCTCCGTTCCAGCCAGGCCAGCCTGTTCTTGCTCAATCTGTCGGCGCAGCTGAATTGTACACGGTTAATAGCCCTGGTACAAACCCCCTTCGTCAGGGCCAGGGCATTGATAATGCCGTTTCTGACACTCAGAAGGTGTTCCGTTTAACCCTGGATGGTGTGACAACTACGTACACGGCTGTCAATTATCCTGCATTGCTGAATGCAAGCATCGCTACGCTGACTGAGGCTAATCGTCTCGAAGTCGTGTGTATCCTGCGTGGCATTGGGCAGCGCTTCCTGGGTATCCTGAACCGTGTTGACGTTCTTGCGTCTCCAGGTGCAGGTGAGTTCAGTATCGACGGTTCTAACGACCTTATCCTGGGCGAAGCTCAGAATGAAGGCACCAGTGTTGAGCTGTGGATGTTAGATGCTGCTGATATCACCAACACCACGTTCGTCGCTGACGTACCGCAGGAAGTTGATACCGAAGACGTTATGTCTTGTGGTACTGCTGCTGTCACGTTCATCCGCTTAGTATCTGGCGGAAGCTAGTAACTGGGAAGCACAAAGGCACGAGGGTCGCACTGCGGCCCTTGTTGTCGTGCTGGTATACGGTGAACACTCGGGTATTTGAATCTGATGATGAAAATCCTGTGCCGCATGATAAGGTGAAAACCGAGAAATGCGAATCCGGGGTAGATCCGTTGTCGACTACGAGAATTATGATGAACAAAGCCAATGAGAACCGGGTGTTAGTGACGTTGTGGGTAGCCATAGTTATCTTCGTGGCGTCTCAGCTCATGAATACACGGGACAGCTCTCTGGCTCATGAAATTCGTATATCGGTGATGGAAGAAGATCTCAAAGAGATCAAGATGGACGTAAAAGAACTACTTAAAAGGCCACAGAAATAATGCCGGCGCACCCTGGGTATGACCCTGATGCCACCAGCATGGCCATCAACCAGGCGGGAGGCAGTAGCCTCGACCCCCTGACGATGATCCACAAGGATGTGCAGACAGCTTTTAAAATTATAGGTGATCACAAAAAGGACTCTGAAGAAGAGGCTAGATTACAAGCTGCACTGGCAGCTGAAGTTGAGAACCTAAAAGCACAAATATCAACACTGCAGACCAGGCTTTGGGGTCTGTTAGCAGGTGTCATCCTGGCACTAATAGGAGGAGCGGTTACATGGCTCACTACATGAGATACTTACTTCCCTTACTGCTTTTGCTAAACGGGTGTGGACCCGGTCGACCGTCTGCTCCCAGGCACGTTGATTCTTCAGGCAATGAGATCATCAATGTATGGACGCAAGCGTCGGACTGGTTCTTTTGGATCGGTTGTATGGGGCTGCTGGTGGGGATCTTGCTGATCATTTTTCTCAAAATGGTCAAAACTGGGGGTCTCACTATTCTGTCAGGGGTTGCTTGCTTTATGTTTGCACAGGTTCTCGCCTCAATTGGAGAACATATTGTTGCCTATAGTTTATTCTTTATTGGATGCTTACTGACCTGCGGCTTCATCTATTACAAAGCCATCACGGTCGGGGTACCCTGGCTCGAGAAGATGTTCAAAAGAGATTTCAACAACGACGGTGACATCGGATAATGGCAATAGGCTCCCTCACTTTCAGTGTAGCTAAGACTGACAAATATTTAATTTTGTCATTCCAGTACCCATTGGATAAAATGGATGGCTATGAAGACTTGGAAGCGGTACTGGTCAGCCTGCAGGAACAGATCGATCAGATAATCGAAGGCACTGCGGGGGTCATATCCTTCAATGAGCGCCTGGGGCATGTCGTTCCCGAGGAAGGTGATTACACGGCCGCCCAAGTCGGCGCCGATGCTGCCGGCTCTGCCGCCTCAGTCTTATCGCAGCTGAACACTCATAAAGCCGATGAGGGTGACCCTCACCAGACTAAAGCTGACCTGCAGACATTCACTGCTTCTAAAGTCGATGTGTCTTTGGATACCGATGACCAGGCACGAGATGTTAATGGCGCTGAGATATTTTTAGGATTAGAGGTATCTCAATCTTTTGCGATTGGAGACGTCGTGCGCCTGGCAGCTGAGCTGCCTGTGGTGACAGGGTCTGCTGGCAACGCCGAAGTCCTGTTCGAACTCATCTATGACAAGGGTGGCCTGGACGAAGAAGTTATCGCTTCTGAGTCAATTCGAGTGGGTAATAATGTTATATCTTTTGACGTCAGCATGAGCGTGGTGATAGCCAGCGACCTGGCTACAGCAACTATTGGCTTGTATGGGACGGCTATCACTGGTACGACTTTAGTCTCTAATGACGTTTTAGAGGCCAATATGGCTCTGGAACGTATCAGAAACTTCAATTTTAAGGCATATGCGGCATGACACTGACAATCACATATGGAATGCTCAATGGCGACGATGTCATTTGTCCAACGACAAGGCACACCCGTGAAGCGAAAAAATTCGAAGAAGAAATAGATAACGAAACCGTCGTGCGGTATGCGCTGCCTGAAGGTCGTGATGAATCGGATTTCACGGTAACGGATTTGAATCAAGCTGAGGCAGAGGCTTTGGCCGAGAGACTGCAGCTGCGAGCGCAGAGCGTCCACAATGAACCTTGGGGCTGGGAAGTAACTTAATGGCACTGCGTACTTGGACCGGATTAGGCGTTGGTGATCTAGCATCGACAGCAGGCAACTGGGACACAGGCGTACCAATCGCTGGTGACGGTGCGTTGTTTGACGACAGCGCATCTGGTGCATGTACATGGGATATAGCTGCCGCATTGTTAAGCATTTCGTCTGGTGACTTTGGTTCTATTACCGTTACTCAAACGGTAAAAGCCACCTGCACCGCAACATTCCAGTTCGGTCAGAATTGGGACACCAACGCTTTTGATATCCAAGCATCATCATTCCAACAGACTGGGTTCGCAACCTTCACTTGGAATGCGAGTAGCGTTCTTATATTAATTGGCACTAGCAATGGTCTGATAGACTCTGGTACCAACATACCAACGGTTGAGCTTAGAAAAACAAGCAATGGCGCATCAACACCGGCTGGCAGTTTCAGCATTACCAATGAACTGAGAGCGATTGCAGACGGTGATCAGAAATTTAGCATAGGCGCAGGAACGTCCCTTACTATCAACAAAATAGTAACCAGTGGAACCGGAGCATTTAGAACATTGTTCGGAAACGCCACTGGTCCTGCAATTACATTGGCATTGACTGATGTAACCGGCGTCAATGAAAACGCTGACTTTCAATATGTCACCGTCACTGGTGGTCCGTTGGTCTGCAATCAGGCAACGTGCAGCGATCTTGGAAATAACACAGGAGTTAATTTTATCATGGTTGCAATCGTATGGGATGACGGTGGCGTTGATTCGCTATGGTCTACAAAAGAAAACTGGGTTGGCGACATTGCGCCGACATCTGCTGACGCTGTAGAATTTGATGCGACATCAGGTGCAGATGCAACCTGCGACATAGCTGAAGTAGCAAGCGTTTCCATTGTTGCGGCCTACCTCGGTATCGTTACGCAGACTGTTGACCTTCTGTGCAACGGTGACTTTGATATCACTGGTCAAGGCGCTGCTGAGCAGTGGTTCACAAATGACAATGACCTTAATGTGGAGGGAGACTACTCTGTCGAACTGGGCGGTGGCGGCAAAGGCGTGGACCACGATGACGGTCATACCATTTCAGTTAAAGGTGATGTGTACATCAATGGCGGCGCATCTGGCAACAACATGGCATCACCGTTCAGGATATATGGTGGCATATTAACGCCAACAGCAGCACTGACGCATGATGTTAGTATCTCAGGCAATAATAACATTCCGATTGATTACATTTGCGGTGAGAACCAAACCATGCACATGACGAGTGGTGTGCGAGTTGTTACGGCAACGTTTGAAGATGGCACATCGGTTACGAGTGACGGCAACACACACACGTTCCAATTCAATGAAGGCATTGTTGACCCACAAAAATGTACGTGGGCAGGCTTTGACATTAATGACATAACATTGCTGCCACAGGGGTTACCATTTCCACCAGCAGACTATGGTAACTGTAAAGTATTTCCACAGCAAACACAAACCATGAGCGGTGAATACAAAACTATTGGTGATGTTATTCTTGGATCTAATGGTGGTGCACAGGATTATACACTTGATTCAACCTGTAAAATAATATGTAGAGACTTCACAGTCGGTGTGGGCAATACCGCACGGACGTCGATCGTTCTACAAGAAACCGGATCTGATGTGAGTGCATCACGTGATGCCTATGTTTTACAAGATGACACCATTGGTGAAAACAAATGGGTTCGTGAAGATGGATCAATCGCATCTATTGGTGGCTTATTAACGACAGAGGCAGACTCAACGCTTGACTGGTCAGCAGTGACAGGAAACACAGATATAGGTGCCTTTGATTTCTCAGGCAGTTCAGTCGTCGATTACTCTACTGCTGGTGCAGAGATACACATAACTGGTGACGGCAGTCTTGCGTCAAGTAACGGCAGCAACGGTAACAGGAACATTTATGTTGTCGTGAACGATGGGAAATTCTTTAATGTATCAGGCAACACGTACTGCGATGATGTATCAGGTCCGGTTTCTGGATTGGGAACTTTAATTGGTGGTGGCTTACTTATTCTAACCAGATGGAATAATCCAGATACATTAACTGTCGATTCAGTAGTTGACGGGGATTTAACAATTACTTTTGCAGGTAGCTCTATTGATCCAGTTGACTACGGCAACGCAACTATCACTGGTGGAGTAACGACAACCACGGTAAGCGGTGCGGGTCATTTAAAAGCATGGCAATGGGATGCGTTTAGACTGACGCAGAACGTACAGAGTTATATTAATATATCCGGTAGTGTATCTGTTACCTTGCAGAAATATGTGCAGGGTAATATTCCTACCAGGGCAACGATAGTTAATTGGGATTCATCTGGCACATTTATATGTAACGACACATTTACACTGAACGACCCAAACGGCACAACTGTAGAGAATCAGTTTGAAGTAGCCGATGGTGCAGGTCCATTACATTTAAGAGGTGACGTTGACATTCAAACCATCGCAGAATTTAACTGTCTTGGTGGTGCGGACATATATCTGTACGCTGACTTTGATGTGCAGGGTGCGGCTGTTACCGACTGGGGCACCTCTAACCTGAATATTATTGAAGATGCTATTCAAGACATCAAGCTGGCGAGCAACCCTCATAACGTCACTGAAGAGAAGGCGGCCGGCTCGATCAATTATTCAGACGCTTGGGTCGCTTCAGGCGACTACTCAAAACGCATTCAAGGAGCATACGCAGTCACCTTCTTAGCTGCGGGCGCATACGGAGCAGATAGCTTTAATGCAAACCGCACCGCAGCGATTTCTGACGCAACGCAGGCTACTATCGATTCCTCCGATGGTGTATCACAGTTCGACTTCACTGTTAGTACGGCTGGCGCAATCGCCCGCAATGTTGACTTCAGCAATATGAATTTAGTCGGAGCAATTCAGCAGTGTTCTTCTGAGTCTTGCTCTGACACATTAAATAATAATATTTACCCACCAACAGACGGTCTTGAATTTATTTCAGCACCTACTCCAGTACCTGCCTACAGCTATGGTCAATACAGTCGAGGTGTGCTCGGCATTGGTGTTGGTTTAGCCTCTGGAAGCGCTTACAACGATTAAGGAAAAATCATGTCACTTCAAATAAATATGACAGACGAGCAAATTAACGAGAGCCGTCTCATTGTCACTGCTGGCCACCAAAAGGTGGAACAGGCTTCTGACGGCTTGTTTGTCGTCGTCGACCTCTCTTCTGAGATAACGCTCGGTCTGGCCATCTTAACAGCAATCGCTGCAGATGATGACTTGTGGGCTGAGTTTGGTGAGAAGTGCGACGAAGATATACTCGCTGCCATCACCAGTATTGCCTTCGTCTCCCCTGCTGCACCGATTGATGTTAAATCTTACTCTGGTGCAGGTACTCATAAACGGGTTATTCCAGCGGGCGTGGAGACGTACTTACCATTCGTTCGCATCTACCGCAATTACGTCGAAGGGGGCACCCCTGTGACGTTAGATCTCGGTGTTGCCCTTTAAGGACTAAAGCATGGCTGGTGAAAACGGACAGAACGGAAATATCGTATCTCCGAATCTATCGGACGTACCTGATGACGAACGGGCTTTTATAACCCATCTGGAGGACATTATTCGCCTCCCAGAGGATATTAAGTCTGAGTATGAGCGCTGGGAAGCTGCCCGGGATTACGTTCATACCATTGGGGGTCTGCGAGATACGCCAGATACAGTGGCCACTAATTTCATATTGCGGACGCAGTATGCGGTTATCGCTAATCTGTACCCCAGAGATCCGGTCCCGTCGATTAAGCCGGCCGAGTGGATTCCGCCTGAAGAGAGTATTGACCCAGAGACCCAGGAACTGGGCCTGGCAGATGGCAACCCTCTAAACACCTACCCACCTGAGTGGCTTAATTATGTAAAAGCTCAGGAAATAATTATCGATAAGCAGCAGCAGACCGGGAACCTGAAAGGCGTCGTTCGTGGCATGATCCAGGACACGCTGACGCTGCCCATATCCTGGATGAAGATGCGGTGGATTGAAGATTACCACCGAGACCCAATCGGGTATCTCCAGGAGAGTGATGAAAATATCGCTATAGCTCGCTATCGCTCATTGAAGCGGGATTTCGATGATGACTTATTCATCGAAGAAGACAGCAGGTTCTTTGAACTGCATGATCTGAACCGACAGATAAAAGACACCATGATCGATGACATCAACGAAGGCCTGGTGACCAATCCGCCTGCACCTGAGACTGATGTGGTTGGCAATGAAATCGGGCCAGACCCTCGCCTGACGGATGCCAACGACCTGACTTCAGAAAAACTATTGGCAGAAGATGAAATCCCACAGATACCCCACTACCAGGGCTATATCTATGAAGCCCTGGACGCTGAGGATGTGCGCTTTGACCTGCGGGTCACTCGCCCCGAGGATATTCGGTTCGCTTGGTGGATGTCGCAGCGTGTGTTCATGCCCCCAGGTGAGGTGGTCGATCGCTGGAACCTGTCACCTGAAGACTCAAATGCCTTGCGCCAGAGCGCCCAATTCTTTAACCGGGACGGCACACCTTTCACCACAGGCGAGGCTGAAGGAAAAGCTAATGCAAAAGAACGAGACAGAAACCAGGACCAGGAATCGCAGACCCGTGGGCAGTTCGTTGCCGTATGGGAGTTTTGGGATCGGCGAAAAGGAAAAGTCTATCGATGGGTTCAGGGTTATGGCGTTCTCTTGGACTCATTCACGCCTGAAGGTACTGCAAAAAGATTTTTTCCCTTCTTTGCACTCCAGTTTAACCGTGTAACTGGTCAATTTTTCGGCCCTTCTGATAGTGAGCTGCTCAGGCCACTCCAGGAAGAGCTGAACATGCTGCGCACGCATGACCGGGAAGCCCGTAAATCTTCATATCCACGCTACATGACCGCAAAAGGCCTGCTGAGTAAGGGCAATAAACGGCAAATGCGGACAGCAGCTCCCTATTCGATCATTGAGGTTGAGAAGTCCACCGATCTTAAAGATAGCATTCATGAGCTGATACCTGCTCGCTACGACCCCTTGCTGTATGATGGGTCGAAAGCCCGCCAGGATTTCGAAGCCATGTCCGGCACATCTCAGGCAGCCCTGGGAATTACCGGCGGGGCAGAATTGGCGACAGAAGCAGCGATCGCTAATCAGCAAACAGGTATTCAGTCCAGCAGCCGAAAAGATCTCGTTTTGGAGATGTTAGCCGATATCTACGAGGCTCAGGCCCAGATCAATGCACAGCGTCTTGGGGCTGAGAATGCACAGCAGCTGGCTGGTCCGGGTACGAACTGGCTTGCCGACTCGCTCGAACGCAGTCAGATTCTAGACAACTTTAATATCAAAATAAAAGCCATACCGAACGGTGTTGCTGAGCGCCAGGCTGAGATGAAGGCATGGCTCGACTTTACCACTATAGTCACTCAGCTGCAACTTCCTTTAAATTCTATTCAAACTCTGATCGAATTATTGCGCCTGATGGGACTGGCCACTAACATCGATCAATTCGTTGATCTTAATGCCCTGCTTGCACCTCCTGCAGAAGAAGCCCCCAT
>PJEL010000408.1_pt1 | contig 50759 bp, 82 predicted proteins | sample 1853271 | NCBI WGS metagenome assembly PJEL01 (sample SAMN08108733, study PRJNA415343) | Invertebrate metagenome, whole genome shotgun sequencing project. | host: Globobulimina | place: Sweden: Gullmar Fjord | collected 2015-08
AAAAAATAATCAACCAAAAGAAAGAACAAACCATATGCAAACCAAACCAAAAGTAAAAGATCTCATCTTCAATGTGAAGGAAGAATACTTTAATCAGATTAAGAATGGAACTAAAGACAAACGTGATGACATCATGGTTGAATTTAGATTGTTCAATGATTACTGGAGAAAAAGACTTGAAGATAAAACATTCTCTGGAATCCAAATAAGATTAGGATATCCAAAAGGCTGATGATACAAATAAAATATTGCACTTCAAGTGGAATGGATACCAGAACATCAATCTAGTTCATGAACACTTTGGCAATGAAGTTGTGCAAGTGTTTGCAATATACCTATCAAAAGAAAATGTTGAAATTGAAGATAGAATAAGATTTTCAAATGATGGATATAATTGTGTAAGATGCAAATACATTCATGATTGTCATACAAATATGGATAATGAAAGATTATCAAATTGTATAGATACTTTAGAAAACAACCAATACTACAAATAATAACCAAAAGGAATAATAACAATGATCAAACTAAAATTTAAACTGGTAACTCCAGAAGCAAAACCACCACAATATTCACGGAAAGGTGATACTTGTTTTGATTTATTCTGTAGAAAAATTGAAGGTGATGAAAGATTCATCAAGTATTATCTTGGTGTAAAACTACAAATTCCTGAAGGATTCGCTGGATATTTATATCCAAGATCTTCCATCATTAAAAAAGATCTCATCATGAAGAATTCAATTGGAATTATCGAATGTGATTATCGTGGTGAAGTTTGCCTTGTGTGTTGGAAGACTAACAAAGATCAATCAGCGATTTATGAAGTTGGCGACAAGTGTGCTCAAATGGAAATTAGAGAGAAACTTGATGTTGAGCTACAAGAAGTTGATGAGTTGAATGAAACTGAACGAGGTGAAGGTGGTTTTGGTTCTTCTGACATACTCACAAAGGATGATAATGAAATACTTGAAAAAGAGTTTCATTCACTCATATACAATTCGATATTACAATTAGAAAAACATGAAGGGTTAAAGCTCAAAGTGTACAAATGCACAGAGGGAAAACAAACCATTGGTATTGGTAGAAATCTTGAAGACAATCCAATAACGCAAGATGAATGCGATATTATATTTAAAGATTCCTATATCAAAGGATCAAATGATTATTTAATCAAAGCACTTATTGATGTAGGGATATCAAAAAAAGCTGCATACACATTAGCTGAAAATGATATCAAAAAAGCAATAAAAACATTAACTAATATATTTAAAGGGAAATGGATATTATTTTCTCAGCAACGTCAAATTGCTTTAATCGATATGGTATTCAACCTTGGTGAAGCTGGATTTAAAAAGTTCAAAAAATCAATCAAATTCATAAAAGGAAATGAATGGGGGAAAGCCTCCAAAGAAATACTAGATTCTAAATGGGCCAAACAAGTTGGCAAAAGAGCACTAACTATTTCAAAACAATTAGCAGATGGGTAAATAATAACATGAAATTAATTAATATTATCATTCTGATTGTGATAATTTCATCAGGAACAATGCTGTTCACAAAATGCCAACCGTTGGAGTTCGATAGAGAACCCGCATTGGAAGAAGAAAAAAAGGATAGCATTGAAATAGAAATTATCATTAAAAAGAATGAAGATATATCTATTGAATTGGTTATGATACCGCCAGACTCGGGGTACTGGATTGGTAATGGTGATGATACGATACATATTGATTCATTAAACCAATATATGGAAAAATGGAATAATACTGAATATAAAGAGTAAGTACCATTGGAGGAGGAGGATATTGTATCCTCCTTTTATTTTTAAAACACTTTTAATAAATGGATATTAATATGCAAAATACTTTCTTCCCATCAAACGGATCAGAATTACAAAGTTTTATCAGTCAGAATTGCACAGATTGTATATGTGAAGATAATTGCAATTCAATGGAGGAATTAATTCTTTCAGAAACCCCAATTCAAATGTACGGTAATGATTGTGTTGAAAAGCAAGTTAGTTTGAACAATGATGAACAAAAATTAGATGAATTAGAAGAATATTTAAATCAAGAGGATTAAATGATACAATTTAAGTTCGCAGAAAAAGAATCAGGATATGAATCAGCAATGATTGGAACTTCATATAACTTCAATCAACCAATCGAAAATATGCCTGAAGTTGTTGGAAGACTATGTAAACATGGAGGCGGACATTCAAAATCTTTACAGTTTATTAACTGTTTCGTGATCGTAACTGCACCACGCTACGCATGGGCAGATTTCGACACTTACAGACTGACTGTAAAACTTTCTCAGAGTACAAACCACACAATATTAAAAGATGAATTAACTATTCACGATTTCGAGCATGGAGATATCGAAATTGAATATCTTGATTACTTAAATAAATTGAGACAGGGTAAAGAATTCTTAAGATTAAAGAGAGCTTTACCTGAAGGTTTTCTACAAAAAAGAATATGGAATTTAAACTATGGTAACATCAAAGGAATATTAACCGAAAGAACTTTCCATAGACTTCCAATCATTCAGGAATTTTGTGTTTGGATAAAACAAAATGTTGAACATCCTGAATTATTACCAGATATTAATATTAAAAAAATTGAAGAGAGTATTGACAAAAAATACAAAAAACAATTAGAATTAAGAGTAACAAACAATATTTCTTTATGAGCTTGCCTCTCGCAAGCTCAAGGACTCGCCTCAATGCAAAACTTAATAAATACTTATTTTTATTTACAAAAAAAGGATAGTTAAAATGGTTATTCATTGGATAATTGCCCATATAATCGGAGATTACATATTGCAATCAGACTATATTGCAGTTAACAAAAAAAAGAGCTCGTGGGTAGCAGTATGGCATGTATTATTATATTTATTACCTTTTATTGCTCTTAATCAATTTTGGGGCATAGAATATTGGAAAATTTTCATAATAGGATTACAACATTTTATTCAAGACAGAACTAATTTTGTAATATGGTCTATGAAAGCTTTAGGTAAAAAAGATTTTGCAAACTTTAAAATATTTGGGCCATGGGGAATAATTTTAATGGATAATGTATATCACATTGTCTTCATTAGCATTATATGGATTTTATAATTAGTGAAAAATGGTTTGATATAATTGGATATGAAAAGTATTACCAAGTCTCAATACTTGGTAATATAAAATCTAAATCAAGATTGATTCAAACTAAAAACTTCAAGAAAAAACTTCTAAGATCGCAACCTATTAAAACCTTTTTAGACAAAAAAGGTTTTAAATGGGTTACTCTTTCAAAAAAGAATAGCAAAGAAACTTTAAAAGTAAATCTTCTTATAAAAATTTCAATAAAAGATATGCTCCTTTGATCGCTAAAGCTCCAAAGATTGCACATGAATTCACTTGCTCATTTATCGTTGACACTCTAAACTTGCACGAATAACACTCGCTACTTTTTCACTGACGCTTAAAAGAACGCTCGTTGTTTATTTTACTCACTTCTCGCTGAAGCTCTAAGCTTGTAAAATTCACAACTAAAAATAAATGAAAATTTCGCGGAACCAAATCCTATTCAATAAATAAAAACACACTCGCTCTTTTAATCGCTGACACTCTAAAATCACGACTCTAAAACTCTCGATTTATTCTCGCTGTAACTCCAATGAACACTCTACAGACCAACGACACACCTGCTCTTTTGATCGCCAAGGCTCCAAAAATCTCTCCTAAAAACTCTTTTATTTATCCCAACTCAATAAATAAAACAAATTTAAAACTCGAATGACATTCCTAAAAGAAAAAATAAAAACAATACAAATAAAAAGTGTTCCACTTTTATTTAGACCATACCACGAAAAGCGAATTTCGCATTGAAGAAATCCCAAACATTGAAGAAAACAAAACATGGCACAGCCAAAAAACCATTTAAACAAGTAAAATAATCGTACCAATTAAAACAAACCCGCACAAAAAACGGTAAGGAACAACATTACCACAAATCAAAGCTGTACCTAAAACAGTAAAACCCATCACAGGAAAAATTGGCCATGGAGGGGAGAAGGAAAACCCTTAAGCAACCCAGAAAGTCACGCTCCAAATCAAACTGGCAAAGTGCTATATCCAAAGCGGGGTTTTGCAGTAACAAACCCAAACTGTACTATAACACCGCCAAGGCAAAGCTAAAAGGCCCTGCAATATAAAATCAATGCCAGGAAAAAACACCACAACCGCAAATACAATTCCACAGGAAAATGTAGCCGTATAACAAAAAAAGCACACAGTAACAACAAGAAAGGTTTGGCGTATTTAGCCAAAATAAAAAACGTTAAAGCAAAAAGGCAGCCACTGAGAAACCTCCCACTCAAATAAAAAAAAACAAAAAATACTGTCCACTAATAGCATAGCACCGTGCTCGTCCACTGCAACGTCGCAAAAATATTTTTTTCAAAAACTTTACTCGCTACGCTCAAACAATAAACTTTTTAAGCAAAAAAAAATACCGTTTCACTTTTTTACTCGGTTTCCGTTCCCTGCGCAGTCGCTTTATGCTTAGTGTTCATTTTTTGTTTTCTTTTTCGTGGGGGTTCCCGTGTCTTTTCGCCTTTCTTCTTTTTCCTCGTTTTTCATTTGTGGCAATCGCCGTCCTTCTTCTGTTGTTGTTTCTGCTTTGCGTGCTTTTTTGCGTCGTCTCCCTTCTGGTTCTCCTGTGTCTGTTGGCGGTTGTTGTTCTGGTGTTCCTGCCCTTGTTTCTTCCACTTTGTCAGGGGCCTCTTCAGCTTCTTTGCCTTTTGGCTCTGGTGTTCAGCAGTTGGGTCCTGTTTCAGCTTTTGTCCCCGCTTCTTTGGCTCCCGCTTCTTTTGTTGCCCGTTCTGTTTCTTTGGTTCAGGCGTGCCTTGCTTCTGGGTCGCTCTGGGTTTCTTTCCCTTCTGTTCCTCCTCCTGTTGGCCTTCCTTCTTCTTCTCGTTCTTGGGTTTCCACTGGTTCGGGTTCTTGGTCATCTTTGGCTTTGGCTGCTGGGCTTGGTTGTTCTTGCCTCGTTTTTTCCCCTGCGGGTTTGCCTTCTGGTTGGTCTTCTTTTTCTTCTCTTGGTTCAGGTTGGTTTTTTTGTTCGGCTGCACCAGTTCAGCTCTCTCTTTTCTAGTTTGGGCTTTTTTTTTTGCTCATTCTTTTTGCAAAAAAAAAGAATACACTTGCTACTTTTCGCAAGCTCAAAGAACGCAATAGAGACTCGTAGCATCACTTTCTTTTCGCAGGGCTCAAAGGCTCGCTACTCGTATTAAAGCAATAAAATAAACTTGTTCCTTTATCACTACGCTCAAAGATCACTAGGAATAATTACTCGTTAGATTTCGCTAAAGCTCAACAAACTTGTAATTCACAGAAAAAATTAATTGCTTAGACAATTAAAAATTGATCGTGTTACTCCAATAACAGCTTAAGTACTTAGTCGCCCAAGGCTCCTTGCATCCTAGCTGTAAAATCATTTCGTTTGCAACTCAATAACGTACGGTGTCAAAAAGAATCACAGTAGGTTCCCTTATAGTCACTGGTTAAATAAGTCTGCCGGTATTCAATCTTTATTCGATTATTAAAGCATATATTTTTTATATACTTATTTAAGTTTTGTGTGTTTGTAGCCTTGGTGTTTTCAATTACCTATATGTAGTGGTCAAGTTTTCTTTGTATACATTATGTAGTGGTGGTTGTATCTTCAATGTTTTCAATTGGTTGCAGCTCAATTTATTTTAGTTTTTATTAAAAAAAGCTTGTCATTTTATCAAATCGGTGGTATAATATATATGTCCTTAAGTGGGCGGTTCTTTCAACTTCAGTCGGCAAAGGTAGCACATTAATTTTAACAAGTCGTTTTATTCACATCTTCTTTATTTCCAATCACTTACAACCATTATTAAAGGTGGCTCAAATGTTTACTAAAGTTTCTTTTCTTATCCTCGCTCTTGCTCTTGTCGTCCTCTCAAATTCAACAACTATCACAGTTACTGTCACAGTAAAAGGCAATGTCAAAGTGGCTAAAACAGCGGTTAAAGCAGCAATTAAAAAAGCAGTTCAGCAAATAGCAAAAAAAGCAACTCAGCCAATTCAAAAAATCAATATTAATTCTGCATCGGCTCAATTACTTGTATCAATAAAAGGTGTTGGCCCATCAACAGCAAAAAAAATAGTAGCTTATCGTTTAAAACATGGTAATTTTCAACGTATCTCTTCTCTTTTAAAAGTAAATGGTATAGGCAAAAAAAAGCTAGTAAAAATGGTCCCTTCAGTAACTCTCAACTAATTCAATTAATCAATTCAAATTTCAAAAAGGTGGTTTCAAATGTTAAAATCAAATAATTCTTCATCAGTAGCTTTCATCTGTCCAAACTGTTCATCAAGTCCAGTCGATTCATTCTACCCTGTTATTAATAAAAATAACACATTCAATTGTCCATTTTGCGACCATGTGCACCAATCAAGCGCAATTCAACAAACAAAAGTTAATGCAACAAATACAAAAATCAACCGTAAAACAAAAGCTATTGAAGCACGCAACGAATTAAAAGAACTTTCAAAAGCAATCAAACCAATAGCAAAACAATTAAATTTAAAACTTAATGATGCAATTCTTAATTATTACAAAGAAGATACACAAGCAAAAAGTTTTCACACTTTCGGCGAATGGAAAAAAGAAGGCTACAAAATCAATAAAGGTTCAAAAGGTTTCAAAATCTGGGGTAAACCTGTAGCACTTAAAAAGTCAGAAATCAAAGAAGAAGATAATAAAAAATCATCCTCATTTTTTCCTGTAGCTTATTTATATAACGAAACTCAAGTAACAAAAAGATAAATTCACGGGGCAACTTGCCCCACTTCAAAAGGTTTTAATTATGAAAAACTTTATATTTTACATATCACAAAAAGGAACAAAAGTCACCGCAAAAGTTTCAATAATAAAAAATAATCAAGTTTTATTCCTAGGTTTAACAAACTGGTGTGTCGCCTCATACAAAGGCGAACAATCAGAAGTTATGAATTGGTTAAAAGATAATAATTATTTAAAAATTCGTAACTATAAAAAGGTTACAAAATTAGAAGCTGAACGGGCAAAAGAATACTACATTGAAGATATTGCAATTAAGCAAGGTTATAAAATTCAATACATTTAAAGGTGTAATTTATGTCAAAATATGACTGTCCAGGATACAAAATTGATTGTCATCATTGTGATTGGAAATCAAGTTGTTTTAGCTGTATAACTAATAATAAATTTAAAACATATAAAAAAGGCAAATCCCATGGAAGCAACAATAATAAATCTAGCAGTATTGGCAACAAGAAAAAAAGCAATTGAAACTTTTAATAATGGTTTTTCATTAATACATGAAAAGCCAATTAAAAATTTTACCATAGGCTCAAAAGGCGAATTGGTAATCTGGTTTAATACCGATGATAAAAGCACACATATTTTTAATGTGGATACGTTTTTGAATTCTTCAGCAATTGAATTAATTAAAAAAGAATTAACCTTAAATGAAGTTGTGAGGGTTTAATATGCCTAAATTTTTAATCACATCAATAAAAGATTCTGAAAAGCACCTTTCACTTTCTCAATGTAACACAATAGATATAACTTTTAATGCGGAAGATGAAAAAGAAGCTATTAAAAAATTTGACTCAACATATAATGCTAAAAGATTATTCCTTTTAAGAACTTATACAAATGGTTGGGGTAAAAAACATGAAGGTTTATTTGAAATTAAACGTAATTAATTACCAAACTTTAACAAGGCGGTTCAAATGTTATCAAAACGAATTTTTATAGAATTAATACTTGCAAAGCTAAATTACTTACTAGCTCTAGAAAGGGCTTTAAAAGTATTCTTCGAACACTTCTCAGCTAAAAAAATGCCATACATCAACAATACAAAATACGCACTAAGAAACAAATTTTTCGATCAGAATTTAAGTTCGTTCTACATCTACAACAAAGAAACAGCACAACACGAATTCAAAATATACACAATTTTAAACGACCCAAAAACGGAAGAAAAAAAAGCCATTTGTGTTCTTACAATTCCATGTTTTATTGAAAACAATACTTTTAATTTCAACAAATCAGGTCAATACCTTTTTTCATCAATTCAAGAAACTGAAATTCACATAAAAATTCAAAAAGAAGTAATTCAAGAAGCCGATAAAAATTATAATGATTATAAACAATCATTAGAAAATGCACAATTAATAGAAAGTTTTTCCAACTGTGATTTTTTAAAGGTGGATGCAAATGTCTAGAAATACAGAAACTTTTGTTTTAGTATATTTCGACAATGAAAAATACGATTACTCGACAAAAGTGTCAAATGAATCAACTGAAGCTCAATTAAATAATTACTTTGTAAATACTACATTCAATGTTGGCGTATTTCCTCAAGAAATATTTAGAAAATGTAAATCAATCAAGATCGTTAGGGCGTAATATTATGAATATGGATTTATTAAAAGCTGAATCAAAACGTATTTCAGAATTAAAAGCAGTTATTGAACACATAAATCATAATGTGGTGCAAAATTATAAAGATAAAGTCTTTAAAATTGAGGGAATTATTGAACAATGTGGTGCCAATCATAGATATTTATCAAAACAAAACAGACTTTGCATAGTGAAAAATTTATCCTGGTCATCATGGTTTAATTTTTTCGACGCAACACTTCTTCTGCAAAATTCCAAAACGGGTATGTTTAGTATAGATATACACTACTACAATTCACTAGAAACTTTAAAACTCAGGGAAATAAAGGATTATAAAGATGAAAACTAACAGTGAAGATATATGCCCTAAATGCGGGGCGTACAAATTACCATTTGACTTAGTGTGTGATAGTTGCTATTCATTTGGTGTGACATTTGGTGTAAAATATGAATACGTAATCACACACAGCTTATGGCTACTAGGCTATAAATACCAATTAATTTCTAGTAACGAAAACTTTTTCTCACTTTTAATAAAAGCACCTTATAACGACGAAATGGCATTAAAACAACTATTAAACGAAGAAGCAGAATCACGGAGAAATAATCATGGAAAAGAAATTCAATAAAAATCAAAAGTTATGTATAACACTCTGGATAAATATCCTATCCGGAGTTGTCGGAGAAAATGACGAATGGACCCACAAGTTAAATATTTTTGTGGATAACAACTCTATAAAAATTCGTTCATTCAATCGGGGTTTTGCAACGGATAAAGGTTTGTTTGAAGTATACAAGCTTAAATTGTCAGATACTCCCATCATGTTTAAACATTCTCTACTTTCAATGTTAATAGGTAAAATCGACAAAGTGATGGATCTTTATAATTCATTAATCGAAAACTATACACCTCTTTCAACTTGCAATTTTGATGTTCGGAAGGTTGTAAGATGATAATCGCTATTAGTGGAACCCGTGAAAAGCATTTAATTAAAACATATCAAATAGAACAATTATACAGCATTCTAAACAGGTCCAAAAAAAAAAATTGGCTTGTACATGTTGGCGATTGCCCGACAGGCATTGATCAATATTGCATCGAATATTGCAAAGCAAATAATATTCAACATAAAATTTGGATAGTCAAAGGTGAAAGAACAGGCCAAAAACTAAGACAACGTACAATTGATTTAATTGAAGATGCAAAATTAGTTTGTGCATTTCCAAAAGGATTAAACGCTGTACGCTCTGGCACATGGCTTGCAACTTGGCAGGCAGTAAGAAACAATAAACGGGCATTTGTAATTTACGATAAAAAGAAAGTGTCGAATTTAAACCCATTACCAAAAATAAAAGAACTGGATTATTGGCAATTAAAACCCAATCAATATTTAATTGAAGCAGTCGGAATAAAACAACCTGAACAACAAACACTTTTCAAAGGTTAATTACAGCATGAATGATTATGCATCAATAACAAAACAGAAAGTACATACCGAAACTAAATGCAGTATCTGTGGTGTTCCAATCAAAAAAGGCTCTAAAGCATTTTGTAAACAATTAATTCATAACAAAAAGGTTTATTGTAAAACTTGCAACCAATCTTTTCAAACAATAGTTAAACGTAAAAAACCTTATTCAAAACCAAAACGCCTACAGGCATAAAACACACCACTATATATAGTGTTCGCATTTGTAACAAACCGCTATATTATGTTGTTGTCAATTTTCAAAAACCCATGTATAATATATATGTGCTTAAGTGGCACAGCTCTTTCAAAACTCAGGCGGAAAAGGTAGTACTTTAAAAATAAATTAATGTTTAAAAAACTAATTCAAATAAAAATAAAAAGGTGGTCAGAATGTCAACACTAGAAATTTTAAAACACAATGAATATGAAGAAATTTTCGCAGTAAACAATTTCAGGATAACAACTTTGCACGGTAAAATTATAAACATTCAAAGATTTTCACAGGATTGTTTATTAGAAATGGAATTCTACCAAGTAGAAAATGTTTGTGAAATTGGACACGTATTAAAAGGTTGTGTAGCTTGGTATTTAGTAATAACTAAAACAGGTTATTATGTGACAAAATGTCTTCCCGTCGTACAGTTACGCCTCGAAGAAGGTGCTCAAGTATTTAAAATTTTAAAAGAATATAGTGTTGTAAAAGATCTTGAACAAAATTATCTACATTTTATTTAAACGGAGTATTCAAAATGAAAGCATTCCTAAAAAAAGTTTTGTCAAAAAACCATTTGTGTCACAATTGCAATAAAAAAATTCACTATTCAAAAAAAGATATTGTTACTCATCGTGGCCGAATGTTCCAAGTAAAATTCAAAGTAATTAATTGCCCTCATTGTAATTCTAAGAATGTATTGGAGTAGTTATGATTATCAAAGTAATGTTAATTTTCTTAATATCTTTCACTTTACAGGTATTTTTAATTAGAAATAGAATAATTAAAATAACAACACCTAAATCCGTATATATCGCTGGCACAATACTGCTAATTGAACTTATTGGAGTTCTTGCATGCTCAATAATCTTTTTTGTAGTAAAGGCGGGGTAATTATGATTGTTCGTGAAATTGAAAACAATTTCGAAGAATTTAAAAACTTTGACTATTTCAATGATTACAAAGATACTCGTCGTTTTTTCGTAGCAAAATTCAATTATGCACATGGTGCAATGTTATCTAAATACAATGAAATTATAGGAAAACTTGATAATGGTCATGAAAAATGGCTCAAAGAATACAAGAAAAAGATTTCAAAACGTTCTATTCAAAGAAGTAGTATTCAAGCAGGCACAACTTTAAAGTATTTATTAAATAATTATACCCGCTCAGAATTAAGGGAATTTTGCACAAAAGCAAAAATTGAACGTGGTAGAAATAAAGAAGACGCTATAAACTCAATAGTAAGTAATCAATCACTTTTTAATATTAAATTAGAAATCGAGGTTCGCTAATGTGTTATTCAGGAAGATGTACTCACGAACGATACGACGGAGAATGCTCCCTTTCGAATTGTCAACCATGCTTAAGGGATCCAGAACCAGCCAAAGAAAATGATACCTCAGAAGAGGAAGAAACTGAAGCTGTAGATTTCTCTTATACTCAGGAGTGATCATGTTTAGCGTAGCCGAAGAACAAATATTATCCTCTATATATTTCGAGCAATTACTTGAAGCTTGCGAATTAGATCTTTTAAACCTATTAATCATAGAAAGAATATTAAACGGATACAATCATAACGAAATAATTAAAAGCCTTCATTTGTCAAACAAAGGATACTACAAAAGAAAAGCAAAATTGTACAAATTAATTAATGAGATAAATAACCAATTCGAAAAGGAAATTTCTTAATGGAATCAAATTTTAATACCAAATTGTTCTGGGAAAATAACAAACATTTAATTGTTGATGATGAAAGAATGAATTTATTTGCTCAAGAAAAATTGGGAATGATTGCCCAGGTAAATACCAATATTGGAAATAAACAAACTATTTCTTATTCAGAAATTTCAACATTTGCTAGCTGTAGAAGAAAACACAATCTTGAATACAAACAATTAATCACAAGAAAAGTTACAAAAAACTATTTCTTTATTGGTGGTGTTTTACATGATTGTTTAGAATACTTATACACTCTCAAGTTTTACAATATCGCATTTGATACACAAGATATTATTAACTTCTTCGAATTCCTCACTGAGTTCAAAATTCAAAAAGATAAAGTTGATCATCCAGATCAAATTGCAGACATTGAACTTCTTGAGTTTGAGGTAAACAAAGGTTATGCAATTATTTCTGTGTATATGAGTTTTGTATTACCAAATGATGAGTTTGAAATGATCCCCCAAACAGATGATCCAAACAAACCTTTTTTAGAAACAATCTTCTGCAATCCAGTATTAACACCAAATGGAAACAAATCAACCAAGTTTTTACACACAGGTAAAATTGATGGTCTTGTAATGTTAAATGGTGCTTATTATCTATTTGAACATAAATTCCTTGCGGCATTTGATAGCTCGGATGTTGAATGGTTGCCGAAAGATTTACAAGTATTGTCATATGTTTATGCAATGCAAGAAAAGTATGGTATACATATTCAAGGTATTGTGTACAATGTTTGCAGAAAACCAAAATTAAGACAAAAGAAAACTGAAACAGTGACAGAATTTAGAGATAGAATCCTTATGGATTTATCAGACAGACCTGAGCATTATTTTGAAAGATTCACTGTAATGGTTAATCAAGAAAATGTTGCTGATATTCCTCATTACATTTATGAGAATTGCAAAGAAATTCCTTCGGCTCGCCCACTTCCTGCAAGTGTGTTTATCTGCAAAAGGTCAGGTTGTTATTTCAAAGAAGTTTGTTTATCTGACAATCCTAATGAAGTACTTGAAGCTAATTTTAGAAGAAAAGACAAAAAGCACGAGGAGCTTTAAAATGAATTTTTCAGTAAAAAATACAATGAAGTTTTTAGAAGATAACAAAGATACCCTTAATGATTCTGATAGTGGTCAAGTATACTCTGAATTAGCATTAATAACAATATTTTTCAATTGTGCAGCAGATTGTGTAAGATCAAACGACCATAAAATAGCTAATAGTTTGATAGAGGTACATGCGTCAGGTACTTTAAATCTAGGAGGGGGGACTTATAGTTTTGGAGGTAACAAAGGGTATTTAATTAAAGACAGCACCCTAAATTATCTGGTATGCGTATTTATAAAAGACTACTTCAAACGCAATAAACTAGGACATTGGGGTTACAAGTTTTTAAAAAATACATGGCTTGGAGCAAAGTCTTGTTTTGTTGAAGAATACAAAGGTTTTGCAATGCATGTTGTGGAAGATGAAAAAAATCAAAGATCTGTAATCGCTGTAAAGGAAGGTATTAATTTAAAAGGCATCACTTCAGGGGCTATTGACTGGGAATGTCCACTTAATGATTTTATTGAGGAGGGATATCAGATAGTAAAAGATAGTGTAATTAATGAAGCAAAAAATACTATTATTGAATTAAATAAGTAAGTGATTGGAGATTCTGCTTGAATATAACAATCCAGACGGGAGATGACACATTAAATTTTTCCTCTAAAGAAAGTTCTATGTTTATCTCACTAACAAATGAAGAAGCTAAAATTTTTGAATCCAAAAGAAGGGTTAGCGCCCTTTTCTTTGGCAAACAATCAGAACAAAATGAAGTATTTGAAAATCATAAAAACGTATTCTTCAAAAAGGAAAAAAACAAAAATGGCTAATAATATTTTTAAATTCTCAAGAGCACTCGACCCTAAATTTATCACGGGGTTTTCAATGGGGATTTATGGTGCGGGTGGTGTAGGTAAAACATCAATAGTGAAAATGTTACCACCAGAAGAAACAATGTATATCGCAATTGATGATTCTAGTCACCCAATTAGAGAATCGAATTTTTACTATGCGCAATTAACAAAACCAAGTAAATCAAATCCAAAGCAATTTGTAAAAGATTTAAATGAAATATACGAAGAACTTCATTCAAATAAGAATTGTCCAATTAGATATTTAGTGATTGATTCCATATCTGAATTAGAACGCTACTTTCAAACAATGTCAATTATGAGTAGGAATGCATCAAGAAACAAAGTTGATATCGGTGATACTGTAGCGGCTCAAAAAGATTATGGTGATGCTTCAATGCTAGCTTATAAGTATCTTGTTCAATTCAGAGACATGAAAACACCTTCAAACAATGCTTGTGGAAAAGCAATTAATACAATTTTTATTGCAAATGAAATGTCAGAAGTAACCAGTCAAACAACGGATCAATCAACCGTTAAAATTATGCCATTCCTCACTAAGAAGTTATCAGCAAAGTTTCGTGATGCTGTAGACATTCTTGGTTATATTTCAGCAAGTGGAAACGGTGAAAGGCAATTAACATTATCACCATCAAGTCAGATTGAAGCAAAAAATAGATATAAAACAATTGGTTCAATGAAAGTTGATTATAACTTTAATATTATCGAGAGATTTATAAATCCTATTAAACAAGAAATTGCGAATGTTTTTGGATTAGGAAATAAAGTACAAAAATAAAATATAGAGGTACACAAAAATGTACCTTTCAAGTTATACTTAAGTATCCAACAAAATGAAAATTAAATATTATTAAAAATTAAAAAAGGAAATTATTATGGCGAGTATCTCAATGAATCATCAAAAAATGCAAGAAGAAATGTCAAAAGAGGGAACTGGTGGGAGCGGCAAAGTTCATCCAGCTGGAACTTATTCTTTTACATGTATTGCTATCGAATACAATATGATGAACGGCATTACAAAGCAACAAAAAAGCCCATATTTATTTTTTCACTGGAGAAGTGAATTAGGTATCCAAAAGGATTATTGTTCATTATCAGAATTAGCTTCTTTCAATTTTGCAAACAGAGTGAAAGCTACAAAAGCATTAATTAGTAATTTGTCTGTAATTAATTATGCCGGTTTAATTGGAAGAACTGCCGAAATTGTTATTGAACATGAAAAGAAACCTAAAACAGATGGAACTGGCGAATATACTGTTTCAAATGCAAAGTTTTTCAATGTGGACCCAAATGCGCAAATGCAAATTGCAGATTTATCAAACCCACAATTTGAACATTTACCAACTGTTATGAATGGTTATGTGATTGAAGCACCGCAAAGTTTTGGTAATGATGCACCACCACCAAATCAGATGCCCCAACAAAACCAGTATCAACAACAGCAAGGTTTTCAACAGTCTCAGCAAAACATGAATCCTCAACAAGGTTTTCAGCAAGGTCAACCTCAACAGGGTTTTCATCAACCTAATCAAAATGCTGGTCCTCAAGCTGATCCATACCAGCAAAACTTTCAACAACAAGGGCAGGGGCAACAAGCACAACCGCAAGCTAATACTAGCCCCATTGTTGAAGACGATTTACCGTTTTAATCTTTGTTAATCAAATAAGTAATTAACCTAAATAAAGCCTTTTGTGATTGCAAAAGGCTTTTTATAATCCAATAAATCAAAAGGAATATTATGCAACAACGTTATGAAAAATTCACAACGAAAAGAGTCGAACTTGGATCTGATGAACTAAAAGCATTGGGGATGGGAATTATTTCATCAAGACAATACAAAATTCAAGGTGCTCAAGAACAAGTAGAAGAAATTGAAAAAAGAATTGCGAAAGCTGTTCCAGATCTTGTTGAAGAATTAGGTGAAGCAAAGAAATATCTTAAATCAGAAAAGAAATACCTTGCTGACACCATCAAAGGTATAAAGTCAGAGCCTTATTTAGTATTTGCTGATGTTATTCATCAAGTATCTGAAGAAGGCGAAGGAATGATTGACGCTGTGGAAAATACTGGCGTAGGGGCTGTATTAGAAACATTCCCAGGAATGCCAAACCAAATAGTCGATTCAGAATCTGAAGATAATCGGGGCCTTGAGGAATAGTAGAAAATAATAAACTGAAATTAAAAGAGTGAGAACATTGTTTTCACTCTTTATTTTTTAAGGGAGTGTCAATAATGAAAACCAAAGTCCATTCAAAAAACCATTCAAACAAAAAGTATAAGACAAACAGATTTAACACACGTCTTAAAAAGTTGGGTAAAAAAAGACCGTACAAGAAAAAGGATAAGGTGGTTTTTTGTGTCTGAATCAAACAGTAAATTCAACAAAATGATTGCTAGGCTTATGAGTAACTTTAACTCTGAACAAATTACTCCACCAATGATTGATGAAGCTCAAGAGGTTCGATCAATAAAAAAGTTTATTATTAATAAACTAAGCTATGCTGAATTTGAACACATTTTAAACTCTGTAAAAATGAGACGTGTAACAGATCAAAAAACACCTTTGAGCAAAATGCTATGGAATCAATACTATGCTTACATGGAAAGTGAGAAAAGTTAATATGCGAAATATTAGAAAACTTGTAGATAATATGGCAAAGTTAAATGTTTCATTAAAAGCCCACTTCTTAGATGTTAGAGTGAAAAAGACTAAAGCAGGAAATATTTATGCGATTGTTGATAATAAATATTTAATTGGTTTCTTCTGCAGAACTGACAGGTTTAAAGTTTGGGATAAGAAATGTCCATTTAGGACACAATTGTTAAAAACTAATTCAATAATGGAAATTGTAAAATTTATTGAAAAGGCGATTAAATATGAACAAAAAAAAAACCTTAGTACAACAATCTGATTTATTTGGTATAAGCAATACAATGACTCTCGAAGAGTATAAGGAAATGGTAGCTCAAAAGGGTAAACCAAAAAAGAAAAAACCAGTTCTTCATGAAAAAAAGTTTCAAAAAACAATTACAGATACTTTAGATCAATTAAAATTGGTTTGGGTACATGTTAAAAATAAATGTTTAAATAGATTTTATCATACTTGTTCAAGTTGTGGCAAAAAGGATTTGATTACTTGCCATGCTACTATTAATAAAGAATTAACAGGTTATCCTGATGTAATGATACTTATTGGTGGTTTGGAGTTAAAACATCGCAGTTATGGTATAAAGACAGCAAAACTTCGGGATGGAAAACAAAAAGAAGTTTGTGAAAAATTAGCAAAAATGATTACAATTAAATGTGTGAATGAAGAGTCACAGGATGAAATTATTTCATTCCTCAAGGAAATGCATTTTAAAGTTTATGGTGAAAAGGGGTTGTTGTGAATAACGAACAGTTTGAAAAGTTAATAGAATATATAGATGATAAAGCAAATGGTGAAGAAACTAATCTTGAGGATTTAAGACAATTACTTGTCCCTGATGCGACGTATGAATGCACAAAATACGATAATGACTGTCCTCATATAGGCAGTGCCGGAATTTGCATATTAGATAATGTTTGCCACTTGAAGAGGTTTTTGCATGAATAAAGATGACTATGTAAGATTAATGAAAACTCAAAGCAAAGAAAAAGCATTTTTAATTTTTAAATTTGCTGAAATCGACACAAAGAAAAAAGTAATTAAAGAAGAGTTCTTAAAACGAAACTGTTCTTTTAATGAAAAAGATAATGTTATTTATAATGAATACATTGCAGAAAAAAATTATAAAAAGGTGCCTGCAATTGTAGAATCAATCCACGTTTCAGATAAAGGAGATATTGTTTACAATCTCCTCTCTGCAAAGACTGGAATGTTTCTTGGATATACTGATAATAAGAAATCTTTTATTGAGAAGGTGAATAATGATTAATAAACCCAAAACCCCACCATTCGAAATATTAGTTATGGAGCATTTTAAAATGTCTGAAGAAGATTGGAAGAAACTTCCAAGGTTGAAACATGTTGAATTGATTAGGGCTTATAATGCGAGGCTGGTTGAATGAATGAAAAATTTAAAAACGCTGTATTGCATGAAGATGGTTCATTACATGAATTTGTGTTAAGAATAAAAGGTAGCAAATTTACGTGTAAATGTGGTTGTAATGTATTTCACAAACCAGACAAGACTAATTTAAATAAATATAAATGTAATGCATGTGATATGGAATATGATACAGAATGAAATCAAAAACGATGTATAACAAGGTATTATCTGAAAGGAAATGTGAAAATGGATAAAACATTATTGTTCTGGCATAATAAAAAAGACAAAACCTTTAGAGGAAGTCAAATAATAGAAGAATATCAGCTAAAAAAAATATTAGAAAAAGATACTCTTGAAAATACAATTGCAAAAATAAACAAAGAGGATAAATATAGATATGCGAAGATTATAAATGATGAAGATGTAATAGAAGCTTTCTTTCATAAAGAAAAAAAAGAAAGTGTAAAAGCTTATTGCGAAGAAGTTAAAGAAGATATTGAAAGGGCAGAGGATTTAATATCTAATATAAGCTCTTCTGTAGATTCTCTTATTGAAAAAGTTAAAAACGAATTTGGTATAAACGAAGATAACATCTTAATAAGTAGAGATGAGTGTGTAAGTATTGTGGATTTAATTCCAAACGACAACAAGCTAAAAGGAAAAATAAATAACTTTGTAGATGGCTAAAACTACTGAATATAACAAGGTATTACCCGAAAGGAAAAATAAACAATGTCTAACACAAAAAAAATGGAAGGATCTTTTTTCCTATCCAACTACGCATGTGAAAAAGCGGATTGCGTTCAAAAAAGTAGTCCTTATTCAAAATTTCAAAAATGTCTTATTGATGGAAACACAGTTCTCTTTAATGATATAGAAAATAATGTTGTCGTTAAATTAACATTGGAATCAATCAAAAAAGAGTATGGGTGTCATTGTGCAATTAAAACTTTCAAACATAAATTTCTGTCTATGATTATTGACGCTGAAACAAAACCTGTCACTTTAGAAACAAAACCAGATGTTTCTGAAAAAATTGGGAGAAAATATTTAGCAATTGAAGATGAATGTGCTCCAGATGCAAGGGGTTATTTCAGAAAAGAATTGTCTGGAATTACAGGGTTTACAATTGAAGAGTTTGAAAAAAAAGGCAAAAAAGTTGATTTTGGTTATCAGTTAAAAGGTTTTCAATTAGACCATTTTCCAGAAGAACCATATTATCACTTGTCAGAAATTTCTGAAGAGACTATTCTAACAGACCCCATCACAGAAAAAACAGAAGTAGAAATAAAATCATTCACTATAAAAAAATGTACAAATCAAAATTGTTTAAAAGATGGATCTCATCACAAATTTGAATTGGCACTTATCAAAGGTGAAACATTGCTTTTTAAAAATTCACTTAACAAAAGTGTAGAACGAATAATTACATTAGAAACAATAACAAATGAATACGGATGTCATTGTGGAATTCAAAATTTTGGGTTCAACAATTTAAGAATAGATGAAAGCGAAAAGTTAATTTCGGAAAAAACAGAAATAGAAATCATTCCAGTAGACAATCCGTTAATGGAAATTTCTTTTGGTACAGTTAATATAGAAAAATTTGAAGATCTTAAAACCAAACTCATGAATTCTATCAAGGTGAGTATGGAACAAGATTTTGATATCTCCAAAAAAACTGGAGAGAAGAAATTAAGATCTCACATTGCAGCACTTCGAAAGTTAAAAAAGCCAATTTCAGATACTCACAAGTTACTCAAAAAGGATAGTTTAGCTTTCTCCAGGGCGCTAGACAAACGAAAAAATGAACTCGTCGATATTGTTGAGAAAACTATTACTCATCATAAATCAAAACTTGATGAACTTGATTATAAAAAGAAAATTGTTTCTCTTAATGTACAAATTCAAAAAGATAAAGTAACTGAAAAAGTAAAAAAAGATCTTTTAAAAGAAGAGCTTGAAGAGAAAAGACTTCAAGAAGAATTTAAAAAAAATCAAGAAGAACAAGAAAAAATAAGGCTCGAAAAAGAAAAAGAAGAAAATATTCGTGTGGATGAGAGAAATAAGGTTGAGCAAGAGATTCTCAATAATACAACGATTAACAATTCTCAAGAAAATGAAAGTTCAGTTATTGAAAATGTTGTAGAGACTTTTGAAACAAATAAACCTGAAGGATTAGTTTCTCATCAAATTAGCTTGTCACCCAAACAAGAAACAGTTCAACATTTCAAACCTGTTCAATGTCCAGGGAATACCAATGCAGGAAATCTTGAAAATAAAAAACGTATCAACAATGAGGTTCTTCAAAGTTTATTAAAATTGGGATGGCCTGAGAAATTTGCTAAAGATTTTATGTTGAAAGTTGTGAAAGGAGAAATAGCACATCTTTCAATTAACTATTAATAATGGTGGCTTAATGGGACAAGAAATAAAAATAGTTAATTATAACAATCAGAACATTCCTGTAAAACTTGGGAAACCTTCAGGTGGTGCAGGATGTGCAGGATGTTTATTGCTGAGAAAATACGCTTACCTCAATTGCCAAAGGAGTAAGTATAAAAAATTCGGTGAAGAATGTGGAATGCAAGTTTGGAAAGTTGCGTATCCTAATATTAATATCATTGAGGATCCCAGATTTAAAAATAAAGACACTGATTATCAAGATAAAATTCTAGATAATCAATACTACGTACAAAACCAACATCAACGATAGAGGCTTTATGGGATACAAAAAACAACCTAAAAAACTTTACGAGGTTGAGTATAACAATCAAACTTTTAAAGTTCATAAAGTGGCTGGAAAAGGATGTCGTTCATGTGTTTTTTACAAACGTTTCAACTTTCTATCTTGCGAGAAAAAGAAATATTCTTTCTTTAAAAACACTTGTGGCAATTCTAGGATATGGTCTTTAGATTCTAAGGATATTATTATAAAAGAAAAAAATGCTCATAAATCTACTAATACAAATAACAACTGGACTAGTCAATATTACATTCCTAATTTTAACAAAGAAGGTTAATATGTTTACTCATTTTTTTGGATATTTTGACATTGTATATTTTATTCATCACAGAGATCGTTTTTATTTTGATGAGATTCGTTACGCTCAATCATTGGAAGAATTCTTACGTGAATTATTTGTTTTTTCCCATAATTTTTTAACTATTATTTTATTTTACAATTTTACAAAAAAAGGATTTCTATGCAATACAAACCGTGGGATATGCCAAGGAAAATCTTGGCATTCGATTCTGAGACTTCAGGAATTGGTGAAAAATATGGATTGCAGCAATGGTCTGCTGTTGCTTATAACAATTCTAAGAAGATTGGTTCTATTGATCTTAAAATAAAGATCTTTGAGACTGATCTTATCGATCCAAAAGCTCTTGAAGTTCATGGCTTAGACCCAACTGAGGGACTTGAACCAAGAGAAGCTCATAAACAAATGGTAGCATGGCTTGGTAAGTTTGTTGACAAATTTAAAAAGGAAGATAAATTTTATCCACTTGCTTACAATGGCGGATTTGATATTGATAGAACAATTGAATTTTGTAAAAAATGTGATGATCCATATTTTGGTTCATGGCAAAACTTCAATGTTATTGATCCTTTAGCTTATGCTAGATTATTTCGATATCTTGGATTTATCGATCTTCCTAATCTTAAGTTAGGCACTCTCTGTGAGTATTATGGAATTCCTCTCAAAGCTCATGATGCTGAAAGTGATATTGAAGCAGCTGTAAAACTTGCAGGGATGTTTATTCAAGCTATTAAAACAGGTGACTTTGATCCTATAAAAACTAAAAGTGAATAAAATGGGGCGTTAAGCCCCGAAAGGTATTTGACTTGACTACATATAAATTTTATCATGACAATCTTTACATGGTATTAGATACGTTACTATCTTCTAAAAAAGATACTCTCGATGGATTTTTAATGATTGGCGAAAATAAAATGCCAGATTCAGATTGCAGACGTATTATAAAAGAATTAAAGGATCAAGGAATGACTCACATGCCATTATGCAATGATCATTACAGTACAGGCATTTGCTCTGGACACTACATTTCAAAAGATGAATACGATCAATTAAAAAAAGACAATGATAAAAATATTATCTTGGAATAGGTACACTTTTTTGTACTTATCGATTATATTGTACACATGGAGGGATTTATGCCAAGAAGACAACCTGATTATACAATTCTCTTGAGAGAGAAAGGTAAAAGGAAAAATAAGATTATTTCACTTTTTAAAGATAGTAACATGTTTAAAGTGAAAGTTGATGGTGTTTCTTTTAAACGAGGAATGCGTTTTTCTAAAGATGAAGTAAAAAATTTAACTTTTAATACTATAAAGATTGAAAATTAATATGGCGAAGATTATTAATATTATGGCCGACGAACTTGTTGTAAAAGGAGTCCCTGAAACATCAGAAGTTAGGATTTCAGTGAGTGTTGATCTAATGACTACAACGCAAAAAAATGTTTTATTCAATTCATTACCAAGTATTATTGGTCCTGCTGAGGTTTTCGATATGATGAACCTTGAGGATATTCTTAACTCTGTTTCAATTGAGGATATTGCAAACTATACTGGGAGTTCTATTGTTGGGAAACTTACAGATGATGAAGTAATTGCCGGCCTTGGCGAGGAACGTTTAAAAAGAATAGCTACAGATTATATTCTATCTGCAAAATTCACAGAAGCAGAACTTCAAAGAAATATTTAATTGGGGGTTCCCTGTGTGACCACAGGGCGTTCCTCCTTATTGCTTCGGTGCTTTGCACTTCGCTATCGCTCACAAATAGTCCTAACTAACCCATAAGAGGAAAATATGAAATGCTTAAAATGTAATGGAAAAATGCGTGTAACAGACTCACGAGAAAAAGCTCATAATGTTATCAGGAGACGTTACGAATGTAACAAATGCAAAGCTAGAATAACAACTGTGGAATCTATTTATATAAATCTTAGTATCGATTTTATCGCTAATAAAATCAAACAAATTAGTCAACATCACATTGAAGAAATGGATATTGAAATCAAACAAAAAATTAAAAACATTTTAAAACAAGTGAATCTCCAAAAATAGAAATGAAATAAAAAAGGCTCCTTCGTTAGAGGGAGCCTTTTTTGTTATATAGAGGTTTTACTCATTAATAATAAAGGTTACAACTTCATTAATTACAGAGTATTTAATTGTTGGTTTTAAATCACATTCATCTTCCTGATTAGAGGATTTAAAAAAGTAAAAAGCATTAGAGCTTGCAGGGATATTGCTATCTCTATTGCTAAAGAATTCCTTATGATTAGATTCAAGTAAGAAGTATCTCCCATTCAAATCTCCATCAAGCTTCAATTCTTTAAAATTGTTTTCAGCTACAATTACTTCGTAATTTCCGCTACTTTCAATTTTAAAGGTTTCCGCATTAAAATTATCCTCACCTTTTTGTGATTCAAACTTGTAGCAAGCTTGCTGTTTTGAGTCTCCAACTTTCCCATTAAATGAAAAACATTCTGTTTTGCTATCATCAAGACCAAACACGATATCATTCACAATTACACCATCAGAATTTTTGTAAGTATGAATTACATATTTGTTTGAATTTGATTCAGGCTCTTCTTGTTCAGAATTAAGTTTGATAGTTAATTCTGACTCTTCACAAAATTTAATTTCAATTCCAGTATCCTTTAGAGACTCTTTGATAGAGGATTGATCCTCCTCATTTTTAGAGACAAAAGAAATTAATTCTTGAACAAAACAATTTTTGACAATATCTTCACATGCAAAAACTTCATCTTTGAAATTTAATTCAGACAGTAAAGTTTTAACTTGTTCAAGAGTTACAATTCCATAATTAGAATTTTTAACAGTGTATTTGTCAAGAGTTGATAGTAGATCACTATCAGAAACAATTTTGAGAACCTCAGGTTTAAACCATTCAATCGCACCATCATTTTTTACAACATGATCAATTTCAACTTCGATAAATTCGCCAGTGTTTGCACTGATTTCAGTTTTATTTGTTTTTCCAATTGAAGTTTCGCCAATAGAACAAGAGTAAGATTTTTTACCATCTTCATCCTCGAAAACTTCATCAACGCAAACCTTAAGAGTCTGTGGTCTTAATCGGTCCCATTCATAAGTGTATTTTGTCCATTCCTCATTATAGGCATATGAGGCGAGGCGAACGATAACGCCATCTTTAGTTCGATTTTCCTCAGAAAGTCTTACGATTTCATTTGAACCTTTTTCATGTTCAACAATGCTATGTTTTACAGGCTTAATAAAATCTGAAGGTTTAATTGTTTCTTCAAGTTTAGAAAGTCTTTCAGAGTATGAAAGGTTTTTAAGACTGTCTTCGCCTTCAAAAACAATATCATTAACTCTCATAACATAGAGCAAAGAAGTCTCTTCAGACTCAAGATCTGCAACCACAGAAGAATAATTTGCACGAACTTTATCTTTATAACCACAAAGAAATCCAGTTATAGAAAAAGATTCGACATCGACAATTTTAATTGCATCAACAATATCAGATAAAGATTTTGTGAGATCTTTATCATTTTCATCAATAATAGTTACAGAATTTGAAGTTTTTGAAATCTTACACCAAGATCCTTTAAAGTTTGGTTCGATTGCATATACTCCACTTGGAAGATCTTTCAGGTCAGAAGAATCAAAAATAGAATTATTACAGTCTTCGGTAAGACATGCAAAAACAGGTTTTATATCGTCTGAATTCTGAAAATTAAAACTCTCGACAGCTTCAGAAAAGTCAACGCCAGCTGAATAAGTTTCGCATAACAAGCCACAATCAGGACATTCTTTGTACTCTTCATACTTAGAGGTATAATTACAATCACGACAAACTGAAAGCTTGGTTGTGATTGAATTTTCACTTGGAGTTTCAGAGTTTTCTTCGGTTGGAGTTTCTGGATCTGTTTCTACATTGTCGCTATTTGATTCTGACCCTTCAGGTGTTCCACTTTCTTGTTCGTCGCCTGATTCAGAATTGCTTGATTCGCTTCCTGGATCTCCTTCTGTTTCTGGCTCAGTTTCTGGTTCGACTGTTTTGTTTGATTCTTCATTTTCGTTTTCTCCATTTTCATTTTGAGGGTTATTACTATTTGATTCTTCTGGACTATCTTGAGGATTATCAAAAGAGGATTTTGAATCAAGTGAGTGTTCACCAATTAATTTTGATGTGAGCTCAAAACCTTCAATAAAATCTTCTGAAGCTTTTGCATAGTCAGTTTTTGTTTTAGGGTAAGCACCAGCAAAAACGCTTGACACTTCGAGAACTGAAGTAATCTTACTTGGATACCAATAACAAACTTGTTCACCACCTGCAACATCATAAGTATTGCCGATTCTATGATCTGTACATCGCTTATCCCGTGCTTCCATTTCCCAGGAATAGCCAATTTTCCCATGGCAAATAGAGCAAAGAGGTTTTTCGTAAGTGTACGAGATTGAACCTTCAGCACGAATGCCGCTGTCGATTTCTTTAGCGATGTCGTTACCTTTATCATTTTTGAGGAAATAAAACCAGAGCTTCACGACTTTGCCATCATAACCTTTGAGACTATCAATAATTGTTGCGTCAAAAATTCGACCCCAAGGAGTTGTGTCGAAATTATGACCTTCGAGCATTCCTGCACCAGGTAATCCCTTTTGAAGTTGAGAAAGGATTAGAACTTTTTTCCCATTGAGGATTCGTTCAGGATGAATACTCATGTGGGATGTTGGTTCTTCACCCATGATGATCATTGATCTCACATGAATATCGTCACGAGTCATTTCTGTATTTGGCCCGTTTTTTTTAAGTTTGTTAATTTTGGAAAGTTGTTCATCTGTAATAGTTCCACCGCCTGCACCAATTTTGTACGAGGCTAAACTGTGGAGCTTTGCTTTTTTTTCTTTAGTTGGCATTTTGTTTTCCAATCGTTTAAGTTAGGATTTTTAATATATGAGAGCCATCTACCATTCTCTCTCTCTGAATAATACCATATGAGAAAAAGGTGGGTGGGGTACCTATACATTATCAAAGAGCTATTATAGTAATAGTATAATACAAACACACACACAAAAGAACAATAAACTTGCAATAGGTACATACTTCTGTACTTATTGTGAAGATAAAAAGAAGAGGTAAGAGTACACAATTTAAACAGAAAAGATTATATTAACCTATGGACTACTAACAGTTGTCTGTAGGATAACCTATAGTAGACTATTGGTTGGGCTGGTTCCCAACATGTTACCAACATAACATTGACAAGTTATTCACAGTTTATTAACTAATTTAAAAAAGGAAATTACCATATGGCAAGGTACACCAACGAACAGAAGTGGACGGATGATGCATGGTTTATTGAATTGGACAAAGGAACAAAACTGATGTGGATATATCTGTATGAGACTTGCGAAGTTGCAGGTATCAAAGAGTTATCATTAAAGCAAATGAAGTTCTTACTGGATATTTCAGAAGATGAACTGTTGATATCACTATGGAGAATGAAAACTAAGATAGAGTTTTGGTCTATTGATATGAAAAGTATCAAGAACTTTAAAGACTTTAAAGATATTATAAAAGAAAGCATTACAGATGATCCAGACTTCATCATTCTTATCTATATAAAAAACTTTTTAAAGCACCAAAAGGTTAAAGAGCTGTCTACAACAAACCCATTTCACAAAGGTATTTTCCTAAATATTGTAAAACATATCAAATCACTACAAAAAGAATCAACACTACACGAATGCTTTCAACACATTAAGAATGAAGACTTGGTTAAACATTCATTAAAACTAGATAACAAAAAACTACTACATTTTAACTGTAGGTTAACCTACAGTAGTACTGACAGTAGTAATAGTAGTAGTAATAGTAAAAGAAATAGTAAAACTAAAACTATAGACGAATGTGCAGTGCACAAAGAAACATTAAAACCTGAAAATGATATTGTTCAAAAGAAAACTGAAATAAGATTATTACTCGAAGAATATCTCTCTGACATCGAAAGTGAAAGAATTCTCACAGAAAACAAAACACTTTCAAAAGAATTAATACAAAAAAATGTTGAAGAAGTAATCAATACTCATGGAAATGTTGGAGCAAAAAAGGGTTTATTCATCCACTCACTCACTCAGGGGTATGAACTTGTATTGAAAAAGGATGATAATAAAACATTTAAGCCAAATGACATTCAAAAAAAATATGGAAACTGGATACTTCGTTTGATGAATTGGGTCAAGAAACAAGAGCTCGAAAGAATAACTCAGGAGAATTATCAGTTACTTCCTCCACCAGAGAAAGAAATGTTTGAAGAAAATCCAACGGTAGAAGATACTATTTTGTACCATAACTTAAAACCTGCAACTAAAAGAGCAACATACATATACAAGGCAAACTATGACAGAATTATAAATACTAAGATTGAATTATTTTTCGAAAAAAAGAAATAATTCAAATTTGCAGGTAAAAATATGTAATATTGTTATATTTTATAAGGGCAAGGTATTCTTTCAAAAAACCAAAGGACAAAGATGGATATTGGAAAATTAGTTGAAATGCATATTGAAAATGTTCAGGATGGAAACTTTGATAAAGAGTCTTTGCTTTCTTGCTTAAATCAAATCAAAAAAATTATTCCAAAAGCTCAACTTACAAACTCTTTAATAATAAAAAATGATGATCTTGAAACTCAATTAACAACATTACAAATTGAAGACAAAGTTTTGAGAAAAGAAAAAGAGAGACTTTTAGCTCATGCTGAAGAGTTAGAACCATTATTCGAAGAGTTGAAAAAGAAAACTATTGGGAGATTAAAACTTTTAGAAATGTCTGAAGATTCTTTAGATTCTATATCAAAAAAAATAAATAGTTCTGAATACTCAATTGAGATTATGGATATAATTTCATTAACAGAATTAAAAACAAAAAAAACATTCTCTGAAAACAAAATTGAAAAAAAACTTTCTTACAAAAATATTATTAACAATCCAAACAATTATAAATCTGGAGTCTAAATATGTCAGAATTCAATAAACATGGTGGTGAGGGTGCATTAGAAATAACAGTTAAAACTGCAACTGTTGGCGATATCGCTAAAATTACAACTGCTGATATCGGGAAATTATGCACTTACAATGCGTCAAATCAAGTAGGAATAGACGCTACAAACACAACACCTCTTGGTATTGCTGGAAAAATTATTGCTGTTGACCTCGACACAAACTTTGTTTCATTACAAGTTGGTGGTTTAATGGAAGTTGATTGTGGCGAAACTGTAGCATTTAACGCTAACAGAACTTACCTTGGTACATACAATGGATTGCTTTATGTCCATAGTGCTGCAATTGTTACCGCTGGTAGAGCTGCTTCAATTGTTGAAGGTGGAACTACAACTGAAGATGCAACTATTCAAATGTAATTAACAATTTGAAAATGTAACACTAACGAAGTAAAACTATTTACAATTATTAAAAGAGGATATAACGAATGCCTATATTAGATTTAACAAAAGCAAATGAAGTTTCACCTGAGATTTCACAATACAAAACAGATCCACATGGATTGATCAAAACTCTTAGACATGAAAATGTTTCTTTAACAGAACATTTAGAAGCACTTGATCCTACTGAAAAAGATCAAAATGGGCAAAATATTGGTAAGTTTGATGCATTTGATCGTCATTTGATGTCAAACTCAATTGAACTCCATGGAAAAAACCAATTTGATCTTACTCAAATTTACAAAGACGCTGCTTACTTGATGCCTGAGCTTGTAAAGAGAGAGATCGAAGCAGGAATGAATGTTCATGAAAAGTATTCAATAAATGATTTGATAGCAACAACTATCACTCAAAAAGGGTCTACTTATCAACCTTTATACATTCCAGATCTTGATACAGACACCGCAGCAAAAAAGAAAAAGTATGCTTCTTCGAAAAAAAGTGATGGTGCAGAGTTTCCAAAATTAGAAATTCGCCAAAGAGAGAAAACTATGACAATGCAAGATTATGGTCTTGCGATCAATATGTCATACCGTGTGTTAAGAGACTACAAATGGGAAGACTTTGCCATTGTTCTACGTCTTATCGGGGCGCAGATGGCTGCGTTCAAGCTTGGTGATATTTACAAACTTGGTACAGTTGGCGACGGAACTGTTGGTGCAGCAACAAATGTATTCAATGGTACTGACGGTACACTCGCTTACAAAGATCTTGTTCATGCTCAAGCATCTTTCTATGCTCCATTTAATATGGGAGCAATGCTTTGTGACGTTGACTCTTTTGAAAGTATTCTTTCACTTGCTCAATTTACTGAGCCAAACAGTAATTCTCAATTCCAAAACAATGGTGTTTTAGCAACTCCATTCGGAACAAAAATGAAACAAGTGAACTCTACAGCTAAACATACTGTTACAGCTAAAGAGATGGTTGTGTTAGATCCTGAGTATGCTGTAAGACAAGTTAAATCTCAAGATATTATGGTTGAAGCAGAAAAAATTATTGACCAGAAACTTGAGGAATGTGTTGTTTCTGAAGAGTCTGCTTTCTCTGTAATAGCTGACGGAGCCATCAAACAAGTTGAATGGCACGCTTAATAATTTGTTTTAACTATTTTATATATTAAAGCAGTCGCATTTACTGCGACTGCTTTTTTTCTGAAGGATTATTATGGGTATCGATAGATCAGTTATAAATTCAAGTGGAAATGTTGTCGTCTCAAGTGCTGAAGTGGATTTGGAAGGACTTGGTGATATCACTATTGGAACATCACAAGTTGAAATTGAAGTTGAAGAAGTAAGTGCATCATTCAGAATTAGAGCAGACACTTCAAACACTGGAATTATTTTCATTGGAAAAACTGGTGTATTAAGTGATGGCTCAAATGATTTTGCAAGACTTGAAGCTGGTGATGAAATTAGCTTTCCATACAACGATATTGCAAATGCATTATATGCGATTAGCGATACAGCAGCACAAAACATTAACGTTGGCGTTATAGTTAGCGTGTAAAGAATGTTACATGTTAAAAAGTGATTTAATAGCTGCGATAACAAGAGATTCTAGAAAATAATTACAGAAAAGGGATAAGTAGTATGAAATTATTTGCAATAGGGGATCAACCGTCTTGGGATGCTCTAACAGCACCAGAGCAAGCCGCATTTGACGCACACTATTTAACATGGGGGTTAGGACACGCAGCAATACCGTTAACTAAACTCGAAGACTATAAATTATTAGGAATTTCTGATACACTAGACAATACAGCCGTTGAGATTGATTTTAACGCAATATCAAGTATATATTCTGTTATATATGATGGTGGTGGTTATACTTGGCAATCAGGAACAATATTTAACATGTTTAAGATTGACACAACGAGCACACAAAATATAACAATCGAGAATTTCTGTTTAATTTATACCCGTAATACTGGTATTTGTATGAGATTCAAAGGCCAAAACTCAACAATAGTTGTACGATATAATTTTCTCACAACCGGGAGTAGTGTGACTGGATTGGTTTATGAACGTGGTGGCAGTTGTCACGTATACGCAAATGTATACAAACTGGGTAGCGGAGCATCAACAGGACTCAAAGGTGATACAGATATTTATCCGTTATTATTTGAGAATAATACAATGGATGTTAATGGAACAAATTTTGTAGATGTCAATCAAGTCGGTTATACTTTAACAAATAACTATGCAGACTTTTCATCAGCCGGTACATATACAGATGGTGGTGGTAATGTAGACAAGGCGACAACACCATTAATTGATGCGTTTGAAGATACTGATGAGTATATTCCAAAAACTATCATGTCGTCTACTGCGGTTGCTTCAAGCTTTGATCCATTTAAAAATAATGTTTCAACTGTTGCTAATCCATGGACTGGTGCTAACGGTATTGCTCAACCACCAACAGCCCCAACATTATTAACTCCACTTAATGATAGTACTGATGTATCAACAACTGTACAATTGACTTGGAATGAAACCGTTGATAAAACTTCATATAATGTTCAAGTTTCTAAAGTCGTAGATTTTACCACAACTGTGATTGATGATAATACATCAAACGAGTTTTATAATACATCAAGTTTGGATGAAGATCAAAAATATTATTGGCGTGTAAATGTCACTGTTGATGGTTTAACTTCCGATTGGTCTAGTGTATTTAACTTTACAACTATTTCATCGGGACCAGCACCTGAACCTTCATTGAAAATAGATATCTATGATCATAAAATTCCAAGAGACTTAGAGGGATTAGGTGATGTAACAATTGGAACATCGCAAATTGAAATACCATTCAATGGAGTTCCTAAAATAATAAGGATTCAATCTGACAGAACAAACACAGGGGTGATTTTTATTGGAAATGATGGTATATTAAATAACGGAAGTAATTCTTTAATAAAACTACTGCATGGTGACGAAGTATCTTTTGAATACAATGATATAAAAAACAAAATTTTTGCAATAAGTGATGTTGCGAATCAAAAAATTAATGTCGGAGCTTTAATCGATGTATGATTCTATAAATGTAAAAAGAAATAATAAAGATGCAAAAACAGGTGATTTTACAAATTCAGATTCACCACTTATTCCATCAAGGTCCGTTGAAGTAATAATGTTCAATACTGACGCAGGGGCAAGTATTATAAATCTTCCTGCTGGAATTAATGGGAAAAACTACGTAATAAAAAATGTTGGATCATCAACAAATGATGTAACAATAAATCCAAACGGAGCAGAGAATCTATTCGGAGTAAATACTGGTTTTGCACTTGCTGATAGTGAAACTGTTAATATTTATTATAGCACAACTAACGGGTGGTGGTAAATGGGCCACTTAAGAGACATTGTAGCAAATACTAAAAATGACAAAGTGACAGACGATGGGGGAATATTCCTATTAAGCCATACTTACACAGCGGTCGCAAGCGCTCAAACGGTTTATATTAGACATGTGACAGGGAATACAAAACATCTACATTCAATAATACAAATTGAAACTGTAGGTCAATGGAAATTCACATCGTATGCAGAAACAGTATATACAGAACAAGGTACTTTAATTGAAAAAATAAAAAGAAGGTCAGATTCTACAGTTAATTTAGAATCTAATTTTTACCACACGCCAACAATTGATTCAATTGGAACCGCAAGGCTAAATTTTACATTTGGAACAGGAACACTACCGTCAAGAGTTAATACTGGACAGATGAGCGAATCGTACAAAAGTGTTTTTGAACCAAATGCAGATGTGTTAATATGCTTAGAAAATCAAAGTGCTGCGACTGCATATATTTCATTTATTTTTAATGTTTTCGAAGAAAAACTTAATTAATAGGGGACTAAATGTCACTAATAAGATTTATTGAAATACTAAAAGATTTTTGGTTAGAAGTAGTAAAGGGAAATAGAGAAGGGTTAACTGTCATTTCAAAATTTGGTGAAAATCCAGATATTGACTCGGGTGGTACTTTTGAGCATGTATGTGATAATGGCGGAACATATATACCACCAACACCTGTAGGAGGTAGAATTCATGACATATCATCAAGTGACGCAAATGACAGCGGAACAGTAAAGTCAAATGGAAATGCTTCAGGAGGTAGCGTATACACCTTGGAAGATTCTGGAGCAACATTTGTTAGTGATGGCGTTAGTATTGGGGATGCTATACTAATAGACAATAAGATTATATTTGCACAAATAACATCTGTAACAGAAACAATTTTAACATTTGCGGGTGGTACACGAGAACCAAGTTTTGGATTACTAAATGGTACAATAGAGAGTAATGACACATACAGAATTGTTTCAGTATCAGCCAGTGGGTCAACAATACTATATATAGATGGGATTGATGGTGCAACTTTTCTTAAAAAAGAAGAATTTATTGTAATGAACGGAATAACAAATGTACCAACAATAACATCTTTTAGACGAATTAACCGTATGAAAACATTTGGAAGCATTGGAGCTGGGAATGCTGGAACAGTCAACGCAACTGCACAAACAGACGCGACAATTACAAGTCAAATAAGAATTGGCCTAAATCAAACGTTTCAAGCAATTTACAGTGTGCCTATTGACAAGACTGCGTATATTAAAAAATATTGGGCAGCATTAACAAGCAGACTTGCAGCATCATCAACCATAAGATTTAGAGGTGGAACACTTGGAGGAACACCATACCCAATACAAACAACGGGATTAACAGCAACGGGAGGGCCAAGCTTTCAATATAAATGGGAATATGGGGGGCTTCCTGCATCTGGTGGTGCAGATATATGGATTGAGGCAAATTCTGACACAAACAATGTTTCGATAGCTGCGGGTTTTGAACTAGTTTTGGAAGATATATAAAAGAGAAATGTGGAGTAAAACTTAATGGATAAATGTGAAAATGGATGTAAAAAAGTTAATGATCTTATAAAAGATTATGTTGGTCATTCTGCAACTGTAACTGAAAAATTAAAAACTCTTTTTAATAAAATTGATGATTTAAGAATTGATAATGATAAACAATGGAAATCAATTAGAAAAGCTGATACTGTCAAATTAATTTTAATGGGTATCATGGCAGTTGTGTATGGTGGAACAAAACTATTTCCTGCACTCTCAAAATTAATGTAAGGTATATATGTTTCATAAAATATCAAATTCAATGAATCCTGTTTTATCATTTCTATTAGCAGAAAAAACAAAAGAAATAACCTCTGCAATTGTTGATCCAGATGGAAATGGTAATTATATCACATTACAAGATGCAATTGCAGCAGGAGTAAAAAGAATATTCCTTAAAAATGGTACATACATAATTGATTCAGATTTAGAGATTGACACTCATAATATTATTGGTGAATCAATAGCAGGGGTTATTTTAAAATTTACCAATAATGCAACTATTGTATTTAATAATTCTAGTAGTGTAATTAATAAAGGAGTTTCAGGATCAATTGAAGTGGGATTAAATAAGGGTTCTGATTTAGTTGATGGAATAATTGATCCACCTGAATTTGATAGTATTGTTCAAAGTTCTAAAACTAGATTTTCAATTGGATCATTTTTTACAAAAATAGATGCTATTGATGATGATTATAATATGCATTTTAAAAACATAATGAATGGCCGTGATGATGATACCAGTGGCACACGATTAGGTTTATACCCATTCAATTTAGGAAATTATGATTCAATAGGTACAGTAATATCAAACCTGACTGTCAATTACTTTAGTGAGCAATCAGCGACATTGCAAAATGCTTTTGAAGTGTATGGGCATAATCATAAATTTTCAAATATAAATTTCCTCTGTATTACTGATGACAACGTCTCATTTATAAATACTGTGCCAGATTTCTTTAATGAAAATATTTGTACCGGATTAATAATTGAACATTGTTCATTTGAAGGTGCAAAACAAGCAATACTATTAAACCAATCAAAAAATACAACAATAGAAAACTCATGGTTTATAAATCAAGAAACTGATATGATTCACTTAGTTGATGAAGTTCATGATTTAAAAATTTTATATAATACATTTTCAAATACAGATAGTGTAATCACAAGTGGTCAAACAAAAGAAAACTTTACAAAAATTAAAATAGAATACAATAAATTTTTATTTATAAATAATAATGCAATGAAAATAAGTACATGGGGAAATACTATTGCAGATAATTCAAATATTAGAATTAATGGTAATTACTTCGAACAATGTAACACTTGTATTGAAACAGATACTTCATCATTGGTTTTTGAAAACAATCACTCAAAAAGATGTACACATGTAGTTAAAGATTATGTGATAGGTTTAGATTCCAAATTTGGCGGTAGATATATTTCAAATATTTTTGAGAATTGCTTTGATGGATTGATACTACATTCTCCAAACCCAATAATTGCAGGTAATATTTTCAAAAGCATGATTGCAACGCCAGTTTCTCATGAAGATGGAAATTGTATAGTAAAAGCAAATCAATTTTTCAACTGTGCAAACATTGGCGCATATGGTGGGTCTGTAAAATTCTCAAACAATATTGTCAGAAATGACAATTTAACTAATTATAATTTAACAGGTGATGATTCAAGTTTTTCTTCTAATTGGTGGGAAAATTCAAGAGTAACAATTCAAAGCGGAATTATATTTAAGGGAAATCAACTTCAACATATTGGAATTGGTTTTGCAATTACAGTTCAAGTTGATCAAGTAATGATATCAGCAAATAAAGTGGTAATTTCACAACACGGTATAGATATACAAGCTACAGCAGATAAAACACATTTGTGCGAAAATATATTGCAAACAATAACTACAACAACTGTTCAAAATAATGGAACAAATACAGTAGACTCAAATACAATAGTGGTGGCATAATGGCTGGAAGCGAAATAATAAAATCAACTAACCCAACTTTATCTTATTTACTAAACAACAAAAATCTACTTGCAAAATTTGCAGTAGTTGATTCTGGAGGGAGTGGACATTTCACATCTATTGGAGACGCTGTCAATGGTGGAGCAGTATATATATATGTAAGAAATGGGACTTACAATATAAGTAGTGATATAACATTTGATTTCCAAACTATAATAGGAGAGTCTACTGAAGGCGTTATATTAAATCTAACTGATGCTTCATTGCTTACACAAACAACTACTGAATCAATTGAATCGTATCCATCTCAAGAAATATCAGTATCACTAAACAGCACAAGAGTTTCAAAAGTATTGAATCCAACAGTATTCACTGATGTAACTTCTGATGGTACAACAAAAATAATATTAGATTCATTTTTTACAAGAGTTGAAACTATTATAGACGATGACAATTTAGATTTGACCATCCCATTTAATGGAAATTCCTCAATAAATTTAAATAGATGGTCAATGTTTAACACAACTACAGAAGCTTTTTCAATTGAAAATATGACAATAAACACTATTTATACATCGGCAAGATTTGCAATAAAACTTGAACAATTTGGATCTACAATAAGAAATATAAACTTCTTATCAAAAGATATATACACAACTTTTGTAGGATTAGGATATAGCCACGCAGTTGCATATGTGAATATATCAAACAATAATTTTGAAGGCGGACTTGATGCTATCAGTGCAGTAAGGTCATATTGTTGCAATATTAGTAACAACAGATTTCAATTAATACAAAATTGGTGTTTCTCTGGTGATGAATTAAATATTTACAACTCATTCGTAAATAATATTTACAGTGGTTGTAAAAGTGGTTTGCAACTTAAAGGCAAAGGTAATAATGTTACAAGATCAACATTTGAAATGATTGATGAATATGCAATTTATTACGGGGATGTATCAAGTGTACCTTACTGGGATTCTGCAACAAAATGTGAATTTAAAAATTGCGGTAATGGAACAAATGCCGTAATATATTCAATAACAAATAATGTAAGATTCTCAAACAATGAATTTAGAGGATGTGAAAAATGTATCGAAATAAATGTTACAGCGTCGGGAACAGCATCGCAAATTAAAGGAAATACTTTTGAAGAATGTAAAAATGAAATTATTGTTGATGGAAGAAATAATTTAATAAAAGAAAATTTCTTCAAAGACTCAGTAAGCGGGTCAACAAACATTGCTACAGCAAACGAATACAATGTTATATCAGGAAATACTTTTATAGATTGCACATCAAATTTCAACACAGCAAGCAATACATTCTTTAGTCAAAACATTTTCGAATATACAACATATGCAACAATTACAATTACAGGGGCAAATTTCTCGTTAACAGAAAATATATTTAAAAATGTAGGAATAATATCTGATGGGAATGCAATTGCATTTAGAGATAATAAATTCGAAGGCGCTACTTCAGGTTTTATTTTAGTTATAAAAGGTGATAAAAATTTAATTTCAAATAATATCTTTACAACTTCTTCAAATGGTATAGATATACAAGCTACAGCAGATAAAACGCATGTTTTAGAAAATAAATTTGTATCAATAACAACAACTAATGTGCAAGATAATGGAACCAACACTGTACAGTCAAACAATATATAGTAGGTTGTAATATGGCTAAAAAAAGCAAAACATTTCTACCATCATTAAATAATGATGCAAAAAAAAGATTAGGTGAAATAAAATCAATAAACGAACAGCTTCCATATATAAGTGCAATAGCTACACAAAACGCAATTTCAACAATTGTAGATATTAATGGTAATGGAAATTTCACGTCTATTGAAGATGCTGTGGAATCAGGTGCATCATCAATAATAATAAAAAAAGGCACATACACAATAGAGAATGACATAACTCTAGAGGGTCAAGTGTTGATAGGTGAATCACAAAATAATGTGATTTTAAATATGATAAACACATCAATAATACTAAAACAAACATCAAAAACATCAAGTGGTGGAACAGTTCAATTTGAAAACGGATCAAGAACATGCAACGGAAATAGTACAGCTTTTACAAACTTAAATGGAAATCTTGATAATAAAATATTATTCTCAGAAGGTAGAATATTATCAATAGATGAAGTTATTTCTGGTACATCAATGGAATTAAAAACCAAAATGTTTGGCGCTGTTAATGATGTTATCAACAACAGTGTTATACAAGATAGTTTCATTGCTTTTGAAAGTAGATCATCCTTCTCATCAATTGAGAATATGACAATTAATCACAATGCAACAAAGCCAAGAGATACTATTGTTATTAATGGATATGGAAATTCAATCAAGCACGTACATTTTTATAATAAAAATAGAGTCGTTACATTTATTAAGATTTCTAAAACAGATTCTGAACTTTCAGTAAAAACATTGGTAGAAAATAATTATTTCGAAGGTGGAACAATATCCATAAAAATGAATAGATCATATGAAACAATTATTAATAACAATTACTTTGCATCAAACAGAAATATTATAATTGATATAAAATCAAGTGCTGAGTTTATTACAATAAAAAACAATGTACTAGTTTCAGCAGATACAGGAATTGTTGCTGAAACCGACGATATTAAAATTATCGAGAATTTTTTTTCCTACATAAATGAAAATGCAATAAAGCTAAATTACAATTTCAACACGACATCAAATATTCGATGTTTGGTAAAAGATAATAGTTTTTATAGATGCAACACCGTTTCTTCATATTCAACAAATGGAACTTTAGCAATTAGATCAGCATTAAATATTGTTTCGAATAACAGCTTCTACGAATGTGAAAGACCAATGTCAATAAATTGTAAGCACTCAATATTTATAGATACGCAAGCTATAAATAACTTAGGTGATGCAGCAATGGTAATATTTGGAAGTAATAATATGATCATGAATTTCTGTACTAATAAAAAAACTGGATATATAGAAACAATATTTAATATGTCAACAATAGCAAATTACAATATTTTTGATGGTCTTGCAAGCTCTTTTGACGAGGGTGCAACACTGGACCAACTTAGTGATGGTTCAATATTAGCAAACACAACTGTTGCTACAGAAGAACTGTATCCAGGTGAAAATGCCATTGTAAATAAATGTTTTTTTAGATATGGAAATATTATAAATCAAATTAATACTATATTTTCTGACAACGATATAGAATCTGACTTTGTTTATGCTACAGGTACAAAAACTATAACAGCTTTCAATATGTTTAGAGGAACAAATGATACATCAATAGATATTCCTCAAGATTCCGTAGGAAAAGGAAATCTTGTTGAAGGAATAAATCCACCTGTAGTTGATACATCTATAAACAATATTATTAAAGATAACTTTTTCTAAGGAATATTATGGCTTATACAGATATCGAAACAATAAAGAAAATCCTTCAGGCAATGCCTAAGATTTTTAATAATATTGAAAATCAAGAATTAGTATTAGAAGTTTATGAAAAATCTGATCTTCAATATACAGACATTGATGTTGACTCTGAAGTAGTGAAAATAATAAGAACAGTTACGCCAATATCTGAAAACCCAACATTAAATGACGCAAGTACAGCAAAATTAGCATCTGACAAAATAGTTCCTAATACTGTAGTTGTTGCGAATTTACAAACATTAGATACTATATATGTTGAGAATAAAGATTACATAATAGATTATACTGACGGGAAAATTTCAAGAGCTACAGTCGGATCAAGTATCCCAAACAATACAGCTGTGTATATATGGTACATTCCATTCGTACAATTAACTGCCGCATCAGATTACAATATTGATATTGCAAATGGTACTGTGAATAGAAGGGCTGGAACATCAATACCAGATGGTGCAAGAGTTTATGTTGATTATTCTCATTCTCAAGGAAATGTGCCTGATGATACTATCACAGAATGTATTTCTCAAACAGAATCATATATGGATACAATATTAAAAACTGAATATATTGGTAGTGCAGAAAACAATATTAAATCAGCATCAACTAACCACACACTATATTTGATATGCTTATCAATGGCACAAAGAGCATTAAAAATTGAAAAGAATACAGCTGATGAAGTGGCAAAATATTGGATACCACTATCTGAAGATTACCTAAAAGCTTTTGATAAATTTATTGGGCCATATATTCTAGTATCAAATTTCAATGCTGGTGATAAAGCTAAAAATAAAAAGACAACTTTTACAACTGATGAAAGAAGTTCTTTTTCAGCAGGGAAAGCAAAATAAGTGAAAAGGAAACCACCTGCACCTTATGATAGGAATGCTCGTTGCAAAGTTTGCAAAAGTAATCTTTGTGATGATATAGATGAATTTCTTAAAAAAGGAGAGTCATATCAAAAAATTGCAGATTGGGCAAATAAAATGGACCCAGATATTAAATTGTCAAAAGTTAATATCTGGAGCCACAACACAAAACACAGATTAATTAATGCCACTGAAGAAGAAAAAAAAGAAAAAAAAGTTGGTCGAAAAGGTGGTAATACTAGAAAGATTCTTGAAAAGCCTTTAAAAGTAAAAAAAGAAAAATTACCAAAAATTAAAAAGGTAAAAAAAAGTAAAAATAAAAAAGACAAAGAATCTAAAAAAAATGATATAAAACCTGAAAAGGTAACTGAGTTTTTAGATACAATAATTACTCGTGTAAAAGAGCGTATTGATAACAATGAAATAAAACCAACAATAACAGAAGCAATTCGAGCAACAGAATTAAAAGTAAAAATAGAAAAAGATAATCCATATGAAGATGTTCTTCTTAAATTTGTTGAAGGGATTTCAAATTAATGAACATTGTTATTAAAAAAGATATTCGTGAAATGTACAGAAAAGGTTTTGAAGACATTGTTTATTTCCACAAAAAAATACTTCAACGTGATCTTCATAACGGACAAGCTAAATGCCTTAAGAATATGATGCTAAAAGATTCTTTTATCAAATGCGGAAATAGATATGGAAAAGGTGATATTGGATTAGCATATCTTGCATGGATAGCATTTTACAAACCAGTACCTAAGCAATTCAAAAATAGACACATTGATATTTTAAACACTTCAATTTCGCAAGATCAAGCTAATATTATCTTCAACAAGTTTCAACAAAATTTAACCGATGTTGACACTTTTTCATGGATGATAAAAGATATTAAAAAATCACCATTCCCAAATATTGAATTCAAAAACGATGTTACATGGTGGTTCAGAAATGCATCGCAAAATGGTAAATATCTAGAAGGGCAATCTTATTTTCATATAAATTTTGATGAATCAGATCTACAGGATAATTACCAAAAATTTGTATCTGAAATCCTTTCCCCTCGTGTTTGGGATTTTGGTGGAAACTTATCTCACATGACTACACCAAGACGTGGTACCACAAACTCATGTAAAGTTTACATGGAAATGAAAAAGGAATCAGAAAGAGGAAATAAAGAAATTTATATCCACAATGGTGATTCAAGAGAGAATAAATTCCTCCACAAAAAAGCAATAGATAAAATGAATAATCTGCCAAAAAGATTATTTAATAAAAATGTTTTAGGGGAATACTCTGACTCAGGTGGAGAAATTTCAAATGAGCTAATTGATGTTGCAGAAAAAACAGGCGTTGGAATAAAAGAAGAACGTGACCCAGGATATACTTATGTAAGTGGATGGGATCTTGCACGATCATCGACATATTGTTGTGGTGCTACATTAAGAATTCCACTTAATACGGATTTTAGTGTTGAAAAGATACAGTTAGTTTCTCTTGAAAGATTTGAAGACCATGGTTCAAAAAACAGAAAATATTGGAAAAAGGTAGAGAATCAGATACGTGCAAGGCACGAAAAATGGGGCGGCGAAACTGTAATAGATAAAACTGGTGTTGGCGATGTAGTATACTCATATATTGAAGATATTGATCCAATCGGCATAAATCTAGCAACTGCCAGAGGAAAATTAAGGCAAAGCATCATTGATGAAGGAATTGCTTTGTTTGAGAATGAAATACTTGGTATTCCTAAAGATATAGAGCAAGTAACTGATGATGAAGTATGGATGTTGAGAGATGAAATTAGTAATTTTGAAACAAATCATTTAGATGTTGTAATATGGGACATGGTTTGTGCTATATTTCTAGCAGGATTTATCGCAACTGGTCATGAAATTGATGGAGATAAAAAAGAAGAAGTAATGCCAAGCTTAGTTGGTGTTCGAGGAGGTTCAAAGTATGGGTATCGGTAATATGTTCTCTTGGAAAAGTAAAGAAAAAGAATTTAAAAAAACAGGGAACTCAAAATCTACTCCTGTTAAAAAGTACAAAATGAAACAGTATCAATTAAAAGAATGGGAGCGAAGAGGCGAATTAATTGATCTTCCTGAAAATATTATCAGAGATAAAAATGTTTTCACCAAAACATACTTTGACGCACTTCATCGATATGTACCATCAGTATCAGGTGCTATATGGACATGGTCAAAACTTTGTAATACACCATTCGAAATGAAATTCGTGGGTGGTACAAAAAAGCAAAGGGATGAAGCAAAGATTATTTATGATAATCTCGTTAAAAGATTAAACCCTATGAAAATGGTTAAAAATGGTGGTACTGCACAATTGTTTAGCATTTATTATGAACACTTATTTAAATACGGAAGAACTAGTGGATCATTTTCTGTTTTTGATGATTTAAGCGGAATTAAAAAATTTGATTTCTACAACCCATACAAAATAAGATTTCAAGAGGAAACATTAGATCCAATACTAATAGAAAATGGAAAATATTTTGGTATTAATGAAGCATCATTTTATTACATAGCTCAATCTATGGATGAACAGAATCCTTATGGAATGTCAATGCTAGAAGCTACACCATCATTGATTAACATATTAAATGATATGATGATTGATATGGCAAATTCCTCATCAAATGCAGGTGTTCCAAGGTTGCATGTGGGAGTAGAACAACCAAAAATACTACCAAAAGAGACAACGGCAGATTATATAACACGATCAAATAAATATTTTGACGATACTGTTGATAATCTCTCAACTATTGGAAGTGATCAAAATTTTTACACTTGGTCTGATGTTTCAATAGGATTAACAGGTGGGGCTCAAGGTGCGTCTGGTTATGTTTGGGGGGCAAATAGACAAGTTGTTGATGAGGAAGTAATAACAGCTTTTCATCTTTTCCCTTGGGTACTTGCAAAATCATTCGGATCAACTAAAAATTATGTACAAGTACAATTTGATTTGCTAATGACTGAGGTAGATTCGATACAGGCTGATGGGGCCAACTTTATGGAATGGTTAACTCAAGTAGAATTTAATTTAAAAGGTATCACAAACGTGAAGCCAGTGGGCCATTTTCAAAGATTAAGAGATCCAGCCGTGAAAAATATTGCCGTTGCAGAAAGATTCCAAATTGATAATGTTCTTACTAAAGTTCAAAATGGAGTTATTTCTCCTGATGATGGGGCTCGTGCACTTGGAGAGGATAAAGCTTTTGCGGCTGATTTAATGCTAAAGAAAGAGAATGCACCAAAGCCAAAAACTCGGGTTGATGAATCTGAACAGCCAGTCGATAAAAAAGATAATCCAGAAAAATCTCCTGATAAAAAAGAAAATGAAGATGATGGTTCACAATAAATTACTTTTACAACTATATTGAAGCAGGGAATCGTGTCGGGTGTCACTGAAACTGTAACGATATTGTATAGGACTTCTTTTTAGGAGTCCTTTTTTATTATGCAAACATTTTCACTAGGATGATAAATATGAAAATTGATGGAATTAAAAATTATTTTGGAGGAAAAGAAGCGTCTGGATCTTATCAGCAAATAATTAATCAAATTCCACCACATGACAATTTAGTAGTTCCATTCCTTGGCAATTGTGCCGTTGTGAGAAATATTGATTACAATAAAGTTATAGCATGTGAATTAGATAAAGAAGTTTGTGAAAAGTGGAATTCCATGGATCTTAAAAATGTCATGGTAATGAACACGTGCGGAATTGATTATATGGTACCCAAGGATATATCTAGAAAATTCAATTGCGATAATACAGTGTTTTATTTAGATCCACCATACCCATTAGAAACCAGAACAAATAAAAGATACAAATACGATTTAGGTGATGAAGATCAATTTAAATTACTTTCTTTTGTAAAAGTGCTCGCAAATTTTAATTTTAAAATAATCATATCAAGTTATGAAAATGAAAAATATGATAAGCATCTAAAAAATTGGAGAAAAGTAAAATACAATTCAATGACAAGAGGTGGTGTAAAAGAAGAGTGTTTATATATTAGTTTTCCTGAAACTGACACACTTCATGATTACTCATATCTTGGAATAGATTTTTCTGATAGAGATAGAATTAAAAGAAAAATTAAAAGGCACATAAATAGATTAAAAAAAATGGAACCAAAAGAAAGAAATGCGATAATTGAATCAATAAAAAATGAGTTTTAAATTTAATGGATCCAGTATAATCAAAAATGATTATTCTATAGAGCTGCAGTATCATCATAAATGTAGTTACCAGCTCGAGTAAATTGATAGAAATAACAATACCACCTGAGGTGTAAATATGCAGATTATTACATTAAGAAGAAATTTAATTTCGGATCAATTAGGTAAATGGCCTAAACATGTAGAAGTAGATAAAAATGCTGTTGTTAGTAATTCTATTCCTATGATTGATTTGAAAAAATTAAAAGGAAAAACATTACTACTTATTCATGGTTTCAATTGTGAATTTGACGAAACTATTGAAACTTTCGCAGAGATTATTGAAAACATTGCATCTTTTTCCTTATATGAAAATATCATAGGGGTTACTTGGCCGAGTGGTGATAAAGTATTCGAGTGGTCGGATGCTAATGAGAGATGTATTAAAGCTTCAAAAATGTTATTTGATGTTATACAATTCTTTGACAATGTTGATATAATGGCTCATAGTCTTGGTAACAAACTTGTTCTTGAAGCATTATTAAACACCAAAGAAATTGAAGAAATTAAAATTGATAATTTTTGGATGCTTGCTCCAGCTGTTGATGCTGATTCTATAAATAAAAAAGGTTACTACAGAAAATGTATGTCAGCCATTTTAAATGTTCACATTTTCCACTCTGCTGAAGATGGTGTGTTGAAAATTGTTTATAGATTAGCTGAAAGAGAAGCAGCGCTTGGATTAAGAGGCCCAAGCGAAAAGGTTAATCTTCCAAATGTGAATGTGTATGATTGTAAAAAATATGTGAAAGATCATTCTGGATACAAACGATCAGCTCATGTATATGCAAAAATTTCAAGAGAAATTAAAATGCAAAATGCACTTAATGAATTCATTGACCCATTCAAGGATTAGACATGTTAGGAATTAGTTTTATGGGAATGGCAATCGACATTGCTACAACGAAAGTTGCTATTAAAAAAACGGAAGAAAGAATTCGTGATTTAAAATTACTTCAAAGAGAATCAACGAATCCTGAAATGAATCGGAAATGGTTTAATGATGAAACTCGATTGTTAAACGAATTATCACAATTAAAATCAAAGCTTGAAGAAATGGAATGGATTTAATGTACGAAAGACAGTGTGATAAATGCACTCAAAAAAATGTTATGAAAAGTAAGTGGTGTCTAAAATGTTTTGTGATAGGGAATGGGAAAACATCATTTTTCAAAAACAAGGGAGATATGGATAGGATAAAAACAAATGCGCAAAAAGAAATAAACAGAGTTATTAAAAAATCTGAGCAAAAGGAAATAAAAACAAAATCTTTTGGTGAAGTGTTTGATAAAGCAATAGAAGAAAATCAAACTAAAAAAGCAATCAACAAAACCCTTGAAATCTGCAATAAAGAATCTTCTATTAATAACGGTGGAGAAACTGATTATTACCAAATGCCTGCAAATACAAAAGAATGTCAGGATTTAATTGAAGATCGGGAAATGAACTATGCTCAAGGTTGCATAATGAAAGTTGCATTCACTTTCAATGTTGGTCGGCATGATGGCACAACTTATGAAAGAGAATTGAATAAAATCATTTGGTGCGCTAAACGGGAGTTGGCTAGGATTAAAAAGTAAAACAATAATACTAATTAAATTACGAGTTCCGGGAACAATTTTTTACACCTATAACAAAGAGGAATTATGCCAGTAACAACATTTTATAGTCCAACTGAAATAAAAACAAAAAGCACTAAAGATAAAGAAATTGTTGAACTGTTAAAGAGAGTGCATAACATCTACTCAGGGAAAATGCATGTGCTAGAAAATATCACAAAGCCTTATTTCTTCCGAAAAGAACAGGTCACATATTTCATAATAGTAGAATTAATACCTGGAGATTATGAATACCAAGAACTTCAAATACCAAACACAAAAGACTGTGTCGAGGCGTATTTGTATGGGCTTATTAATGGTTACGCTGATGGTTACGCTAATATTAAACAAGACATTTTATGTAATAATCAATTTTTAACGCCACCATTTAAATCATCTTCAACTGTTGAAAAATAATTTTAATGCACTGTCGTTTAATCGATGAAATCCAGGAGCCCCGACTAAGAGCGGGGCCAGGGGTATGGGGCTACAGAGATATAGTAGAAAAAACAATCAAATAATTAAGGAAATAATATGTTTTTCTGCATTAGATTTAAAGAAGTTTTCGAATAAGAAGTATCACACATTGGACAATACCATTTCGAATGGGACACAGAAGCAGGGCGTGACTCTGAAGTTTATGTGGGGTTTTAAAATTAAATTATTTTGGGAAAATGAAACGAAGGATAATAATTTATTAATCAAAGAGGCAAAACAATGACTATAACAACATGGACAAGGCCTGCAAAATGTAAAGACTGCAAGCATTGCAAATCATTTTATAAAGGGAAATTAAAACGACACAAATGCAAAAACAAAAAGAATACTTTTTTTGATAAGCAAATAAGATTAAATGATCTTGTGTGTAATAACTGGGAAATGTAAAAGCGAAGGATGGAACTGATGAGTAAAGGCAGAAAAGTACAATTTAAATTTAGTCTTGATGAAAAAGTTATGACCAGATTTGGAGCTGTTGGAAATGTAACAATGTTGGCTGTTGATGACGGTGGTATTAAATACTACGTGGAAACAGAAAAAAAAGACTCTTGGGAAAAGGAAGTTAATCTTACAAGAGTTTAAAAATTATTCTTCAAATTAACGAATATTACCATATAATAGAAACTATAAAACAAAACAAAGGGCAAAAAATGGAAAACAAGATTAAAAAGAATGAGAATTGTGTAACATTCGGTGTTGCAATTAAAGAAATGAAAAATGGAAAAAAAGTTGCAAGAAGAGGATGGAATGGGAAAGGTATGTGGATTTCACTACTCTCAAGCCTCGATATTGGAATTTCAAATGGTGAAGATAGATCCATAGATTTTTGTATGGATGATGAACATCTTGGAGAAGAAACGTTTCACCACTGGAAACATTATGAAGATGATGAAGGGTATAAAATTAAAGATTGTTTTTGCATGTTCACAGCAGCAAAAGAAATACAAACAGGTTGGAATGCATCAACTGCTGATATCCTTGCAGAGGATTGGAACATTATCGAGGAGTAAAATAATTCCTCAACTCAATAGATGTTATCGTATAATGGGCATTATGTAAACTGACCGGTCATTGCTTCGCAATTCTAACCTAGTTTAAACATAATGGCCATTATACTACATCACTATCTCGTCTCGTCATGGTTAAAAAACATTGGTCGGCTTCGCCTATTTCCAATTGTTTCTTAACCCACAAACTAAAGTTTGCTTTAAATTAAAAGCAATTCTTTTAATTATCATTAAAATTTAACAAGATTCACATTTTCCACTTTTATCTTTATATTACTGGTAATTAAAATCTCAAAATTAACAGGGTAATAAATTAATTTTAGACTCTGTGAGTGTGGGAAATGGACTGATCGACAACAGTATTGGATTGATAAGACTAACAAGAAATTGATGGAGGGCAAGGTATAATTATGGCAATAATTAAGAGTTCTCAAAAAACAAAAAAATACACAGTGTCTCGTTTTCAAAATTTAATACATGAAAGATTTTGTGTTTGCACGCAGCGTTATTCTTTGTGTGTCCCAAACGCTTTTATTTTAAATAATGAATTAGATTTGGCGTGTGTGAGAAAGAGTGATTACTTAGATGAGTTTGAGATTAAGATGACTTACTCTGATTTCAAAGCTGATTTCAAGAAAACTTTTTGCAAGAATGGGGAATTAATGAACAAACATGATGGGCTTGAAGATGGAGTTTACAGGTCTAATTATTTTTATTTTGTTTTTCCTGAAGGTGTGATTCCAATAGATGAGATTCCTGAAAATTATGGTGTTATCATTGGTAATAAGTTTGGCACGCTTAGTGTTGTGAGAGAGGCTAAACGTTTGCATAATCGTAAAGTTAGTATTGAAACAAAATTTAACCTTGCTATGAAGTTGCATTATAGATGGTGGAATATTGAAGATCATAAAAGGAATCATAATTTTAAATGTCTTGAGGAAACTAACAAGAAAGAAAGTAAATAAAATTGGACTTCAAAATATGATAAATCTTTTAGAACAGATCAAAACTGGAATTTAATATTAAAAAGGTTGGAAAAATGACAGCAAAAGCTAAATGGCGAGGGCATGATATCGAGTCTGTGAATAAAACCTGGAGATACTCTGACACAAAGCAAAACGTTAGCGAAAACCAACGCAGAAAATGTGGGCATTGCGAAAATGAAGAAACGAAAGAGGGACATGATGCTTGCTTAGGCACTTTGCCAGGTATTATGAATGCATGTTGTGGGCATGGTGTTGAAGGAGATGCTTATGTGCAATACCCTAGTGGGGATTGTATGCGTGGGATAGAAGCTGTTGAAGCTATTCACTTTTTAAAGGAACACAGGGATTCAAAATGAACCTACCCGAAAACATGTGGATCATCTACGCACTTTTATTGGCAATATCCATTCTTTGGGGGTGGGTAGCTTTTATCAAAAACAGATATATAAAGTTAGAAAAAATAAGCAAAATGTCGAATGTGGATATTTACAAAAAATATAAAGCATTGTTGAAAGCACATATTACATCCACAAAAATGTTAGAAAAATATAACAAAAAATTCTGGAAAATAAATACTAAAAAACTAAGAAAAGAAATACTTTTCCTCGAAAAATATTTTGCGGAAATTATTTATGAATTACAAGAAAAGGAAATTCTTCAACATTTATCAAAAATAATAAGAAACAAGGAGTAAGGTGTGGGATACTCAATAGGATTCAATAACACTACAAAAAGAAATATTGGTTATGAAGTACCATGCCACTGCGACCATCCAGGATGCGACAAAATAATTAATAGAGGAATGAGTTATTCATCTGATATAGAAAATAGTAAAACTAACTGTGACGCAGGAATTTTCCTCTGCGAAGAACACATGATTCACATATCAGAAGAAGAATGTGACAATTACAAAGACTGTTCACATTGCGAAATTGGGATAATTCCACTAAAAGACGATTGCCAAGAATGGATTGACCACAAACTTAAGCATGACTCATGGGCTGCGTGGAGAAGTGAAAATAAAAATTGGGTGGAGAAACACACTAAAAAATAACACAAAAGTAAAAAATCCCTAATTTAAAACTATATTAATAAAGAACAACACTTTTTTAATATTAAAAGAATGGAATTTAAAATGGGAAAATTAAACAAGTCTAAGCACTTAAGAGTAGGAAGTGATTTGACAGGACCAGTAGTAATTTTAACCGCAAATGAAACTGATGAAGCGGGTGGGGTTTTAGATGTGGACAAAACCAATGAATTTGTTGGAATAGCAAATGCAACACCATTGAATCAATTAGACATTGGAGGTATGGGAATTAAGTACGTAACCTCTGACGAAGATGTCGCAATAGATGGCGCAACTACTACAACAACTCTAACACCTACAGGCCAAGTATTAGGAATGAGAATTTCTGTAATTGATGCAATTACTGGGTTAGATTCTGCTGATCATCATATCCAAATTGGTGTTAGTGGAACTACTGACAAGTACATTGATGTTGCAAATGGTTCAGCGGCAACTTCAATTGCAGTTAATACTAAAGATGAATATTCCATAAACACTGCGAAAGCAGCTGATGGAGGAGCTATCATCTTCACTATTACAGGTGGTTCTGACGTCACACCAACAGCGGGAACTGTAAGAATTCAATACTGGTGCCTTAATGTTGCGGCAATTGCTGACGTTTAATAATTACTTTAACACTTTATTTAAGGTTACTACTTTGTGGTAACCTTTTTTTATGGAGAGAAGACTATGCACAAAAGAACAATAGACAACATAATTATGGGATTGATAATTGCAACACCTTTTGCTATAATAAAAATGTTTTTTATTTTATAAAATGGTTCATGAAATTGTTCCTTTTGCAGTATATTCCATACATACTAGTAAAGGATGTGTATCATGAATGCGTACGAATTAGAATTAGAAGATTTGACAAAATTAGTAAACACTTACAAAACTATTACAACTTCAAGAATGACAGAATTATACAACTCGTACTGTTTAAGAGATTTTAAAAATGGTGGTGAGTACATGAAAATTTATAAACAAAGAATGTTTTTAAATAAGTACATGGAGCAAATGAAAAGAATTTCATCATCAATCAAAAACGAATTCTTTAGAATAAATAAAATTCAAAAAAGTAAAAATTACCCCAAAAATACAGGGCTCGAAAATCTATTCAACGAAAGTGAAAATGCTTATGAGCGATGGAAAGAAAAAAAGAGTGCTGATAAAAGGACAATCAAAACTTGGGAAATGTGTTGATTGTCAAAATTTCCAAGAACTACAATGTATTAATGAGAAATTGCCTATCGTGGGAGTTATGTCAGAAACTAATAATGAGAATACTCCTGGTGCAATAGTTACAAATTATTACACTATAGAACAATTTCAAAAAGCTATTAACACAATGAGAGTTTGCTTAGATTTTAAAAAAACATTAAATGTTTAGTTGTGATTTTATTTGTGTAAGAGTCATCTTACACATACACTTAGGTAAATATATATCGAAATAGAAACATGGGTGGGGTACTGTGGAACATTTTATCTTGTTAGTATTTGTGATTACAATGATTGCAACAACAACGATAAGCATGATAACAATAAAGAAGATAAAGATAAACACAGATAAAAAGCTAAACGAACTTGAAGTAAAGATCATTAGTTTGTTCGAGCCAAAAGAACTAAAACAGATAAGAAGTATGAAAGAGTTGAAAAAAATAATCAACCAAAAGAAAGAACAAACCATATGCAAACCAAACCAAAAGTAAAAGATCTCATCTTCAATGTGAAGGAAGAATACTTTAATCAGATTAAGAATGGAACTAAAGACA
>PJEL010000409.1_pt1 | contig 50733 bp, 89 predicted proteins | sample 1853271 | NCBI WGS metagenome assembly PJEL01 (sample SAMN08108733, study PRJNA415343) | Invertebrate metagenome, whole genome shotgun sequencing project. | host: Globobulimina | place: Sweden: Gullmar Fjord | collected 2015-08
TAAATTTGCAAGAGAGAGTGCTTTGTCTTATGCTGAAATTGCTGAAAAATCTGGCATTGACCCTGAATTAGTTATAACTATTCCTAATATATTAGAGAAACAGGCTGGCGGTGGAAATGAATTTGACCAATTACCTAATCCTGCTGAGTTTAAAGGAAAATTAATATCTGACACGAATACTGGTGAACGTTATAAGAGTGATGGCAACTCTTGGAGGCTTATAAAATAATGCCATTTAAATTAATAGATGAACAATCTGCAAACCAGGCAAATGTCCCTTCTCTCAGGAAAAGGTTTGTAATAGAGGAAGAGAGTCAAATTAATGAAACAAAGGCGCAGAAGATACATAGAATCATTGAGCCTTACTTTGAACCTGCATTGGAAGCGGGAATGTCTACTGCTGGAGCTATTGCACTTACTCCACTAGGCCCAGGTGGTACGGTTGGTGGAGGTGCTGCGGGGTTTGCTGGTGCAAAGAGGCTTGAGAAGCTTATAGAGGATATGATTGGTGTTGGTGAACCTGAAACTATTGGCGAGGGGTTTGTTCAAACTGGTAAGGATTTGGCAACTGGTGCACTGTTTGAGGCTGGTGGATTAAATGTAGGTGCTGGTGTATCTGCTGTTGGTAAAAAGGTTCTTGCTCCACAGGCAGCAAGAATGGCAGATGAGGTGTTTGATCCAAAGTTAAAGAAAAACGTGCCTACAACAGAGGCATCAACTAGAATGAGATTGGCACAAGAGGGCAATATAACTGTTACCCCTGCCGAGATCACTCAGTCAAAGCCATTATCGTTAATAGAATCACTATTAGATAAAATAGCATTTTCCGCAGGGCAAATACAAGATGCAAGGATACTGCAATTGAAAGAGCTTGCTACAAAAAGACTGAAGTTACTGTCAAAGGCGGGAGCTTCTGATGCAGTTTTTGATGATATATCAGGGAAGTTTGTGGCAAGAGAGAAGAAAGCACTAGAAGAAGTTGGACTACAAATACAAGATCAAGTTAGCGACTATTTAAAGACTATCACAGAAGGTAAGGTTAAAATTGGAAATGATGCGAAGAATCTTTTGCTTTCTAAGTTGGGAATTGCATCTACATTTGATGATCTAGGGCGTGGAGTAAAAGAGGTAATTAAAACAAGGTCTCAGGTGTGGCAAGAAGCTGGACAGGTTTTGTTTGCCGAAGCGGGAGAAGCTATACCAAAGGGAGTAACCACTGAAATCACTAATGTAAAACAAACGGCACTTTCGCTATTAAAGCAACAAATGAAAAGAGACCCTGAGTTTAGAACTAAACCATTAGTGACTAAATTAATGTCATTGTCAGGCATGAGTCCTAAAGCTCTATCGGTAATTGATAGCCTTCCAGAAGCACAAGCAAAACAAGTATTATCACAGATAGAAGTTAAATATGATTGGGAAAAATTACAGTTTTTAGTTCAAGACCTTAATTCATTAATAGCTTCGTCAGATGAGGCCGTAAAGATAGGGCAATCAGGTGTTAAGGGGTTAAGCAGTGTTGAAGGAGGTGCTTATAAGCTACTTAAGAAGGCTGCGGTTAAAGACATTGACGCTTTCTCTTCCAGACTAGGCGGTACTGCAAAGGCAAAGCTAGATGAAGCAAATGCATTTTGGGCACAAGGAAAAGAAGTGTGGAAAAGCAAAATTATGAAAAAGCTTCTTTCTAACAATCCAGATAAAGTCGTAGATTTGGTAATTAAGCCTAATCAGACAAGTGATATAAAAGTAATCAAAAAGGCAATTGGTGTAAATGGGTTTAAGATTATAAAAGGTGGATTTTCAAATAAGTTGTTAAATGCGTTTAGCCCTGATAAGCCAAAAGCACTTGGTAATATGCTTAGTAAATATGGAGATGACGTTCTTAAAGAAATATACACTCCAAAAGAAATTGCAGAACTGAAGCAGTTAGCATCTTTGGATTTAAAGATTGATGCAAGCTTAGCTTCGAACCGATTTTTCAGGGCAATTGTAAAAACTGCTCCAGAGAGAGTTGTTTCGCAAGTTGTTAAACCTGATAATACTCGCAATTTAGACATAATACAAAAAATAGTTGGCAAAGACGGCATGAAGGATATTGCAGCAAAACATTTAGAAAGAATTATGGCATTAAACCAACACGAATTGTTTTCTCCTGCAAGGTTTGTGACTCAGTTATCGAGATTTGGAGAAAGAACGAACAAGAGACTGTTTACTCCTGAGGTATGGAGCGAATTGAAAAAACTAGGACAAGTGTCTCAAATAGCAAGAGGGGCTGAATTGTTAGCAGGTAATCCTTCTGGAACTGCACAAAACCTGATTTCATTTATCACAGGTGGCATGGTGCTGCGAGATCCTATCGGTAAAGCATGGATAGTTGTTGCCCCTAATTTATTAGCAAGAGCATATCTTAGTAAGCCTGCAATAAGATGGTTAACAACGGGGTTTAAAATGCCATCAACTTCTCCGCAGGCAGTTGGGTTGTTTTCTAAGCTATCTGCAATCCTTGGCGTAGGTGCAGAGTCAAGACGTAAAGAGTCTCGGAGAAAGAATTTGACAAGAAATAGAAGAAGATTTTTGCTAAGTCAATAATAAGAGCCTAACCGTGCAGGAAACATTTAAGTTTCGAGGTTAACATATGCCGGATGTAATCAAAGACAACATTGTTAAAATAATAATAGCGCTTATTGTAATGGCGATGGGATATTTGTTTACTGCTATGTCATCAATGCAGAGAACGATATTTATGTCTCAGGAGCATGGGAAGAAAATGGACAGGTCTCAAGAACAAAATGTAAGACAATGGCTTAAGATAATTAAAAATAGTAAAGACGTTGCTGTTAATCAGAATGATATTAAATGGTTAAAAAAGGAGGGAAGATGAAAAAGTATATTGTTTTGTTATTGGTATTATTTTTCCTTGGTGGCTGTGCTTCTGCTCGTTATGAATTATCAGACTCTAAAGGGACAAAAAAGGAAATAACTTATAAGGTTATAGGAAAAAGGGAATTTCATAATTTAAGGATTAATCCTAAGACCGGCTTGATTGAGTTAGGTAACAGTGCCGGTGATTCTGGAGAATTGGCTAAACTAATAAACAATATATTAGAGTTAGCTGCGAAAGGAGCAGGTGTACCATAATGAGCTTTGAAGAAGCGAGTAAAAAATATTCAAGGTTAGTGTTGTTAATATTTGGATCTCTTATTACAGCAGGGCTAATATTTGTTCCGTTGGCATGTACGCTTAGTACAGAACAGCTTACATATTTGGAGAATTGGGTAGATAGATGGATTATTCTTTATACCATGATAGTTATGTTCTACTTTAAGGAAAAAGAAGATACATGAAGCTTTTAGCATGGGTATCAGTAATTGGAGCAATATTATTTGCCTGTTATTTCTTATGGTTAGTGAGTAGTATAATGGTAGATATTTATGGTAGTTAAAAGAGTATTTATAAGTATGATAAAATGGTTCTTTGTTTCTTATTGGGATAAATATAGAATCATAGAGAAGGAATTAAAATAACTGGCAGAGGGTTTGGATAAGTTCCCTTATTTTGACATGGTTCTTGGCTTACCATGTGCCAGGGTTAAAAGCTGATGGGCATTCTCTCCACATGAGAATCTAAGCATAGTCGGTCTATAAAGGCAAATCACTCTATGTGGGGCAAGGCTATGCTTAGTGTTAAACGAAGAGTAATACCTATCTAGCTCGTGTGAGTAGCGAATGTGAGCAATAGGGATCTTCGGGGCATATCAAGTTGAGTTTAGTACGCTACAATTAAGCCTCTTTGATATGTCTAACATTTCAATTTAATTCAGGAAAGACAATGGCAGATGTAGAAAGACGTAAACCAGAAAATGCAGTTGCAAGATTGTTATACGGTAAGGTCCAGACCGTAGAACATATAGTAACTGAAGTGCGAGCAGAGGTTAAGATCACTAATGGCAATGTTGGTCGTAACAAAAAAAAGATAGGCGAGCATGAGGGTAAATTAAAAGCCATTGAAGATAATGAAATATTCCAAGATGGGTTTCGTAAGGGCAAGTTCTCTATGAAGACCAGCACCAGAAATGCTATATTGGTTTTCATTGCTGCTGTTGGATTATACTTTGCTGGCGTAAGAGAAATAAGGCATCATAAGTCTGTAGAAATAACATCATTAAAGAAACAACTATATAGCAAGTCGCATCAATTAGAAGCGATTGAACAATGGTTCCGGTCACATAAAGAACCTGTTACTGAGAGTGACATAGCCAATCGGTTAAATAATCTCTTGAAAAATAGTGATTGACAAAAGCTGGCTTGTGTGATATTAAGTTTTGTATGAACACAAAATTGATGTTTAGTAGCAAAACAGATTTATGGAGTACGCCACAAGAGGTTTTTGATTCTCTCGATGCAGAATTTAACTTTACCGTTGATGTTTGTGCTACTAAAGAAAATGCAAAATGCGATAGGTATTTCACTTTTAAAGATAATGGACTTGATCAGGATTGGAGTAAAGACACTTGCTGGATGAATCCTCCTTATGGCAGGGAAATAGGAAAGTGGATAGAAAAAGCATCAAAGCATAATGTTGTGGCACTGTTGCCAGCAAGGACAGATACAAAATGGTTCCATGACTGCATTTATAATAAAGCAGAAATTAGATTTATCAAAGGGCGTTTAAAATTTGGAAATCAAAAAAACAATGCTCCTTTTCCCTCAATGATAGTTATTTTTGGTGGAATTTTATAACGATTGATTATGAAACACAAAATCATCATTGTATTATTCTTAATCTTTTCATGTCGTATCATCTCAGCAGATCCCAACACAGACATATTCCTTGACGTATATAATGATGCCCGGAATCAGGTGGTATATAAGTCACAACTTGATGATGACTGGAAATTACACAGTGAAATTGACTTAAGCAATGTAGATTGTGACGGTATTGCTCTATGGATAGGCGGAGAAGCCATCCTGAGAGGCGTAGAGCCATCTTCTTTCTGGTATGGTATATTCAGGTACACAGGTCAGGACAAGTACCACATGGCGATTCTATACGGTGATACAGTGATACCAAGTAGTGGGTTAATGGAGTTAGCTCCATTTATGCCACTTAATATATACCTTGATGTAACTCAGATGGATTTAATAGAATCGGTTCAGTTTGTATTGGAGTAGTTAAGTGGATAATTTAGAGCTTGAATTTTTAGAACATTCTAATTTTATTGAATCTGAATATAGCAGCGTGGCCTTAGATGATGCGATTAAAGCATGGGAATATTTAAAGCATAAAACTATTTCAATGGAAAATGTTCTTAATGCGCATAAATTACTCACGGAAAGAATAAGGCCAGATATAGCCGGTAAGATAAGAACATGCGATGTATTTATTGGTGGTAATCGAAAGATATTTATATCACAGTCTTTAATAAAAGAAAACTTGTTAAGTCTTTTTGATGATATAGCTTTCACGGAACATAGAGCAGGGATGTCAGAAGTTGGCGATAGTCAAGTTGCCAAAAATCTTCACATTCAGTTTGAACAAATTCATCCTTTTGAAGATGGCAATGGGAGAGTGGGAAGACTTATTTATAATAACCATAGGCTTAGATTAGGACTGCCAGTTCATATAATACATGAAGGTGATGAACAGTTAGAATACTATAAATGGTTTAGTAATATAAAAGGAGTAGTAAATGCCTGAGAAAAAGTTAAAGATTAATGCAAGGAAACACAATTCAAAAGGCAAAGGCACAAAAGCCAATGTTAAAGATTTGAAATTTGCTAAGAAGATTAAGAAACTAGCCAAGAGAACCCCGAAGTCTGCACTCAAGAAGAAATCGTAGTATCTTTCAAGAATAATAAGTTATGATGTATTTATATTTTATCCTTGCAATGTATACTATCATATGATACACTTCTCCCGTAATCAACTTCACGCAAAGCACTCTGAGGGGTCAGGCTGGGTTGGTTGCCGTTTTATATTATGTAACATTTTACTACAAGGAGAAAAAAATGGAGATAAGCATTCATGCCATGAAAGAAGAAATATGGTATCCAAAAAAATTGGAAATTATTTTTGAAACCAAACAGGAGTATCAGATATTTGATGACATGTTAATGTTCCACACTTCTATCCCTGATATGATGGTTGAGGACAATAGAGTGAAGCATGCTCGTAATTCTATAGAAACCTTTTTACTTGACCTTCGTGCTGGTCTTTCAGGCTGATAACGGGTTATTGCTATTATGAAAAAGAAACTAAAGTGTAAAAAGTGTAAAAAGTCATGGTGGCCTAGAGTGGACAATCCTAAACTATGCCCTTATTGTAAATGTAGGGAGTGGAAAACATGGAAAAAGAAGCAGTAGTTTATATTAAGTTATTGTTTGCGAGGGTTAAAAGAAAATGACCTATCTAATAGTCAACGATTCACTAAACCAAACAGTTAATATTTTCTGCAAAGACGTTGAGGCAGTTAATAAAGCATTATCGTCATATAGTGATAAGAAGAATATTAAGCTTTACGAGGTTAAGCAGATTAAGCTTGTTAAACAACAGGCAGTTGTTATGGGGGAAGGGTGAAACCATTGCAAGAAAAAACAATAGTTAGCCGTATTGAGAAGTATATTGAGGGAAATAAGTATCTCAATGATAAAAAATATTTCAAGACTAACCAATGGAGTATGGCAGCATGGGATTCATGGGCAGCTCAAGGTCAATGCGGTGGTTGTGCTTTTTGTCGCAGTAAAGGATATATAGCTACCCTTAGAAATACAAGAGCTACAACAGCAAAAAGGAAACAGAGTAATTTCTGTAAACAAGTAAGTGTTAAATTTTGTAGTGATTGTTTGTCAAGAATAATAAAAGTACTAGGAATTAATTTTAAAAGACGTTAGGGGCTGGAACCTTTTAGGGCCGCAAACCTTAATTAATGATGCACGCTTAAGAGCCAATAGCCTTATGTATGTTTAATAATTCTAGGATAAAAGCATATGTAATACAGGGTGGCATCTAATAGCTCCACCAAATAAATAATTATGAAACAAGAACCTAAATCCGTGATTGGTTCCTGGCTTATTTATGTGATATTATGGTGCGCGTTTGTAGCTGCATGTACTCATGAAATATGGGAGGGTTGGTTTAAGTGAATAAAAACACCAAGTTAGTACTTGGTTGAGTGCCGTTGTGCTAGTGCAGGGAGGTCGGTGCGAGGGGATGTCCTGACGAGGCTCTCCTACTATTATAATATTTAAACTTAATTAATAAGGGGGTGTGTAGATGGCAGAGAAGAAGAATAACATGGCTACACGATTCTGTGATGAGATAATTAATAGGATTGAAGTACAGATTCGTATATATAGGGATGAAGCAGACAAGGCAAGTAGTGAGGCAAGGGCAAAGAGAGGACAGGCCGATGCTTTAGATATTCAAATTGGCAATATTAAAGATTCATTAGCAAAAGGCAATTATGAGAAGAACAATGAAGCAAGCGAATAAGGACATGTATTACGATGACATTGAAATTAAGCCAAATCATATAGAAGCGGTAAAGGAAATAGAACGAATTAATTTAGATAAGGAGAAAAAAGATGCCAAGGGCAAAAACAGATGATTCAAATTATGAAATTGTAGAGCCTGGGCTTAGGAAGGCAAGGTGCATTAGAATGATTGACAGGGGTAGTCATTTAAGCGAGCAGTATGGTAATTGGAGCAGGCAATTTATGGCTATGTTTGAATTACCTGAATGTAAGATTAAGGAGGGTGAGCTGGCCGGTGAACCATTTTCAATATGCTTATTCTTTAACCTTACCATTGGAGAGAAGAGTAAGTTAAGGCCATTGCTTGTTGGTTGGTTAGGCAGGGAATTAACACCATTAGAGGAAGAAGCTGGATATGAAGTATTTGATTTAGTTGACAAGCCTGCATATTTGAACATTATTCATAATACTGATGGAGGTAAAACATTTGCAAATATTCAAAGCATAATCCCTCTAAGTAAAGATGATTGCCCGGACCGCATAGGCGAATTGGTTAAGTTTGATTTAGACAATTTTGATCAAACAGTATTTGATGGTTTCAGTGAGAAGATGAAAGCAAAAATTGAATCAAGTCGAGAGTGGGATTATAGGCTTAATGATAAACCTGCCGGAGAAATAACAAAAGCTAGTCATGAAGCAGAGAAGCAATCTAAAGATGAATTGCCTTCATTTGATGAGCCTGAGCCAGAGATTGACATAGGAGAAATAGGAGCAGAGGGCAAAAGGGGGTTGATTGATTTTGAAGCAGAATATAAAGCATTGAAGCCAAGAACGTGGACAACTGTTATGGATTTGGCGAAGCGTAAAATGGGTGATGCTGACTTTAAAAGCTTTTTCATGGACAATAATTTGCCTGGATCAGAATCTTCACATTACGAACCGGATCAGCAGAATAAAATAATAAGGCAAATATATACTGTATGTATAAATAGGGAATAATGTCAATCACATATTGCATACATTGTCGGATAGCCAATAACCTCCCTGTATTCATTGCTGATGATTACATGGATTATGTATGTGATGTGCATAAGGACAAGCCGATGACTATGCCTGATGCAAGAGACTTGAATTACATTGATGATGGAGTTGATCTTGAAGCAGAACAACGTGAAATTGAGGAAGAGATGCAGGACAGTTATGATGCCTTATGTGCTACGGCTGGAAACCGTAAGAAATATGTTGATACAGAACCATCGCCCCGAAGAAATGCTTTACATTTTAAATAAACTCCAGGGGTCAATCAGGCAGATGTAAACGGTTAACTCGCTACTACCTGTTTTGATTGTTTATGTGAATAGGTAACTCGACTCTGGATACGGCACATGGCTCTTGCAGGGCTGTGTGCCACTTAAATTAAAGAATAAATAATGGCTAAAAAAGAGAAACGATTAGTACCTAAAGCATACCGTAGACTTGCAGAAGTCGCAGCAGATCATTATGCCTATGAGGTGTTAGGCTGTATTCGCACTGTAAGGGCTGTCACGACTAAGTGGCAACGGCAAGACTTATTTGCATCTGATGTACTTGGCAGAAAGCCTGACGGTACTCTGTGCGCGATACAGGTCACAACTGGCGTATCTCAGGCAGTAACAGCCAGAAAACGCAAGCTTGAGAAGGAAACATGGCACAAAACCGATACTGTTTTATTGCTTCAAATGTATTGGGAGCAGAATCCGAAGAATAAACGCAGTAAGTTGTGGTTTTTTAAGGTGTGGAACTATATTTATAAGAACAGTTATGAACAGCGTGTTTGGCTTGAAATATCTCATTGGGCTGTACCTCAGTCATGGTTTAAATTATACAAAAAGGAAATAAAATGAGAAAAAACAAAGCAGACTGAAAACCGCAAGAGCATCTATCGCTCCGCTTTGATTTGTTGGTTATAATTTTTGACAGAAAGAACTAATGATAAACAAAAAGCCAATAGGCAGGAAAAACTACGGATCAATAGCCCATCTGCCATGTTCTCGTATGGGGCCAACAGACAGTAAGATAACGGAAGGGCAGGCAAGGATAGCAACTGAAAAACGTAGGGACAAACATGATATTGTTATTGTACAAGAGAAACTGGATGGTTCTAATGTTGGGGTAGCAATGGTGGAAGGCAGGATATTTGCATTAACACGTGCAGGATATGAGGCAAGTACCTCCCCGTATAAGATGCACCATGCGTTTGGTGATTGGGTAGATGCAAATGCGGAAAGATTCAGGCGTGTGCTAACTTCAGGATATCGTCTTTGTGGTGAATGGCTGACGGTAGCCCACGGGACATTATACGACTTACCACATGAACCATTTGTAGCGTTTGACTTGATAGGCCCGAATAATAAGCGCACTACATATTCAACGTTTGCGGATAAAGTTGGCAAAGAGTTTATATTGCCTTATTTGGTCAGTGTTGGAAATCCCTTGTCTGTTAACAATGCCCTTGAGGAGCTTGGAAATAATGGACATCATGGAGCAAGAGAAACTATAGAAGGAGCGATCTGGAGGGTAGAGCGAAAAGGTGTTGTTGATTATTTATGTAAATATGTCAGGCCAGACAAGATAGATGGCAAATATCTCTTTGGAGATCCGATATTCAACAATTGGTGTTAAAATTATAACAGGTCGGCTGTATGAGTTTGATAGGTGGATTTTATATAATGAGAATACAAGATATACAAATCGGAGAATCATACAGATTGCATCATAATTCTTCATATGGATGGGTTAAGGCGGAGGAGAAATTGAAACCAAAGCAAGAAGGAAATCCTCATACATATAGCATCGTTAAGTGCATACATACTGTTAATAAAGATGATAATTTAGGATTTGTCAGGCACTACAGGCCGTGCGATATGGTAAAGCCAAAGGCCATATAACAGTTCAGGAATCAGCCGCTTAAAATACATTTGAAACAGTAGGCAAGGCGAAAGCCCCTCGAATCTCATTAAATGGTGTGCAACCAGAGTATTTTAGGTCGGCTGCATGGGTTGGTTAGATGGATTTTACGGAGGAAAACAAATGAATTTTAAGAAATGGTATTCTACTCATTGGTATAATGCAGATGATGGTCTTTCAGATGCAGATATTAAAAACATTCAGGAAGAAGCATACAAAGCTGGCTATACAGAAAGACAAGAGCAAGAGAGAAATCTACATGGCAGGAGAAAAGAAGATAAAAATATTTAACAGGTCGGGAATCAGTGGCCAGAAAATGGTAAGCAAATGGACACGGGGTATATCGTAAAACTTGGATATGCCTGCCGTGTAAGGGAAACCGCAGCTGTTTTCTGGTCAACTGTGAGTTGGTTAGATTCGTTTTGCGGAAAGGGCTATAATATGTCACTTTATTTATATTGTAAAAGATGTGATGACCATATGACTGTTATGTCAGATGTAAGACTAATGACGGTGGCTGACGAATATGATATGCCATGCTATGAATTAGTACATACTCTACATTGTTCTAGTTGCCGTGAGCAATTTGAGGAAGATAAGGCATTAGGAAAAACAGATAGGTGTGTAGTCCCGCCTCCTAGCTTTGATTATGATATGGAGTTACGTAGATTTTACAGTAATTGGAAATAAGCAAAACATCTAACAGGTTGGGAATCAGTTGGCAGAATGGTGAATTGCAAAAGCCCTAGAAGCAAGTGGCAGCATTACCCACTATAAAAACGCATATATTCACGGGGGCAATTCTGCTCAACTGTATGAGTTTGATAGATTAATTTTTTACGGAGGAAAGAAAATGTTTTTTACAGATAAAAACGGAATCCAGGTATGTCAATTAGGCACTGGTGATGTGATGGTAAGTGAGGCAGAACTAGAAGGTATATCTGCCAAAGAATGTGTTAGTGTTGTTTTTGGCGCAACAGAAAAAGGAAAAATTGACAGGTATTTACCGCAATACAAAAATAAGAAAGATCATGAAGCTGGGGTAAAGATTAAATTACTGTTTACTAATCCAAAAAGTATTGATGTAGTGACTAACGCATTACAACAGGCAAAAAAGTTGATGAATGGAGAGGGATAGTAAAAAATATCTATCAGGTCATAGCTCAGCCGCTGGCTGAAGAAAGGAGAGATTATGGGAAACAGTGAGACTAAAGAATCGGACGAGCAATTGCCAGTCGGATCTGAAGCGGGTGGTTATCTATCCTTTATACAAGAATATGGGTATATTCTATTCGTAATTCTAATAGTAATGCCTATTAACGGTGCTCTTATTCAACGTGGACAATGGTATTTAGGATTGCCCCTAATAATCTGCCAAATACCTTGGGTATTGAAGAGGCTGAAGGATAGATAACAGGTCGGGAATCAGTGGGCGGCTAAATGCTTCCGTTGCCCTAACGGGATACAATATTTGCAACGGTGTCACCAGGCTTATCGGGCCAGCATTTGCCGCTCAACTGAATTTGTTGTTATAATTTTTGATAGGGGGGGGGAATTATGAATTTACCATTGGATGAAATACATGATTGCTTACATGGTTTTGGGTGTTTATTAGTTCCATTGCCAATGTTCAAAGATAAATATGTTAAGTGGAGATGGATTGGCGTGTTTAAATATAAATTACACATTACTGATAAATATGGATTTCATAATTGTACATCTACCGAAGTATATTAACGAAAGGATCGACAATGGAAAACAAAAAAGTAAAGATTAAAGTAACGTATACTATACCTGAAAAGGTGAACACAAAGTTAGACGCTTTGATCATAAAAGCAATGGAACATATCAATGGAGAGTGGTATGCTCAGGGTGTCGAAACTGAAACTGGCATTAGGGATATTAATTTTGATGTAAAATTATAACAAGGTAATAAGCGGAAACTTTCCACTTATTGACATATTAAAGGCAATACATGGAAAGTTGGATAAACAATGGCTAAATTCAAATGCCCTGCATGTTGCAAGATATATTCACGTGATTTGCGGTTTAATATTACTAAATATTTTATGACTAAAGGCGGTAAGTATAAATCTTATTGTGAAACTAAGAATAGATCTGTGTTTATGCGGAGGGAAAAGGAACCGGAAGGCATATAGCCGCTTTTATCCTGTATCCATAGAACAAGGTACTATCCTACGTTTACGCAATATAATAAATAAAATATGAAACCACCTACAGTCCATGAAATAACTGAATATTGTAAAGAACGTGAATACAGCGTTGATCCAGTTCAATTTCATGTCTATTATGAGGACTGTGATCCTCCTTGGACTGTTCCTACTCGTAGAAAAGGTATTAGGAAGCCTATGACTAGCTGGCGTTCTTGTATGGCCACCTGGGAGCGTAATATCAAAGACACTACAAGCTTTGTTAATGTTAAAAAGCGTGAAGTAAAATACAACCAGGAAAAAGGAAAGCACGTAATGCCGGTAAAGCCAAAGAAGGTTAATCCGAAACTTAAGAAATTAGCTGATGAATATTATGCACTTGGCAAAGAGCTACGTACTGCAAAGCCTTTTGATCGAGGTAAAATCAAGATGAAACGAGCGTTAATGGTTAGAGATATGCAGGTTCTTAGAGATGATTCTACTAATATTGGGAATGTGTTAAGGAATGGTTAGGAGGGTAAAAAATGAGTGATAAGAAGAAAAAGCATATAGTGATTGAGGGGTGTGTAAATTGTGACTTTGCACTTATACTGGAAAGGAACCCAACACTTGCATATTGCAAGAAAAATCCTCTTAGAAATATTTCAGAATATTGTATTGATTACAAAACTATCCATCCAGATTGCCCTCTTGCAGACTTGAAACCATGTAATTGTGGAGGAATTAGAGATGATTAAACATGGCATGTGGGGAACTTCAACATATTTATCTTGGTTTAATATGAAAGCAAGGTGTCTGAATAAAAACCATGACTCTTATAAGTATTATGGAAGCAGGGGTATTAAGGTTTGTGATAGGTGGTTGAAGTTTGAAAACTTCTTTGAGGATATGGGGGTTAGACCACAGGGCAAATCTATTGATAGAATTGATAATAGGAAGGGTTATAGTTTGTCTAATTGTAAATGGAGTACGAAAAGCGAGCAAATGTGCAATACTAGAAGGAATGTTGTCTTATCATTTAATGGAGATGTCTTAAATATTGTTCAATGGGCAAGGAAAATAGGCATGAACACAAGTACGCTAAGGAGGAGGATTGGTAGGGGGTGGAGTACAAAAAGAGCTATATTGACTCCTGCGGTTAAAAGGAGGGTGAGTGTATGAGTTATTTAGTTGACATTGGTGCATTTATAGAAGGTGGAATATTATTAGCTGAAAACGAACTTGGTGTTGAGAGATTTGGAGGCAACATAGCAAAGGAAGAATTTATAAAAGGAAGAATCTACGCATTGAGACAATTAAAGTTGGTAGTAAAAGAGTACACAGATAAACTAGATTATGAGGAACAGGGTGGTTGGGTGAGTGTTGAGAAAATAAAGCCTTTAATTGATGTATGGAATTCTCAAGGGTTTGCATATAAGATTGAATCAGATTTTGCGAACAACCCGATATATAATGCAATTAGACAAACTTTAGATAATTACGGACAATTTAAACCGCTACCATCTGCGCCCAAAGTGAAAGGGGAGGGGGGATGAAAAATAGATTTTATCGCATAGGATGGGTACAAACTAAAAATGTAAACTGTGGCAAGTATACATTAGGAGTAGGAGTTGATCCTTATTGGCGCGGGATGATTGAAATAAGAATATATTTAATTTGGTGGCAAATGCCTATTTTTGTTGATTTAAATGAAAAAATACTATGACAACCCACTACTCAATCACGTTCCGGCGGTTTAAGAAAAATTGCAAACACAATAGATATGACTGGCTAGGCTGTAGTTTTAAGGATCAGAGATATAGCCGTCCCAAAGACTGGCCAAAATGCACAGAAAAACTATGCCCGGTCTTAAAAACCTGTAATAAAGCAACAACCTGAAAGCAATAGCGCTTCCAGGTGAATGATGAAACTCATTTCTCTTTCCCATTCTCATAAATAGCCCCATCCGGGTCCGCATGTATCAATATTGATTCAAGTGCTGATCTAAATACATTTACCCTGGCTTTAGCGCCATTATTCATATGGCATAACATTTCTATTCTGTGTGCAATATCAGCTATTGCCATTTGTTGTACTTTCTTTATATGTGCTGTCATTTGGATTCCTTTTTTGGTTCAATTGCTAAAACACAAAATAAGCTGAATATTCCTATAATACAGCAACCAACAAATCCCCAGATAAACCATTCCGGGTGCAGACAATACATAGTTTTAATGTAATCCATTATTTTATCCTTTCTTGTTTAAGATTAGCCGAATAGCTCAGAGCAGTGAACTCCGATTTACCGTCATACTTACTAAAGGCGAAAGTGTGATCCAATTCCTTTCAGTACACTATCCGATTTGGTTATTTATCTCATATTTTCCTTGGAAGTTATCCTTGCCTGTTGATAAGAGGAAGGGCAAAAGGCAACATCTTGGCAAGCATGATCTGTTCCTGTCCATCCTATGTCAATATATCCTTCTCTTAATATGATCTTTAACTCAACTTTTTCATGGATCACGTTCATTCTATACCCTTGTATGTATCTCTTTTTGACACTTGGGCCTTGCCTTTCCCCAGTGCATTCCATTTCATCAATATAAAAAGGTGACTCAGTTTGATTGTCAACATATTCATTCAAAGCATTAACAGCAACTTCTCGTTGTCTACTTAAGTTTTTAATTTCTTGTTGCGCCCATTTCGGCAATTTTTCTAGCTTTGACACGTCTATTTCTTTCATTTCCCTTTTCCTTCCTTATTAAGTTTAAATATCTATTTATTTATTCTTCTCCAAGTGCCTAATAACCCAGTTGTGGCACTTTAATAAAATTACTGCCCTTGCTGCCCCTGCTGCTGCCCATGCCGCAGCATCTGCTGCCCATGCTGCTGCCCTTGCTGCCCTTGCTGCCCTTGCTGCCCCTGCTGCTGCCCATGCTGCCTCCGACAAATCTACATCTTTCCCATTTAAATAATCTTTTAATGCTTTAATAGCTAATCGCGGTCTTTTGTCATCAGGGAATACCCTTTCAAAGTTTTTTAATACTAGGCTTGCGGAATATATAGCAAGTTTTACCGAGTCCTTTTTTTCCCATGTCCATTTTTTAACTATTCGCATTTCAGACCAGCACTGTTTATCACTTTGCTGTATGTGTTGTCCTCTTACTTCTACTTTTGCTAAAACCTCACAATTTACATACGTCATTGCATCAATTATGTTTTCTGATGCATGGAACCCATTACCACACATTTGTAAAGTGCCATTAATTTTATACCATTTATTCAATTTCCATTTGAAATTATTGTGCGCGAAAATACATTCTTTTTGTAATGATTTATATAGATATATTTTTTTATTCATTTGCCTTCCTTTCTATTTATTAACCGCAATTAAACGCCACGATTGCCACTGTGAGCCGTGATTAAGCTCAACATGTTTAGACATAGCACTACTTACTTGCGCCTGTTCTGGCTTATCTGGTGTTGCCAGGTAAAAGTATACTGATGTAAGGCTGTAGCATATCAGGCCATATAGAATAATCTTGTATATTAATGGAAATTTAATCCGGTCTTTACTTCTTTCTTCAGCCATTTGTTTGGATAATTCCTCTTCGCTTATGAATTGGTGCATGTTATTCTCCTTTCTAAATGAATTAAAATAGTTTATTTAACTTCTTGACTAGCAATCATTGTATCTACGTCCTCTGTAATGCTGTCTGCGATGATGGTTACAGCAACAATGGCATTCATTATTACCTTTAATAACTAGCCATCCTGTGTCTATGGTTTCTATACAACCAGATGATGTCTTTATTGTTGCTACATAGTAATTATCGCGTGATTTCATTTTTTCTATAGAAGTTACTACTCCGGTAATCCTTTTTCCATCCATGCACCTTCTATACTCTTCAGTTTCAGCAACATTATCACCAACATTAATACCATTTCCGGAATTACACATTATTTCATTCTCCTTAACTAAATTAAAATTGCTTTAATTACTTAGAAATATACAGTACGCAATCTAAATGCCATAACTCTTAGAAACAATACAGGCATAGCTCACAGATTGGAAAAGTGCTGAAAATGACAGAATTACAATCGTGCATCATAAGTCTAATGTTTGCGTAAATGATGATTGACATATTTACAAAATAATAATTTGGAATTATGTTGACAAATAAATTATGATTTGATTTAATGACGAGTGAAAAAAATAATGTTTCTCCCGGAACGTTTAGCAGCTTACCACTTTTACGAGTGACTTAAAGGCTAATCATAATCCGGGAGATATGATTGGCCTTTTTTGTTGGAGTGATTATGAACCAGCTATATGAATTCTTAGGAGACCACCCTTATGCTTTTGCAGTATTTACAGGATTAGCAATAGCAGGTGTTCAGCCTTATATTTATATTACCTTACAGTTTCTGACAAAATAAATGATCAAGAATAATCAGGCTTAAGCAATCTAAAACAAAAACGCTTCAGTGATTGTAAGAGGGGCGAGGCTATCCCCGGTGGCGGTTAAGCGTGACCGCTATGATTGTTTAGGCTTAATTATTCTGAGCGAAAAGCGCGATCCGTATTCGCATTAGAATGGTTAATTGTTGTACGTGCGTAAGGGGGTGAAAACAGGGCACGTTAAACCACCTGTTCCAGATGCGAAAACACTAGGCAGCGTGCTTATTGTAAAGCAAAATTTTCATTCTTTTTTAAGTTAATTCTTAAAGGGGGCTGGGGGTTTTGCGTACATCTCTCACCATGCTTTAGTCTTTAAGCCTTTGGTTGTTGCTTATGAATACTACTTATCAAAACTATCTCAATTCTGAAGACTGGTTATTAAAGAGAATCACTAAATTTAATAAGTCAAAAACAAAATGCTGTGCTGTTTGTGGTTCTAGGGAAAGGCTTGAAGTTCATCATTTGTTTTATAGATCTGATTTAAAAGAAGCAGAAAATACAGACTTAAGAATATTTTGTAGAATTTGTCACGAAACGGCACATGAATTAATAAAATTAGGTGTTATAAAATTTAAGAATAAAAATCATCACAGTAGGTTTGCTATAACTCGGAATGCTTTAGTAAAATATTTAAGTCTTTATGATTCAGGAATAAACAATGTTAAGCCAGAACTTGGAACTAGTGACATGGTTACTGTTACAAAAGAAATGCTTAATTATGCTAAAAGTAAAAACGGTGGTTATAGCTCTAAGCAAATAAAGGCTATTATGCCTTATGCTGCAACAAAACGAGGCAAAGTATTGGATAAAGAAGTGTTTGTAAAAGGTTGGAAAGGTAGAATGGTAGGAACTGAGGTTCCCAGGGAAACAATAAGCCAGTTTATTAACCTTAAAAATAAACATTTGAAATGAAAACAAAACAAGTAGATATATCAGGATTAAGAAAGACTCATTTCCAACAGTTATTGAGTTATATTGATAATCGAGACCGTGAAGAATGGTATTATGGCAATAAAGAACAGTTTGAAAAGAGGCATGATGATCTAAAGAAATGGGTAGCCGGTATCTTATTGGAAGAGAATAATAAATAAGCCAGTTTACTTAAATAAGAAAGGAATTAATGCAAAACTTTAAGCGATTAAAATATAAAACAGTATTAGATTATGAGTCATTGCTCCAGGAGAGCATACAGGTAGGCGTATCTGTTCTTAGATTGCTTTATGATAGGTATATCCCTGTTAGAGCTAAAGGTGAGAATACCGGTATCTATGATATGCCTGATAAGAAAACTTTAATAATTAAGTGGAATGAATAAAGGAGTGTGAGTGTGAAATATGTCTTGCTATGTTTAGTTGTTGTTATTTCAATGAATATCCTATTATGTTTAAGGTGTAAAGTTTTTGTTGCTGGTTGTACTAAGTCATCAATTAATTCACTTATTGTTACAACATTTTACCCTAGTCATAATCTCTCTTTGTGGAGTAAATGCGCTGACTATTATTGGAAGCATTATAGTCGTAATGTGAAGTGGTGGGTGGTTTCAAGCTATTACATAAATAATGTGAATGTAAATCCTGTAAAATGGTGGTATGGCATCCTTGTAGGGTCTCAAAAAGACTATGAAGGTATCAGGATTTATAATAGGACATTGACAACCATAGAGAGAACTATGATTTATAACGAGGGTAATTAAACAAATATCAAGGGGCATAATTAAATGCCCTATGATGCTTATTTAACCTTGTAAACCGCTAGTTTCTATTCTCCTACCGTAACTTGTAGCACTTTTCTGATGAATTCCAGGCATTTTGCACATCCGGTCAACTCTAACCAGATCATTCTTAGTAGTACATTCAGGACAAATACGATAAAAAGGACCATGACTATGAAACTTATGTTGACATTTTAAACACGTTCTTTTTGCCGGATCTGTTTTAGGTTTAGTTGAATAATGCAGGTATTGTCTTAATGGTTGATGGTTTTGCGGGTTGCTTTCTCTGTATTTTGCCTGTTTTTGTTTATCATTTTCAATTTGGCATGTACTTCTAAGGCTTGTGTCCAGGTGTTGACATACTCTTGCTCTACTGGTTCTCGCGTTAAGCACCGGGAAACCACAGCATTTGCAAATAACAGTTAAATCACGATACCAGTTAATTGATCTATCTTTTTTAGATAATCCCATTATTTACCTTCCTGTAAAGATGTAGCCTTAGCGAGCTTCACAGCCTCCCTACGACCTTTATTAACATTGAGATAGTAGTTAGCCTGATATGCCTTCTCGCGTGTCCTGTCGTCGTCTGTGTGCTTATCACGGTACTTCTTTTGTAGTTGTTTAAAGCGTTTCGGATTAGATTCCTTCCATTTAAGGTAATCGATTTTGCGGCATGTGCAACATTGTTGATTACCGGAATTATATCGCTCACTTTGCTCGGTGTTTTTGTAGCGGTGTTGTCTGGTGCATAGTTTGCCTAAATGTCTATTTTTATTGAGGTATGTCATGGTTTCCTTTCTAAATGCCCCTTATTTGCCCGCTACCGCATCGCAAAGGGCTTAAGGGTGGGTTGATGTGGGTTTATAGATAGCTTATCAGGTTTTCACCACTACCGTACTTTACGCTATGATTAAAAAGTAATTTGAATATTTTAACGGCAAGTTTTTTGTTGCATGCTAAATCCGGTTCACATACCCATTTATTGTCAATTTTACTAGCTAATAAATAGTTTTCTGGCATTTGTCTGATTGTCTCTGATTTTGGTTGATATATAACTTTCATCTTTTTATTCTTTCCTTTTATGCGTGTATAGAATGCGCTCCCCTCTTTGGTTTTAAGATTAAATAAATCCCATTCTGATAATCTTAAAAAGGATTACGTCAAAAAGTTCAGTTTTACATGTGTAATATTTCTTATTAAAATAAAATATTGTTACTCCTTCTCTTTCACTAACTATCTCAATTCCTGAATCTTTTAATTTTTTCATAATGTCGCCTCTGCTTTTCTTTCCTGTTCTTCTTCCCATTTGTAATGTGCATCAAGATATGGCCTAAATTCGGCTTGTACTTCTTCACGTGTAATTCCGTAACCTTCAAGTGCTTCTACTGTTTGTTCGATGCTATACGTATAACTTGCTTCATGGTTAGCTAATTCTCTGTGAATTATCTTCTTCTTTCCGTTCTTCTTTAGATCTTCTTTTATTATGTTGTTACTTGCGGAGTTCATATCTTCTGTTAATTGCTTCTGTTTTCCTTTTGGGCATATTAAACCCATACCAAGCGAGACATAATACATACCCTTAATCGCCTGTTCATCATATTGACTGTTACTGAATGCGAAAAATGCTCCATGTTTTTCCATTGCTTCTGATATTCTGTCTTTTGTTTCCATAATTAATACCTCATCTTTCTTTTTAGGTTGTCGCGTGTGCGGTTGGTTATATTGGTTGATAACATAAAACCCGGTTGTCTGATATTAGATATGCACTATGTTTTAAATCTGGATATTTCTCTGCAATTATATTAATTCCGTTTCCACGTTCCCCTTTCCAAGAGGCGGTTTGAATGGCATAATCAGCCCCTATCATTTTTAAAAGTCCAGTTTTCCACTCAAGCTCATATACTTCTATTGCCATGTTATAGCCTCTGTCTGATAATTCAGGACATTGCTTAACATATAAAGCTACCTTTTTGCGTCTACCAAGTTTTTCAGGGTTTCCTATAATTTCTACTTTCATTTCCCTTGCCTCACTTTCATTAAATTAACAATATAAATAAATATCAATCCAGGTGCTTAGATGTTTTTAAGCATTCTAATACATCATTAAAACTATGCCCATTGTGCAATCTTGTTAAATAATCAATTGCAGATTGTGTTCCCTCTATAATTTCTTCAATAGGATATTTGCTATTCTTTTCCTGATTTCTGTCAGATATTAAATCGCTTAATAATGATTTGCTAAAATCAGGATTTAACAATTGCTTAATAGAATATTCTTGTAACCATTCTAGTTTTGTGTGGTCTTTTATTTCATATTTAGTATCATAAAAAGAAAATGTCTTTTGTTCTGCTTCCATCTTGTCACTCTCCTTATTATTAAGGCTATTCAATATAACTAAATCTTGCAAATTCTTTGTGATGTTTTACTGCTAACTCTCTATACTTATTAGCGGCAATCAAAGGGCATTTAAAAGCCCCTCCATACATTGTCTTATTGTTAATGCCTATATACACAACCCATTTATTGCGCCTTTTACTAACTCCTTTTATTCCTGATGTATTGTTAGATGGAGTTATTGAATTGCAAGAGTTTTGAGAGTAAGTACAAACTCTTAAGTTCTTGCGCCTATTGTCTAGTGTGTCTCTGTTGATATGATCAACAACAAACCCTTCTCCTGGCTCCATAATATATGAAGCTAACGAAAGCAACTTATAGGCACCGCCTATACCGATGGAAACCTTTACATTTGCTTTAAGATACCCTTTGTGGTTTGTCACAATGTATTCACAGTCCTTGTCATAATCTTCATCATCAATAAGAATAGTCTTTATATTACTCATAATAATTTACTCCATTAAAAAACCCTTGAACTGTCACTGCCATGACCGAACAAGGGTTTTTTCGCTTGATTAACAAGCAAGACTACGAACCATATGGCAGTATGATTATTTATTATCTATATAATAATAAGATAAAGAATAAATACAAGTAATAAATAACAACGGATAACTTAGCAAAGGGTATTCCATTGACAAAACAAAATAGTTTTAATTTGATAATAATATATAAGTCTATGGAATTACAATACATAGCAACACAAAATAAATATAATTATTTTTATATTAAGCGTGCCAAAGTGTTACAATCAGTCAATAAGTGACAAGATGTACAAAAACAAGGTAAAACAGCTAACAATCGTGTCAAAATCAATGTAAGTCTAATAGATTGAATGACAATTTGTCGCACTCTAGCACAATCCATTCTAAGGCCTTGTAATTATTAAGTATGTTTAGACATGCCCTACTTACAACAAATCACCCAGGAAGCAATACAACAGCAACATAAGGACAATAAACCACTTACAATGTAAATTAAAATATGCTTGACATTGATACTTTGTACATTAAAATATTTATAATGACAGCCTTAGTTATTCTGAAGCACCTATCAGAATATCACAGCATTAAGTGAGTTACCACTAATATAGATAAGTAGATCACGTTGCTATTAACTCCACTTTAATAATCGCCGTTCAATCCAGTCTAAAAAGATTATTAAACCAATGTAACTATAATAATAACACTTGACAAATAATTAAATTTATGTTAATAGCATAACAATATGATAAATAAAATTATCGCATATTCAGCATATACAATAGTCAAAATACTTTCAATGTTAAGGTTAGTTAATCTAAATGATCTCGACCAACACTACAAACTAAATAAATAATTATGGAAGCAAACAAATCAAATTATCATTTAACGAATCCTGACACTAAACAAGAGGTTATCAATCGACTTGCCCTTAATGAAAACCAATCAAATATTGGTAATGATGTAGGGATCACAAGGCAATCAATATCAACATTCAAGAAACGAAACATCAAGGCAATTGAATTCGTTCGAGAACAAATGATTGCAGATAATCTTGATAATATGATGACCAGTGTTAGAACAGATTTAAGTAATAATAATAAACTATCTGAACTGTTTAGAGACTATGAACAAATCAAGCCAGAATTAATAGCATACAAAAGCTCAATACAAAAGAATATACTTAAACCATTGTTAGAGAGTACAGGTATCTTTCAATCCCACACAATAAACAACAACTTCGGTACAATCAATAACCAAACTAACAATGTCCAGGTAAATGCACCAATAGCTAAACTAATTGGTGATAAGTGCTTAGAACAACTGGTTGAAGCAGGCAATGATGAGGTTGAATATGATGATATATGCTGAACATAACTTAAGCTTTGTTATGAGACTAACATAATAAGTATCACATATACATAGTATTGCTTAAACAACAGTGATTACAGGTTGAATTATGATGAATATATTGTTAATTAATAATGATTGTAGATTACTATGGTGAAGGGGTGGGGAGTGAGCCACTAATTATCTCTTGAAGTAATAATCTTATTTTATATACCACACGCTCGCACAGTTAGTTATGTTGATACTGGATATGGTAAAGTGTTTTTTCATATTGTGTTTCATTTTATTCATGATATTGGTTTTCCGTGTTGTCATATTGGATAGTTACCAGGTGAATCCATTTCATAAGGTGTTAAGTGATATTGGTAGTTTGTTTTGATTCATGTTAATAATAACATAATTTACTTGACGGATACTAGACTTTATGTTATGCTTCTTTTATAATATTGTTTAATTTATAAAGGAGGTGTGATGTGATAGTGTGGTATGCGTTTAAGGGAGATGACAAGTGTGGTTGGCCTTATGAACTAGATGGTGAATGTTATTCAGTTCATTCAGGGTTTAGCGGGTTTAAGCATCTTCAACATATAAACGAGCATTTGCATAAGAAGGCTGAGTTTGTGTCAGAAGATTTAAGTACATGGCGTGAGGTGTACTATGGTTGACACAAGGCGGTGGCCGCGAGTAAGGCAAAGGGGAGTTGATTGTAGTGTAGCTGGTTGTTCTGGTGATCGTGTAAGTAATGATTTTTGTGCTAAACATAATATGCGAAGGCACAGGCGTACTGAGAAGGGTGCGGCATCTGTAAAGGCTTATAATAAGCGTTACAAGCGTCCTGATATTGAGAAGGTGTGTAAGTGTGGGGAAGTGTTTGTTACTGCCAGAGCGAATCAGGAGCGTTGTGGTGAGTGTATTGGGAAGAAGGAGGTATCGTTATGTTAATATTTGGAATTGTGATAGGTGTTATTACGGTAGCTGAGATAGTTTGTTTGGTGGTGAGTAAGTGAGTAAGGTTAGACCATGTATACCTTGGACTATAGATGATGTTCATGAGGTGTATGGTAAGGTGGTGAAGTTTCGTTCTATCGATGGTGAGGCTTACCGTTGGTTTGAGAAGGATGGTGTTATAAAGAAGGTTCCTTTGTCTTTATTACTTGATCGTGAGCTTACTGATGATGACCGGTTATGTAAATAGTTAAATACAATTTGGCTTAAGTGATCGCACGAGCGATGATTGGGACGGTGAGCATATTGAATTCCATTCATGCTTATTGTCCCTTTTTTTATGTATAAATATGGAAAACCCTTTGATGTTTAAGTTGTGTTGTGACAAGCAGGATCTAATGATTTTGAGAACTGATTTCCATGACAATATTAAGGTTGTATGTTGTAGTTGTAAATGTGAAATAGTTTCTCATGGCTTGGTGACTGAACATGAATTAGCACAGATTTGGAATCTTAAAGATTTTGGATATAATAATGATATTGTCGATCAATTGCCTATGGAATTAGTTTCAATGAGATAAATAATGGCGAAGAAGAAAAGAAATATAGTACCTGATAGTTTTCGTAAGTTAGGTGATGTGCCTTTTGAGTTACCGGAGGCGTTGCGTAGTAGGGTTGCTGATACTTCTCTTGAGGGGGTAGATGCCTCAGGAAGCCCGCCAGGAGATAGGGGTGGCGTTGGTGGTGGTATTACTCCTGTTTCTGGTAGTAGTGCGTTTAGTAGCCCTTTACAATTGCCTGAAGCGCAGGTATTTAGTGAGCCTCAGTCTGAAATAGTGCCTGAATCGCTTCTTGGGCCTATTCCTGGAGGTGGTTCAAGTAGTGAGGGGTTTGATATTGGTGGTTTTGGCACTGGTGGTGGAATAGGAAGTGTTATTGGGGGTGGGGCTGGTGGTCCGGTTGGTGCTGTTATAGGCAGAGGCATTGGTGGCGCATTTGGTGGCCTTGGTGGTTTTGGCGGTGGAGGCATTCATCATCGTGCTGAGACGGTATCGCCTGCGCTTAGAATTCCTGAACAATTACAAAATCGTCTTAGTCCTGAGCATTTTGGAGCGTTAGGAGCAATTTCGTTTAGTCAAGGCGGACCATTGTTAAATGCTGGCGACAGGGATGTTGATAATGTTGTAAATGAGTTAAATAATAGGCTTACTAAGTTCTTTGGTGAGGGGAATCCTATATCACAGGAATTAGTAGGGTTACAATCATTGCCGGGCGGTAGTAATGGGGTTGCGAGAAGACAGCGCCAGGAAGCTATATTGCAGGGTGTGGTTAATGCTGAAGAGGTTTTAAATAGCCAGATTGCAGGTATACAGGGTGATCCTGACAGGGCAGAGGCATTTGCTGCTTCAAGGGGTGGCAGGACGATAGATGATTTTGCAGATGAATTTGGCAGGCAAGTAGATATATTTGAAGGTGGCCTTGGTGATAGAATATTAAGGCATGAATTGTCTAATAACAGTTTGTTTGGTATAGGTGATGCGGGCAGGGTTAATAGTCCGTTTTTCTCTGAACAAGGGTTAGAAGGGCCAAGTTTTGATGGAAAGAGATTCTTCTTTGAAAATGCTTTTGGCGAAGATCAGCTTCTTACTGCGGATGAGGCAAGGAATTTAGGTGTGGATGGTGGCTCGCTTGACCAGATATTGAGCAGTCCGAGTGATTTAACAAGTGGAGGAAGTAGATTCAGTACTGGTTCGTTGATTCAAAATCCGTTTTTTGGACGTAGTTTCCAGTTTCCGAAAAGCACACCGTTGGTTAGTGGTACTGCTGCGACAGAAGCAGAGAGGTTAAGGGGTGATACAGAGGGTGATTTTACTGATTTCAATGATAATGCTTTTAGTAATTTATCTTTTTTGAATACTGCTGACATATTGAGTCAAGGAGTTGAATCGAATCGTGCTGCTTCTATATTTAATGAATTACCGGATGCTCCAGGTGGATTTTTTAATTTTGATGAATTTTAAAGGATAAATATGGCGAGGTTCAAGTTTGCAGGTGACTGGAAAGACGGGCAGGGCGCTGTAGTGGCTTCCGGTACTATTACTATATACTTAGCAGGTACGACTACAAAGGCAACTGCATATGACGCTGAGACCGGCGGTGCTTTGTCTGGTTCGGTAACGACTACCGATAGTTCTGGTGTATTTCATTTCTGGATTGATGATGGTGATTATGTACCTACTCAGCGGTTCAGGGTTATAGGCACAAAGACTAATTTTAATCCATTGGACAGTGAACAAACGGACGATTTGGTTATTCTTCCTGTCAGTAGCTCATCTTCGACTGAAACGCTTACTAATAAGACGATAGACACGGCAAGTAACACCATTACGGTTGTTGAGGCTGACATATCTGACCTTGGAACTACAGTTGCGCTTGTTGCGGATAAATTAGATGTATTTGCGGCTACTACATCTGCTGAATTGGCAAGTGTTCTTTCTGATGAAACAGGAAGTGGAGGCGGTTTTATGAGAGCTACTTCTCCTACAACTGATTCACCGGTAATCAATACAGCTATTTCAGGCACGGCCTTTCTTGATGAAGATGATATGTCTTCTGATTCTGCAACTAAAGTTTCTTCTCAGCAAAGTATAAAAAAATATGTTGATGATAGTGTTTCTTCGATAACCCTTGGAACAGAACAGGCATCTACAAGTGGCACTGCTATTGATTTTACCGGTATTCCTTCTGGAACTCAAAGAATAATTATAATGCCAGTAGGTGTATCTAAAGACGGAACAGAGGAGTTGCTTATTCAGCTTGGAGATGCGGGTGGAGTTGAGACTACTGGTTATTTGTGTGGCGTGAGTAGTTCTGCTGCTGCTGCTGTATCAACGTCAGGATTCCTTATGCAGCAATCAGGCGCAGCAGATCAGGTAATTCATGGTTCAATAATATTAACATTGGAAAATGCTTCTGCATTTACATGGACTTGCACTTTTGCTTTAGGGTCTTCAACAAATACTGACGCATGGTCAGGTGGAGGAAGTAAATCACTTTCTGCTGAACTTACTACAGTAAGGATAACAACAACCGGAACTCCTGATGATTTTGATGCGGGAGTTATCAATATTCAATACCAATAAATATGAAAATAATAGAAAAAAATGTTATTACGGGGAAAGTTACAGAGCGAAATTACACCCAAAAAGAGCTTAATGCTATTGATGCAATGAATATTGCTGATATTGACAGGCGAAAACAGAAAGATGTTTCTAAAAAGCGCGAAGAAGCTATTGAAGATATGTTAATGACTGCTGATTCTATAAAGGCTAAGGCTTATCAGCAGGCCGTGAATGGCTAAACCATTTGATCGTTCTAAGGTTATTCATGATAACCCTAAAGTATATGAAGACACCAGCTTTGTTACCGGGGAATCTCCTGCTGATCTTACGGTAAACGCTGATTTAGGCCGTAATGGAAGAGAAGGTTATATTATAAATGATGGTGATGGTAATTTTACCGTATCTTTTTCAGGTGATGGATCGGTTTTCGGTGATGCCGCCACAATGAAAAAGAATGAGAAGGTGAGTTTTACTGATAAGAGTATTCATACATTGCGGATTACATGGGTTGCAGATAGTGCATATAGGGTAAGCATAATATGACATTAGACATTGAAAAACTGTATTTAGATGAACTTGGCGACTTGGAAACAACCGGATTTACTAAAGGATCTATATTGTTCGTTGGTGATAATGCGGTTACTGAGGATAATGCTAATTTATTTTATGATGATACTTTAAATAGAGTTGGTATAGGCACTGCTACTCCTGCTGCTGATTTAGAAATAAGTAAAGTTGATCCTGAAATAAGACTTACTAATACCGGTGATAGTGAATATACAAGGATAACAAGGTCTGACACATCTAAGAAGGCGCAGAGGTTTAATAGGGTCACAAAACCTGGCTCTATAATTAGCGGATTAGTTGGACATTGGAAGATGAACGATACTTCAGGGACTACTATTACTGATAGTTCTTCAGAGGGAAATGATTTAGTTTCAGTAAGGGATACAAGTCTTTATACTGTTGCAGGTAAAATTAATTCAGCGTTGGATTTTAATGGCTCAAGCGATGCTGGTACAAATGCAAGCCCTACAAATATTCCGTCTGGAAATTCAGCAAGAACCATTGCTTTTTGGTTCAATGCTGATTCTTTTGACAATGCCGTTAGTGCCATGATGGTGTTGTCTGCTACTGGAAGTGATGGACAAAAGTTTATAATCTATCCTGAAGATAATGCGGTGGCTGTTGGTTTTCAGGGGCATAGATTGATAACGCCAAAATCTACGTTGAGTACAGGTACTTGGTATCATGTTTTTATAGTAGTGCCTTCTGGTGCTACTACCACTGGTGAGGTTTTAATATATATAAATAATGTCAATCAATCTCTTTCTGACGAAGCTGGTTCTTCTAAAACATTAAATACTGCAAATCTAGTAGTGGATTTCAGTGTATTTGGAGCAGCGTTTTATGATGGAAGATTGGATGATGTAAGAATATATGACTCTGAGTTATCTAGCGCAAATAGAGATTTAATCTATAATTCTGGAAGTGGTACTGAGTCTAATGCAAGTGCAGGCACAATAGAAGAAGTATTAGTCTGGTCAAGTGAAGACGGTATAGATCCGGCTGAAGAAGGCATACAAACCTTTGGTGATAGTAATGGCCGTACGGTAATAGACGGCAAAACAACTCGCTTCAATATTGCAGGTAGTGAAATAGGCAATATAAATGCAAGTGGTTTTATGATGCTTGGTAGTAGTACTGAGGCGGCTACATTATTCGAAATAGAGGATGGGCTATCTGAAACCATAATGCAAATAAGTAATACTGCAACAGATGGTGATGTAGGTGTTGGTTTTGCTTTATCAGGCACAAGGCAGTTTACCATAGGTGTAGATGATGGAACTACTAATGATGATTTGGTGATTGATGGTGGTAACTTTGGCACTAATAGGTGGTTACTTATAGATGGGTCAACTGGTGAGTTAGAAACTTTCAGTGGTAGAAAAATAACTGAAGATAGGCATACTGGTAACACTACATTAACTGCTGTTCATCATAAGGTATTTGGAGATACTGATGGAGGGGCATTTACTTATACATTGCCTGCTGGTGTCGCAAAGACTCATTACAGGCTTACAAATACAGGGACATCAAGTAATAATTTAACTATAACTCCAGATGGGTCAGAATTATTAATAGGAGATAATTCAAGTTTTGTGTTATTCGATGGAGAAGAACTAGATATAGTGTATGATGCTACGGAGGGTTGGGGTTGAGCAGGCAGTTTACAAGAGATTTTCTAATTGAAGTGGCAAAAGGTAATATCTCTGGTCATTCTCTTGTTCAGAAGTTTGGTAGAAATCCTGCGGTTGGAACGTCTTTTGTGCCTGTTTCTATAAGCGGATTGTATAATACACCACAACCTGCTGCCGCTACTACTTTAAGGGTAAAGGCAGGTAACGCAAATGATACAGCAGCAGGGAGTGGTGCAAGGTCTGTAACATTGCAAGGGCTTGATGAAACAGGGACATTGGTTGAAGAAACACTGGCAACAGCAGGAGCCTCGGCATCTACGGCAACCTCGGCAACATATATGCGTTTGTTTCGGGTATGGGTAGCAACTTCAGGTACTTATGCTACTCAGAGTTCTGGTTCTCACGCTGCTGATATAGTAATAGAGAATGGGGCAGGTGGTACGGATTGGTTGACAATTAGCTTTACAGGGTTTCCTCGGTCACAGTCAGAAGTGGCGGCTTATTCTGTGCCACTCGGTAAGACGGTGTATTTGTTAGATATAAATATTACGTCAGATAGTAGTAGGGTTTTTGATTATATATTCTTTAAAAGGGAAAATATTTTAGATGCAGCAGCTCCATATCAGGCAATGAGAATACAGACAGAAGGGATAGGGCTTGCTGGTGATTTTAAAAGAGAATTTCGCGATCCAGTAAAGTTTGACGCTCTTACTGATATAGGGATTATGGCAGAGGTGGGGGCAAGTACTGGTGATATTAGTGCAGAATTCAATTTATTAGTTGTGGATGATTAGGGAAGGATTATTATGGCAGGGAGCATAACACTAAATTGGACAGATGAACAGGAAGATGATTTGCTGGCAATATTGGAAGTTAAACCTATTCCTAAAGATGCTGAAGGCAATGATTTGCATACATTAAAGCAGTGGCTTAAAATAATTATAAAACAGCACTTAAAATCCTTGTCTCAACAGGCAGATAGAAATAAAAAAGAACAAGCGGCTAGGAATAATGTACATGACAGAGAGGTTATGCAGTGAGTGAGGTTAAATTAGACAAGAATACTATATCTCAGATAAAAGCAATAAAGAAGTCACAGCGTACTCTTGAGAATAATATATGGCTATTGGTTGCGGGGTTTATGAATGGCAGAAATAAAGATATAAGTAAATATGAATTTAACAAGGATTTTACAAAATTAGAATTGATAAAAACGGGAGGTAGTAATGTGGATTAAAAAGGTTTTATGTGGGGCAGTGTTGGCGGTAGGCATTGTTGGAATAGCCCACACCAGTGCTATCGCTCGAAATGATGGTATTACCAAGGCAAGACCTGCAATAGCAGCTTTTGACGAAGAAACGGTTGTTGGGGTTAGTGGTGTGGTTGTTGAGGTGGCTACAAGCAGCGCATTCAATATTAGTGGTACGACAAGCATAGGGTTTGATTATGCGATTATCCAGGGAACAAGTACGCCACATGTAACGATAGGGTATCAGACAAGTATGAATAATGCGAGTTGGACTGCTACTACAAGGGCTGTTGTTGATGCAACTGGTACGGATTATATATCAACTAATACGGCAGTAACAGTACCGCCTACTGAATGGATAAGGTGGATATTGCAGACTGAATTGCTTAATGCGACAGATACAAAAGTGTCTATATGGTTTAAGGAGAATAAATAATGGAGAAAAAGAGGAAATTTATAATTGGTAAGGACCAAGATGTTAAGCCGGAGATTGTGCGTGGCAAGAAGGCTGTAGAGTTTAACTCTACGGGTGCGCTCAAGGTTGCATCTCGTATAGAGAAAGATTGCGAAGAACAGCTTGAGATGGCACATGCCCTTAGATCATTAGCCGAGTCAAAGACGGTGATTATGCAACTTGATGCTACTAATAAGGCGATTATACGAGAGATTGATAAGAATAAGGATATTTTAGCTAAAGTGCATAAAGAGGTAAATGGCATACATGGTAGTGTTGAAGCTGAAAAGGAAAAGGCAACCCATGAAATTGATATTATTAAAAAGGAATTATCATCTAAAACGAGAGAAGTGAGAAAGAAGATTAATGACAAAGAATCCGAATGTGCAGCAGAACTTGTTGCAGTTGTCAATGAAGTAGCTGGTAAAATTAAGGTTGCTAAAAAGTCAGAGAAAGATGCCAATGAAAGAGCATTAGATGCCACTACAAAAGCACAAAAAGCAGAGAAAGATTACAAGAAGGTTGTTGATAAGATAACAGGAGGGCTTGTAAATGTCTAATAATCCATTAGTAGATTCAGGTGAATATGTAGATAGTGATAAAGATACTCATTTTACCGGTGCATTAGCTCAGAATGCGTCAGAAGAAGAAAATATTGCATTTCCAAGTGACTGGGGAACTTTAGGTGTTCAGAAACTCAATATAAGGAATATATCGGTGTTGTCAGATCAGCCACTAAGTTGGGAGCTTCAGTTTTATGCTACTGACGGTCAGGGGAATGCAGATGCAGATACTAATTCGTTTATAACATCTTTAATATTTGATGCGTCTGATGCAAAGCAAAATGATGGTACAGGTTTGTATAGTTACGATGCCAACCCTGCTCATTTACCGTTTGTGTACCATGATGAGGATAATACAAGTGAGTTTCATCTTACTCTTGTGAACAGGTCGGCAGCTGCAAAGACGGCTGGGGCGGCAGGAGAGGTTAAGGTAAGGATTCATGCAGAACCTATAGTTTAGAAGGAGTGATAAATTATGCCTTGTGGAAAAAAGAAACGGAAAAAAGGAAAGCGAAAATAAGTGTGTTATTGTCCAGTTTGCTATAAACCAATACCTGAAGAAGCTTATAATTCAACTTATCATGGATGTATTGATTTGTACGGGCTTGATAAATATACGGGATTTGTGTGTACAAGCAAAGGAACAATTAAACTTGGTGCTAATGCCGGTGAATTTGAGTCTGTTTATCCAAAGAAGATATTTACTGATGCTTATGATGAAATCAGGAAAAGGCAAAAAATTGGCAGTGTTAGAATTGGAAGATGTAAATAAATTATGCAACAACTAACGGACAGGCAAACTACTGAGTTAAATAACTATTCAGCATTGGCAAGCTATCAATATACGTGGATTGGTAACAAGTTTATGAATTGCCCGTTAGATGTGTTGGCTGTGTTTTTTGGTAATCAGGCAGGTAAAGGCGCAATGGTTGTTATCAACTATATCTTGAGGATATTAGGGTGTCATCCTGTTGCTCAAAAAAATGTACTTTATTATCAATGTGAAAATGCAATTAAATATGATGAGGCAGAGAGGAAAGATAAAGATTTAACCGAAATAGAGAGAGGTCATTACTATTCTCCTAAGAATGTAGTTGATATGAAGTTTGGTGTTGATCCTTATATTGCTCTCTACAGTGATAAATATATTTGTCCTGAGTGTAGCACTAAATTGACTCCACATATCCGTCAGGGGGCGCACAGAGTCATCAGATTTGCTTCTCAGACGATGCCTGGAAGTGAATCTGCTGCAAAGGGTAAGGGATCTGGAAGAGAAGCTAATACAGAGACTAAAAATACGCAGTTTATTGAGCTTATGAAATGGATGCCCGCGCATCTATTGAGAGATAAAAAGATAAGCGTAAGAGATGCGACATTAAGGGTTCTTGATCCGTTTCCTACAGGTATGGATATTGTAATAGAGTTTGTGTCGTTTGGCCAGGTGGTTCAAAGTAGTGCTGGTGTTCAGAGGATGTCAAACTGGTTAGATGAGTTGCCAAGTAAAGAGTTCTTTGATGAACAGGTTCCGCGTATGTTGGCTGTGGATAACTCAGATATAATATTAAGTTATACGGTGACAAAAGATGTTGGTTATTTATTTGATTTGATATGGAGCAGGGGTAGGTGGATTTATCGTTCTAAATCTATAGTCAAGCATTTTAAAGAGAAGAAGAATGAAATAATTCCAATGGTAGAAGAGACTGATAGTGAGTTTAAGAATATTGCAGTTTTTCATGGTTCTACATTTGACAACCCTACGCTTAAGCCAAGCAGGGTCAGGGAAATGATGAAGCTGTTACATGATGATTGTACCGATAATGAGGACGTTATGGACATGAGGCTGTATTGTTTGTTTAAGGAAATAAGTGCTTACATATTTCCAAGTTTTAATATGAGAACGCATGTAATAGATCCGAGTCGATACTTTACGGCAGAAGGTGAAATTATTCTTAATTAATGAAAATACCAACCGAGTGGAACCACTACCGGTATATTGATTACCACCAGTCAACTGATTGGGCGATTGGATTTGTAAGCTTGAGCCAATATGATGAGTGTTTTATATGGGAAGAGTTAAATATAAGCCCTAAGACACATAAGACATCTGAAATAGCAGAAGAAATTGCAAATGTTAGTGTTGATTATAAATTTACGTTTGATGTGATTGACCCTTTAGCTGGTATTACTCAGGTAAATACAACAAGGTCTACAATACAAGACCTGAACGATTATTTTTCTGAATTTAAAAGGATTGGAATAGGAACAGGAGCGTATTTTGTTCCGGCAGATACAAAGAGTGAGCGTGGCAGGTTAAAGATAAAAGAGAGGTTAGCAAATTCTATAAAATGCAAGACTCCTTTTAATAATGAAGTTGAAGAACATGGTGTGAAAAAGCACTTGCCTACATTGTGGATATTGGCTCCGTGTAAGCAAGTAAGATTATCTTTAAAAAATTGGAGGGAAGAGAAAGGAAAACCTTCTCAAGCGTATTCTCATCATTGTACTGGTATTGAGTTTCTTATGAAAGATGTGAAGTTCAGGCCTCCATCTTTAATAACAGAAAGAATGCCGGAAAGACAAAAATATAGACGATTTAAAGGTAGAGGGAGATAGTGATAATACACAAAAGATATAGATTGTTTAATTTTATGATTTGTTTTTTTCGCAATGCAATAAAGTTTGATATTAGGTCTAAATGTGGAATTGGGATTGATATAGACTTGCAGTCGGATATAAAATTAAGCAAAATTGTTTTTATGGGCTATAGAGATTTTTATTGTATAGGCGACAAGTCTTGGATGAAAATAGGAAATAAATAAAATGGGAACAGATTGTAAATTAAAAATAGATGATAAGTATACTTCTCTGGATAGGTGGTATGTCTTTAAGTCATGTATTGAATCTTCTGCCGTAATGACGAAAGAGGTGGCACTTGTAAAAATAAAGGAATTAGGAAGCAAAAAACAGCTTGAGGCAGATACTTTGGTGTGGGATGAAAGACAGGTTGAGTTTATGCACCGTCATGTGTCTTGGATTTACAAAGCAATATGTGCAATACAGAAGGCAGCGAAAGAAGCGAGGATTGTATTTTATGCAGATTATGATACTCCAGATGAATATTATGATTATTTCTTAGGTATGAAGTCAGAGGAAGATAATGATAGATGATAGTGAAAATATGACAAGCAATCAAGAGTCTCTTGGTATATGTCCTATATATACAGGCGAAAGGTTAAAATGGGAACTTAGCAATAAGGAAGACGAGAAGAAAGTGGCTTGGTATGACCCTAATGATTGGAAAATAAGCTTTTATCACATGAAAGAAACTAATGGCTAAAAACAAAAAAGCAGTAAAGCAGGAAGATGTAAAGCCTTCAGATCATGAGTTTGATATCGAGATAGAAAAGGCTCTTGCGAATAGAGTTGTTGGTAATGAATACCAAACGGCAGAGACAAATGCAGAGCAAGGCAATAATGATTATCAGAGTTACATTGATATGCTCTCTTGTGAGCGCACTGAAAAGAATTATGATTGGAGGTCTGATGTAAGTGTGCCTGAGTTCACTACTCTTCATTTAATGCAGCAAGGGCTATCTGCAACTCAGAACTTCAGTACAAGGGATTTTACAGAGGTTTATATAGGTGATGAGAAGGTTATTCCTGCGGCTCAAGCAGAGAAGAGATTAATAAATAACACGCTTAATCAACGTGAGTTGTATTATTATCAGAAATTGCTACGCGCTACAAGTGCTAAGGATTTAGATGGTGCTACCTATTTCCGTTGTTGGTGGGAGCAGAAGGTTATTCCGGGGATTATCGGTACTGAAGTTGAACAGATAGAGTCTGATACAGTAGATATTCATGGTGATCCTCTTATAGACAGGGCTACTCAAATACCTGGGATTGCCTTCCGTGAGGTTCCGGTGGAAGGTGAAGTGCCTGTTATTGACCGGTTTAATTTTGATGTAGTTGACAGAAGGGATATCTTCACTTCCGGTGAATATACATATAGTTTGCAACAAAATAAATGGGTAATGATAAGGTATAGTACAACTTTGCCTACAATGAGAGACCTTCAGGAAGAGATGGGATATATAAATCTTGATGTGTTAAGGAATGCACATATCAGAGGCGATGAAAGAGGCAAGGGAACACATACTGATGAATATGGTATTCCAGCAGGTCAGGAATCAGATAAAGTGCCAATTAAAGACTGGTTGATTGTTGAGAGGTATGGAGATGATTGGGTTACTATACTTAAAGATTCAAAGGGTAAGGAAATTGGAATTGAGCCTGGCATTAACAAAGATGGAGAAGTAGTTGAGGGTGCAGTATTAATAAGTGTTATATCTGCATTTGCTATTAGTGGTGGTAATCAAATACTTGTCAGGTTTCAGCAGAATCCATATAGAAGTGCAACTGGTGAATCATATATTCCACTCATTAGAGGGCTTGCTTATATTCATCCTACTAAAGCAGATGGAATGGGTGATGGTAAATGTTCAAGAGAGCTACAGATTGCTATAGATGATACAGTAAACATAAGTAATGACAGAGTGATGCTTGGTACGCTTAATACGTTTATAGGGCGTAAGGGTGCTATTGAGGCTAATGACACGGTGTTCATGGAGCCTGAGCATGTGATTACGGTAGAAGATCCGGTTAATGACATAAGGGAACTTACAATAAGCTCTGATGTAGGTGGTGCTATGAATCAGGCGCAGTTCTTTAGTGGTAAGATGCAGCAGTTGCAATCTGTTGACCCTACAAGTGTAAGTCCTGTTCAGACTGCTACAGCAGAGGCAAGAGATCAGGCAAGGACAACAACAAGGAACCAATATAAGGAATTGTCTTTAAGTCAAACATTGTTAAATGAATTTTATTGGATGATATCTCAAATGCACTGGCAGTTTGCAACAGAGGAAACATTGATAAAGAGGATAGGGGAGGATAGAGTACAGGATTATGATCCGTCTTTGTCTTATGCTTATAAACCGATAACTTCTGCTGTTGAAACAGAGCATGGTAAGGCAGCTAAGAATAGAATATTGCTTCAGATGTTACAGGTTATAGGAAGTATAGAGAATCCGAATACTCCTGCGGTACTTAACGATATTGTAGTTGCGATTTCGACTCTGAACGGTGCTGAGTTTGAATCGTTGGGCAAGAGGTTGCTTGATGAGTCTGTAGGCGGTGGTGGCTCTCAAGGGGACTTAGCGACAGCAGGGCAGGGCGCACCTACTCAAAATCAGCAAGGATTAGATCAAAGTGATTTAGAGCAGAGTGCAAGAGAGAATTCGCCAGATCAGTCATTTGGAATTTAATGGAAAAACCATGAAGGAGGTTGTATGGGAACAAAAGTAACAGAAGAAGATGTAGAAAATTATAATAATAGTAAGTTGCCAAGAGATGCAAAAGAGGCAACTGCTAAGAATGTAAAAAAGGGTCTTGAGTATGAAGGGGCTTTAAATACTCCTTATGGAAAGTTATTACAGAAGGACTTGGGGGATATTCTTGTAGAGGAATTACAATCAATTGTGACATATAAACATGATTCGGCTAAGAGTATATCAGAGAATTATGATAGTTTAATGGTTCATATAAATGGGTATCAGACAGCACAGAAGTTGCAAACAAGGTGGGTAGGTGTGTTAAAAACAAAAGAGTCTGCGTTAAGTAGGATTAAATCAGTTAGTGAGCAAGAGAAGAGAAACCACTAATAAAACAATTATGGGGGAGAGTAAATTATGTCAGATGAGCCAATTGTAGAAGAACCGGTTGTAGAAGAAGAGCCTAAAGAAACACCAGAACAAGAGCTTGAAAGGCTAAGGGGTGAAGCTGTTACGCTTCAAGCAGATAAGCAAAGTTTGTTAGATGAAAAGGCAGGGCTTGGCAGAAAGCAAAAAGAGCTGCAAGACAACTATAATAACTTGTCTACTAATGTAGCCGGTCTTACTGAACAGTTAAGGCAATCACAGCAGCCAAAAGAACCGGATGATGGATACCTTGATTTAAATGACCCTAAAATAGCAAAGCAGTGGTTTGAGCAGCAGGTAGATGAAAGGGTAAAGAATGATAATCAGGCGCAGAAGGTGTATGCTGATAATTACGACAAAGAGATAGTTGCTATTATGGACAAAAGAGGTATTGCAGATGATGAGAAAAAGGATATTCTTGACAGGCTGGAATTTCAGAAAGAGTATAAGTTTGGAGATGCGGCTTTAGATGCAGAGCGTAATTTCGTTTTAGCAAGAGAGCAGGTATTGACAGATAGGCTTAATGTGGCTTCTGGTAAAAAGATTAATCGCAAAGGTGACAAGGCGGTTAGCACTGGAGTAGGAGGAAGTGGTACGGCTGTTCAGGTTGGAAAAAAAGACGACCTTGGCCCAGAGGCAGCATCGTTAAAGGACATGTTTGATAAGCAGAAAGAACAGAGGCATTGGTGATGGGTGATTTAATCAGAATTGTTTATCGACAGCCTGGTAAGATGTGTGAAGAAGTACCTGATAGATATGTTAAGGTTCCTGAAACTCTTGTTAGTATAATGGGCAGTTTGCAAGACAAGAACTATTATGGTTCACTTGAGCTTAAATACGAAAATGGAAAGATAACTCATGGCAAGAAGACAGAATCGTTAAAATTTTAACTATCAAAAGAATTGAGGTTAGGAATATGGACTTAAAAGATGCTATTGACATTTCAGATGAAATTGAACTTAAAAATGGCAGGGGAAACCCATTCGGATGGAGTCAGGAAGAAATTTGGCATGATGGAAAGGCAATAGGTTGGCTTGAATGTGGGAAGATATGTATCTATAACGATGACTATTACAGCGAAGAAGTACAAGAATCACCTAAGCAAAAAAGGGGTATTATTTATTTTAAAGTTTAATAAAGTAGCATAATAATTTAATAATTTTATTCAGTATTAGAAAAACTAAGCTGAATTGATAGTGGAGCAAGTGTAAAAACCTGCATACCTCTATTGGTTCAGCTTTTTTTTATGGAATCATGACAAGAAAAGGCAAAGCGCCAAGAACACAAAGACATGTAAATATTCCCAAAGAGTTTAGGACTCGTCTGCTTGTAGATGAAACACATGCAGACAATAGTAGTCCTGCTAATGGCAAATATTATCGTTGTTCTAATTGTGGTCAAATTTGTCATGACACGGAGCATCGTTTAGGAGGAAGTAAATCAGGTGACGCTATAGAACATCTTGATTTTTCCACAACGGCTATAGGGATTATACCAGGTGACGCATTGTCTGCTATGTCCATATTAGGTACTGTGCAAAAATCAATGGCCTCATTAGAACTTGGTTCTGACGGCTCTGCAAAAGCGGTTGTCCATAGCTATGGGACAAACGGGGGTGGATGCCCACTATGTCATAGTTTGAACTGGCGAGGTGATTATCCTTAGAGCATAGCTGCTTAATTTAATTTAGGAGATTTAAAATGAATTTAGTTGATCTTAAGAATTCGCAATTACTTATGGTTCCAGTAACAGGAACAGCAGAGGTGTTTGAAGGGTCTGCAACTGAATGGTCTGGTGAAGGAATAGATTTGCTTGATCAAGCTTCTGGCGCTTTTGATACTACTGGAGAAACGGTAGTTGCGGGCCTTGTTGTTGGTACAAGTAACGAAAACAAGGTGTTTGAAGATGGTACTACAGTAAGTGGATTTGCTGGTGAAGAAATTACAGGCATAGTAACGCAGGCAGGACTTGCAGGCAGAACTCAGCTTGGTAATCGTGGTATGTATGTTAAGGGCGAGAAATTAGTCTTGGCAGAAATTGCGGTGATTGATAGTACTACGAGAATTCGCGCTCCAATATTTAATGGCGCTTTTGGTACTGCTCCTACGCTGCTTACTGCTACATCTGTTGATACTGATGGCTTAACAGAAACGACAAATGCAAATGATGCAGCAGGAGTTGCTGATTTAAGCACTATATATTGCAGAACAGGTGACAATGCTGGTTCTTATCGAGTGACAGATGATACTTCTACAACTGTTCACGCCCATGATCATCCTTGGATGAAAGATGTGGCAGTTGGAAATACATTTGTAAAAGTCAATATAAAGCAGGGTTTTTGCCGGGTTCAGTTTGACGCTGCCGGATTGTATATCGACTCGTCTGCTGCTGTAACGGCAGATTACTACGGAATATTTGTAGACTACATTGACTTACGTGTAGCTGGTGAAGAGTTTTGTGAATTCAGATTTATGCCTAAGCATTTCGGAACACCAATAGCATAAATAAACAATTTTAAATAGGAGGTAGTTATGCCTAATACATCGAGTACCTATACAAAGATACTTTTTGAAGGAATTAAGAAAGTATCTGAGGATAGGCAAACATTTGTAGAGCAGGGTAACATGATCCCAAAGATCTATAACGTTATGACTGATTCTACTAAAGCTACAGAAGAGTTTTTCTCTGTAGGACAGGTTCCTGATGTTCAGGAATTTACTGGTAGGTTCTCAGAGCTTGAAATGACACCGGGCTATAGCACTAAGATTGAAGCTAAACAGTTTGGTGGATTTGTTGAGTCTGAACGTACCTTGATGGACGATGAGCAGTATGGAGTAATGACTCTTTCAAGTATTGCTGCCGGTCTTGTTGATTCTGCCAATAGAGGCAGAGAAGATAATGGGGTAAGGCCAATTAATAACGCAATAAGTTCCGCTTTTGATTTCATTAGTAATCAAGAAGAGGGCGTTGCTTTGGCATCTAACAGTCATACAACTAAAAAGGTTGGAGTTTCTACTGCTACGGGTTTTGATAATCTTGGAACCTCTGCACTTAATAAAACAAGTGCTGCTGCAACAAGGATATTAATGAGAAAGTTTAAGACTCCACTTGGTAGAAGATGGAATTCCAACAGAAGGTTTGGCCTGTTGGTTCCTGATACTCTTGAGTTTAAGGCGAGAGAATTGGTAGGTACGCCTTGGGGTCTTGATTCAGGTGAACGTACTGAAAACATTCAGGCTGGTATGTACGAGGTTATTGTCTGGGAACGTATGGAAGATGCCTCTTCTAGTAACTGGGCAATGGTTGACCTTGATATGATGAAGAAAAATATGATCTTCATTGATAGAATCAAAGGTGAAACAGAGAACGAAAGAGACTTTATGACGAAAGCAATCAGGCAGTCTATTTATGACAGGTATTCGTTAGGTCATATAGATTGGAGACATATATTTTATCAGAATGTTGGTTAATAGCGAGGGAGGTTTATATGAATATGATTAAGAGATTCATGCTTGCTATTATGCTTGCGGTTCCGATTAGTATAGTAGCAAGCCAAAGTGCAGATGCGAGTATTACCAGATTTCCAAATGGTGTTAGCTCGTTTGGTGTACCAATATTGCCGGGAATCAGTAATAGTGTTTATTCTGGTGATGTGTTCTGGGTGGATTCTGGTGATTCTGGTGCCGCTGATGGTGGAGGTGGCGGTTCTAAGGAACAGCCATTTAAAACCATTGATTTTGCAGTAGGTCAGTGTACTGCAAACAATGGCGATTTGATCCTTGTTATGCCGGGTCATGTTGAGACGGTAACGGCTGCTGCGGGCTTGGATTTGGATGTGGCAGGTATTACAGTGCTTGGGCTTGGTGAAGGCGCTGACAGGCCGGTAGTAAGATTTACAACTGCGACAACTGCGGATATGGATTTTGATGCAGCAAGTGTTAAGGTTATTAACATCTTGTTTGAGTCAAGGATAGATTCATTGTTAGCACCTATTGATATTAATGCGGCTGATTGCCAGTTGCTTAATATTGAGACAAGGGATGTTGCAAGTCTTGGTTCGACTACTAATTTCATAGTCACAGATGCCAATGCAGACAGATTGTTAATTGACGGATGGAGGCATATAGGTACGTCAACTAATACATTTGCTGCTAATCCTTATTCTGCGCTTTCTTTGACAGGTGGGGATGATATTGTTATTAAGAATTTTAATATCTATGGCAACTTTGAAGGCTCTGGGATTATAGCGACTGTTACTGGTTGTACGAGAATTAATATCAGTGGTGGTGGAGACATGAGTTATATCTGGACAGAGAATGCGACAGATAGTGCTATATCGGCTCTTACTTCTACAGGTTGGATGGGTCCTAATATTGCTGGTATGGTAGCTGATAATGCAGCTAATTTGACAGGGATATTTAGCGGTGGGAGTATGCAATTTGTATCACCTTTGCCTGTGGTTAATCTGGCAGGTGAGCAGACAGCAACAACTACAAATATTACTGCATCTACGGATGAGTAATGTAGTTGACTTTATATTGATACAGGGAGTGGAATCACCACCCCTGTATCATAATTATTAACGGAGAAAATAATGAGTTTAGAAACAGCAGAGCAGCCAAAAGAAAAAGTTAAATCTATGTTTGGTAAGGTAGACAAGAAGCATTTATTTGACAGAGAAACCGATGAATATAAAGGTGAACATATTGGATCTTCTTATCCTGCTTATATGCACAAAAGTGCGGTGGACAGTTTAGACCAGAGCGTAGAAGAGACTCAGGAACAACTTGATTCAGGTCGGGTGGCATCTTCTGCTCTTGAATATACAAAGAGGCAGTTAAAGAAAGAGAAGCAGAGAGCGTCAGATATTCAAGAGCAAATACCGGATTATACGCCTGCTGAGTTAAAACATATAAGCGAGTCTCGTAAGGATTTGGACAAGGAGATAAGTTCTGCTCTTTTCTCTGAATATGACATGGAAAAGACTACTAATCTTGCTGCTAAAGAAGCGACTAGGATGACTGAGCCATGTATCAAGGTTGATAAGAAATTGGCTGCAATGTGTAATGTTGAGCTTGACAGAAAGGGCATGTGTTCACGTAGTAACGCTGAGAAGATACGCAAAATGGCTTTGTGGCATGAAACCGGTGGTGAGTCTATGGGCTTTACTGATGAGTTGAGACAGAGAACAGGAAGTTACGCAACTAAGTCTCAGGTGGGTGTGGATATTGATATAAAGGGTTTGGAAAGAAAAAGATTGGAAGAAGAAGCGGATTTGAGAGAAAAACAGATAAATAACAGGATAGATGAAATACAGGAAGAGCTAAAAGAGGAAAAAGTGAATGATGAAATGTTAGATGCAATGAATAATCCTTCTCCTGAGTCGGTAGTCAATCCGATGTGGACATGCCCTGATTGTAATAAAGAGATGAAAGGTAGTGCAAAAGGAGTACATAAATCAAGATGGTGTCCTGCATTAAAAAAGGAATAATATATGGACGGAAAAGATGCTCGTTTTAATTTTGAAAAGATATTAGGTGAGCCAAGTGGTTCTAACTGGCTTGATTTAAAAAGCATTTATTACTTTTTAGATCAAGGCTTTGCGCAGGTAGCAGAGATAATAGGCAATCTTCATGCAGAGCAATCAGTAACGACAGTTGTGGATCAGGTAAGATATGATTTGGATGCACAATATCTTGGTCTGCACTTACGTAATCGTAATGGTGATTATTATATTAAATATAATAATGGTACAAGTAATTCATTTCCGCACTTTGAAAGCTTTACTAATATTACATTTGATAATTCACAGAATTCGACAACTGTGCCTGATAGGTTTTCTATTAGTGATAAGTTATCATTGTTCGATCAAGTAACAGGTACGACTACAAGTGCCGGTGCGGTTGCAAATGGACAGTCTACACTTACTGATACAGCCGCTACTTTTGTAACGTCAGGGGTGCAGCCTAGAGATGTTGTCCATAACACAACGCTTAGTACAGATGGCTATGTTCTTGAGGTAACTTCTGAAACTGTATTAGTTGTTGCTTTGTTTGATACTGCGAGTTTGAGTACTCCTACAGGTGGTTGGGGAAGTGGTGATAGTTATGTTATTCAGCCACAGCCAAGAAAACAATTAATATTAGATCCTGCACCATCTACGGCTGGTCATACAGTGACTTCATATCAGATAGTTAAGCCTAAGCCGATGTTTACTGATTTCAGGATTAGTGGTTTACCTGAACAATATGGAATGAGTGCGGTGTACTTTGCCTGTTCGATTTATAAGCGTAGGGATCAGGATTTCAAGAAAGCTAATGATTTCTTTGCGCTGGCCAATAATGAACTTGCCAAGATTAAAGAGTCAAGTGATACTCAGTATCATAAGGGTAGAACAATGAGAGTTAATATGAAGAAAACAAGAAGGGGTTAATGAAGAGAGTATTAATAATATTTGGAATAATAGTTGTAATGTGTGGTGGATTGTTCGCACAGCAATCTAACCTTGTCATGTTTCAATTGCCTTTAGATGGTAGGCTTGTAAGTGGTCTTGACCCTACCAAGTTGATAGCTTCTGGTGCTAAAGATCAACTCTCAAATTTCAGCACATTAACGAACTTTGAATACACGGACAATGGCATTCGTTCAGTTCAGGGCATGACTAAGATAACCACAAATCCTGTGGCAAGTCATCCTCAGATAAACAATATATTTCAATTTGTAAAAGATAGTCCATCTGAAACTCATGTGTTGGTTCAGGCATATAATACATCTAATACTGATGGACAGGTATTCAGGTTTAGTACGTCTGCGCCTAATACCGGTACGTTTACACCCACTGCACTTCATTCTGATGCGACAGGAGCCGATACAGGACGATTCAGTGATGCTCCTATAGGGCATGTAGTTTATTGTAACAGTAAAGAGACTCAAGTGTGGGGTGGTATTGAGAATAGGCCGGGGTATTATTCTGTGCATGATGGGACTGACCCGGGGTCAACAACTGCATGGACAAAGGATTATACAGAGCCGATACTTAATAACCTTACTGATTCTGAGAATATTGCTACTTTTCAACGTGCAGATGCAAACCATTTTCAAGTTGGCATTGGAACCGTTACTAATTATGTAATTACAAGGCTACCAATTCAAGGTGTTAAATACTATGTTAGTAGTGCTAATACTAGAACAGGAACCACATCGGTAGATTATTGGAATGGTAGTACATTGACAGCAGTGACCAGTCTCGTGGACGGAACTGCTTCTGGTGGGATACCGGTTGCCAAAACAGGTACAATATCATTTGATTCGACTGAAGAAACTGCAAAAGTAAGGATAACTGACGGTGTTTATGGCTATTTATATAGATTCCGGTTTACTGATGCTACAGATACCGCGACTATATCTCAGGTTACTGTAGATGAGCCGTTTCAAAAGTTACAAGATTTCTGGGACGGACAAGCAAGGACAATCTTCTCAATGCAAGTTGGTACTGGTACGGTATTCACCGATGGTACTACAAATGTATTTGAAGACAAATTCAGTTATGACGATAGCACATTATTTGATGAAGCTACTTATATAAGTGTAGACAATAAGGGTGGTTCAGGTTCAGTTGTTCTTATGGGCTTTGATGAGCGTATGTCTGGTGTTGAGATTAAGTTTATACCGGAGAAGGTTAATACTGTTGTCAATACAATGACGGTAAGTTATTGGGATGGTGATAGTTTCGCAAGTGTGTCTAATCTTAATGATGGAACATCTACTGAAGCGACTTCGTTTAAGCAGTCAGGTATTGTGTCATGGACTCCACTTGCAGAGAATGTTGAATTCAAAAGAACAGTAGGTGGTCGGAAAAACCCATTATACTATTATCAATTTGCATTTAATAACACAATGCAGGGGACTTCTGACAAGTTATTTGTTTATCATATAAGCGGCATACCTGCACAGAAAAAGATATCTAATTATAAGTTTAGCTTGAATGCTCAGGGTAGATTGTTTTTGTTTAGTGACCAGGGCGATGGTAGAAACAAGTCTATTGTTAGCAATGTTTCGACTTTGAATGTGTTTAATGGTATTGATTCAGGAGATCCTATATTCTACGGGAATGACCAGGCAGTTGAAGGAGCTATTGAAATACACTCAAGGACAACAGCCGGGTCACGGTCTAACATCCTTGTGTTAAAGAATAATGCAACATTTCTTCTTCGGGGAGAGAATCCAGAGGAATGGGAAGTGGTAACAATATCCGATAGAATAGGGTGCAATGCGCCTCTTACATTAGTAACTACTTCGATTGGTCTTGAATTCTCTCCCTTGCAATCAAAACAAATTGCTCTATGGCAAGGTAATGGCGGTATTTACTTGTGGGACTCTACGAGTGTTATACCTATATCAGACGCGATAAGTAACTATTTTGACCAGACTAAGCCAGAAGCAATTAATCTTGACAGGGCTGATATATCAAGAGGGTTCTTTGAAACTCATAATGATGGTCATTATTATCATTGGATGTTTAGTTCAAAGGCAACGTCTACTGCTCATCTTGATACAGAGCTTGTGTTTGACTTAAAGAGACAGGGCTGGTATAAGATGGAAAGAAGCAATGCGCTTATACAAACGGGTACGAATATTGTAGCTACTGATACTGGTAGCACTTATGCTTATGGGACAGTAGACAATGGAGAGATGTTCCGGTTAGAGAACGGGAAAGCCTTTGATGGTGCGAGTATTACGTCTACATTTGCAACTGGTGATATTCCTCTTGCTGGTAATGTGATGACTTCAACTAAGCTGAGATACTTAAGATTAGGTATGGTTGCAAAGTCTACAACTACGAATAGTGTTAGTTTGGTGCATTATATAGATGGTAAGAATACTGGCATTGAGCATACTATGAGTCCTTCTAATGCAGGGTTCAGGTTAGCAATGCCGATTAAGGGAACTAATCAGATTGGAACTTTCCACAGGTTTATTGCGTCTATGACGGCTAACGATGAGGATAGAGGCTTTGAGCCATTGTTTTTATCAGGCTGGTATGAGATGTGGAGAGAATTACATGAATAATAGGAGGATATAATTATGGCATTAGCACCGACAAGGCCAGGAGGGTTTCTGCAAAGCAGTGGTCGCAATAGAGTACAGCGTAATTTGTCTAATTTCAGGTTGCGTACAGGACAGAGATTCCCGGATCAAGCAAGACAGCAGTTATTTGAACAGCAATTGGTAGAGGATCAGGCAGATAAGCAGCAACAGGCAAGGACTGCATTGGCGTTTAGGGATCAGCAGTTTAGAGAAGATCAAGCGTCTGAGGGCAGAAGGGTTGCTGGGGAAGAACAGGCAAGGAACAGAAGAGAGAGAAAGAAAGCCGAAAGTTTTGATCCTATAAAAACAGTGTCAACTATTGCTAAGGTATTTACATGATAGATTATGCAATACACAGAATGTCGTTTAATGAAGTAGCGAATGTATACCCTGATTTCAAGATGGATAAAGCACTTATCCCTACTTATATTTATATGGCTTTTTGGGATGAATTGTATGCCGGTTACATGGCAGGTTCATTTGTCAATATGGACACAATAGAGATACAGGCAACTCAGCTTGTTCCTGAGCGAAGGGGAAAGCAAACGGCAAGGGCTGTCAGGGAAATGATTAAGGCGGTACATAAGGATTTTCACAATATATTTGTTGATGTTATAAATACGAATAGTGATATGTTGAGGATATTAATAGGTGTTGGGTTTAGAGTAATTGGGTCGAGATTTAGTGATGGTGATTTATTTGTAAAGCTTGAAAAACAAGGAGAATATATTTGAGAGTTATTGAGAAGATTACCGATAGTGAAAAAAAATTATTACAAGTACATCATGAATTTAAAGATGGAGTAGTCACCGTTAGAACAGAAATGATAGCACAGACAGTTTTTACTACTCAGGATGCTTTAAGGGAATTAATAGCCGAATTGAAGATTAGCAATCCGCTGCCTGATAGCGCACAATGGATGATATGTAATGAAGATTCAGAATATTTTGCAATGACCGAGCTTAAAAAATAAATTCATAATGAAAAAATCATGTGAGCAGATTATTGTAGCATTGTTACTTGCTATTGTTGTAGGTGTTCCGCTTTATATGGACGGGAGGATGTACAGTGTTTATGATTTATCTAAGACTACACTGTTATACCTTCTGACATTTGGGATTATTGCAACATATTGTGTAAAGAGAATAGGTGACAGTAGTGGAAAGTTTGAATTTAATCCACTTACGCTACCAACAACTTGTTTCTTTATTATTGCGTTCTTTGCAACATGTTTTTCAGTAGGACAGGCAGAAAGTTTGTTTGGATCTTACAAAAGGTATAATGGATTATTCTCGTTATTTATTTATCTGGTTGTCTTTTACTCAGTAGTTACTTATATAAAATATGATTACATCTTTTTATTTATAAATGCAATAATTATATCAACGTGTATTGTCTGTGCTTATGGAATTTGTCAGGCATTTGGAATAGATTATTTTAAGTGGAATACAGATTATGGACATAGGGTGTTTAGTTCAATAGGACATCCGGGTTTTCTCAGTGCTTATCTCATAATGGTATTGCCTTTGGTTTATTACAAAATGTTTAATTGTAATAAGGCGAAAGAAGGAATATTGTTTGGCGCGGTTGTAGTTGTGATCCTGATAACATTCTTCTTAACGAAAACAAGGGCAACATTCTTAGGGCTTATACTGTCCAATGTGTTCTTCTTTGTGTGCATGGGCAAAGAGTTGGTATCTAAGCATAGACTAAAGGTTATATTGGCTGTGGTGGCTATCGTAGGGCTTTCTGTAGGGTTTAATATGAAGGGTGGCTCTGCATTTGACAGAACAGTTAAAGATATCAGTCGTAAGTCTGGAAGTACGATAACGAATAGATACTACAATGCTTTAGTTGCGAAGGAAATTATAAAGGATTATCCTGTGTTGGGAATAGGGTTTGGAAACATTGGCAAGGGATATCCATATTATATCAAAGAGGTATATAGAAAAACAGGGGCTACAGCGCAGATTACTGAAATACAAGACCGGATTCATTGTGAGCCGTTAGATGTGTTAGTTACAATGGGTATATTGGGTTTTGTGGCATATCTATATTGTGTCTTTGGCTATATTAAGATGATTTATCGTTCAGTACGTGAACATGATTTATTGTTAGTGGCAATCGGTTCTGGGGTGTTAGCGTGTTGGGTGCAGAATTGGTTTAGTTTCGGAAATGTGCCTATACTTGTTTTGTTTTGGTTTTTCTTAGGATTGTCAGTGATATTATGCCAAGCAAATAGGAGGATTGTTTATGAAACTTGATTTTAATTTAGAAACGGGATTGCCTCTTGATTTTGATTACTCATGGGGTGCATGGGGAAGATTAACATGGAGACAAAAGAAAATAAATAATTTTTTATCAATTATGAGAAAAAAATGGTGGTTTCTAAAAAGAGGTAAAATATTTAAATCTTTTTTTGCTGACGGTAATGGTGATTATAAAACAAAATATCATCAATTGTTTGTTTGCAGTGACAATTCTTCTAAGGATGTTTGTTTTGATTATGGCCGTATTCAATGGAGAGATCGTAGCCAATGGATGAAGTTTAGGTTTTATATAACATTGTGTATTAACAATTATAGATGGACATTTTTAAGAGGATAATGCAGGGCAGATACATAAACACCATATTCTATATTTTCATAATTACTTGTGTTGTCTGCTTAGGCATAGGCTCAGTTTATAGATACAAAGCTGATATCTATTTTGATACAGCAAGAAAGATTATACCTCATTATGCAAGAACGAATGAAGGGTTGCAACATATACAATATTATTACAATATGGCAGCAAAGAATAATCCGTTAGACAAGCGGGTTTATGCAGATATGTTAAATGGCAATTTTTTAAGAGAAGTAGGGAGGGCAAGATAATGGCAAATGGAAGGTCAGAAGATGTAGGGAATATAGTTGGAGGAATTGCCAGATTAGCAGCAGGTGCTTTTGGTAATCCTCGCAAGGCAGATGGTACTCTTGCCAATGCAGGTACAGCCAGTAAGATAGCGCCTACTATTAGTGATAGGTTTAGGGGTGCATTAAGTGCTACGGGGACAGGTGAGCAGATACAGAAGGTAAATACGAACAGGGCTTTGCAGGATCAGTTTCAGGCGGGTGCGAATCTTAATGATGTTCGGGCTGCTACAGGAGTTGCGGCATTGCAAGGAGCGCAGAATCAGAACAGAAGGCAGAATCGCCAGATACCAGGCGATGTGTTTATAGAGAGCTTGGGAACTGGCCCTGAAGCGACAAAGGTTTTAAGGCAAATTGCTGCGCCTTTTATGAATGATCAGACTGATAGTATAGCAGAAAGAGATGCTATTAGATTAGGTGAAAGATTTCAAAAAGACCCAATATTGAAGCAGAGGTTCTTTCAAGCAAAGCTAAAGGATGCTAAGAATGCGTCAAGCAGAGCAAAAAACAGCTTTGATAAAGAAATTAAGAGAGTTGCAAATACTATGAGTACTCCTGAGAAACCGGTTACTCCTGAATTTGTACAAAAGAACCTTGATACTATAATTGCTCAGACAGGAGATCAGAAGCTTGCAGAGGCAAGACAGTCTACCTTAGAGGCTCAACAGAATACTGCGAGTGTTATTCAGGGTATCAATGCTTCAAATCAAAAGGCAATAGAGGGTAGAGGAACAACACAGCCAACTGCTGCGTCCCAAAATGAAGCTGAAATACAAAGGGTAATGCAGTCGTTTGGAGTTAATAGAACTGAAGCTCAAGGTATAATTGCAGGGCAAAAAGAGACTGCTAAAAGAAGTGTGTTACCTTCTGGCGGTAGTGGTTTTGAAGCAACGAAAACCGCAGAGGAACTTTCAAGGGCTACGTTTGGTAAAGCATTTGGTTTATTGAATCAATCTGAGCAAGATCAAGTGTTGCAAAAAAAATATAGAGTAGAACCAGAAAGGTTAAAAGCTGGCATGTCATTAAGAAAAGAGTTTAATAACTTGCCAGAAATAAAGTCATTTAAAGAAACACGACAAAGGTTTTCTCTTATGGAGGATACATTTAAGCGTTCTCAAACTGCGGATTTAGATAGCTTGGTTGCGTTAGACCAAGCGTTGATAACATCATTTAATAAGATTACAGATCCAGGGTCAGTGGTTAGAGAAAGTGAGTATTTAAGAACAGCGCAAAACCTGTCTTTCGTTAATAAGCTCAGGGGTAAATACGAGAAGTTATTAAGAGGCGGTGGAGGACTGACTGATGTGGAAAGACAAGAACTTGTGAGTACGGCAGGGCTTATGCGTGATTCTTATTTTAAATTTGCAAGAGAGAGTGCTTTGTCTTATGCTGAAATTGCTGAAAAATCTGGCATTGACCCTGAATTAGTTATAACTATTCCTAATATATTAGAGAAACAGGCTGGCGGTGGAAATG
>PJEL010000410.1_pt1 | contig 50498 bp, 47 predicted proteins | sample 1853271 | NCBI WGS metagenome assembly PJEL01 (sample SAMN08108733, study PRJNA415343) | Invertebrate metagenome, whole genome shotgun sequencing project. | host: Globobulimina | place: Sweden: Gullmar Fjord | collected 2015-08
TGCGCATTCTACGCAACTCAGTTTTGATGTCAACAACTTTTTCAAAAATTCTTAAATCTTTTTCTAAGTTATCTGACCTGTTTAATTATCAATCATGGTAACTAAACTGTTCAAAACACTGCTTTGGGATGTTCCCGAAGAAGTGGAGCGCATTTTAGGGATTTCTGTAAAAGGTGCAAGCATTATTTTGAATTAAATGGCGTTTTTTTTCTGAATGCTTTTTTTTCATACAAAGCTTGTATTTATTGAGCTATAAGTGATGTTTTTGTAGCTAATGTAAGTTGTTACTGCTTTGTAACTTCGCTTTGTTAATTAAAAAGTATATTCATTAGTATTGGCTATAATGTAGTAAATAACCGTTTTCAAAGTTATTATTTCTTTATTGTTATAATGTTTTCTCTATATAGGCTCAGATATGAATAGTAATACACGTAGTTATAAGGGAATCATCCCTACGATTGGTCAAGGTGTTTATGTTGATAGCTCTTCGGTGCTTGCTGGTGATATATCATTGGCTAAAGATGTTAGTATTTGGCCATTAGTAGCAGCCCGAGGTGATGTTAATACGATTACTATTGGAGCGCGAACTAATATACAAGATGGTTCAGTACTGCATGTGAGTAGAAAAAGTGCTAACAATCCTGATGGCTTTCCTCTTGTTATTGGTGAAGATGTTACGGTTGGCCATAAGTGCATGCTACATGGATGTCGGCTAGGTAATCGCATATTGGTCGGTATGGGTGCAATCATTATGGATGGTGTAGTTGTAGAAGATGATGTGTTTATTGGGGCTGGCACCCTAGTGCCGCCAAATAAAGTATTACGAAGTGGTTACTTATATGTGGGTAATCCCGCTAAAGAAATAAGGCCATTAACAAGTTCTGAAAGTAATTTTCTAAAACAGTCTGCTGAAAACTATGTAATATTAAAGAACGAGTACCTTAATGAAGTATCGACCTAGGTGTATTGAATGTACTTCTATTTCATTTGAATATGTATTTCGCCCTGCTCCGGTTCATTCTGCTCAAGCCAAAGTTCTGTCACTTCCTCTAAGTCAAATTTTGTGTATGTATCTATAACGGTTAATTGCTTTAGTTCAAAAGAATGGAAATAAACCTTAACTTGCTCTCCTGATAACTGCGCTGTCATCGTCCAAGCCTCTCTGGCTTGGTCAAAGTGTAAGTCATCATTAAACAATATGGCTTGATTCACAGTTCCCTCACTTTAATTCCATTCTTAGTTTATTTAACACGGGCGTTACATTAGGCATGACATTTCGCCATATATTGAAGCTTTCGGCTGCTTGTCCCACTAACATGCCAAGACCATCAATCACATTGCGAACTCCAAGTTGCTTTGCTTTTTGTAGGAATAGCGTCGGTGTTTTCCCGTAGACCATGTCGTAACACGTCATCGCCTGCATTAATAATTCATCACTGATCGGTAAACTATTACCAGATAACCCTACTGACGTTGCATTAATTATAATATCAAAAGACTGGTTGTTAGCTTCCTCAAATGAACAAGCATTAATAGGCATATTTTCATATTGTTTGACTATTTGTAATGCTTTGCTAACCGTTCTATTCGCGATGGTTAGTGATAATGGCTGTTGTTCCAATAAAGCTTGCACCACCCCCTTTGCTGCACCTCCTGCCCCTAGCAAAAGAATACGGCTATTTTTAAGTCCAACTTGATGCCGACGAAGATCATTAACTAGACCAAGTCCATCTGTTGTATCTCCATATATTCCTTGATCCGTAAAAACTAGGGTATTAACCGCGCCCGCAAGCTTAGCTCTCAAGCTAAGGTGATCACAAAGAGCAAATGCTTCCTCTTTAAACGGAGCGGTAACGTTTGCTCCTCGACCATGATTTGCGATTAAATTTTTGACCGCATCTACAAAAGATCCTGCTTCTACCAGTTCACTTTGATAGTTGATTACTTGCTCGGTTTGCTGTGCAAAATGTTGGTGAATAAAAGGAGACTTAGATTGAGCAATAGGATTGCCAAATACGCGATATTGATCCATGAAAACCGTAAACTTATTTAATTTTTAATTAGCCTAGCGCAATCAAATAAATAATAAAACAAAAAAGCAGTAACTTAGTTACTGCTTTTCTACAAATGGTATAGCCGGTAAAGTTATTAAACTAGAACTTATAGCCAAGCATGATTGAATAAACCATAGGATCTACATCTACGTCTGCAGTACCCTTGATAGCATCACCAATTTTAAAATCTGCGTCTGTGCCGATATCAATGTAACGAATTGAGGCATTTAAATGCCATTTCTCATTTAACTTATAATCTGCACCAACTTGTACAGCAAAGCCAAAAGAGCCGTCTAAATCTAAGTTATTAAAACCTAAAGACTTAGGAGCGCTTTTGAATTCTTCATCAAAGAAAATAGTGTAGTTCAAACCTGCGCCAATATATGGTTGGAAGTTTGAACCTGTATCGAAGTAGTAAAGCGCACTTACTGTTGGCGGCAAGTGTGTTACTTCTCCTAATGTAATACCATCGACATCTAAACCAGGAATATCAAATACGCCTGCTGCAATACCTTCAGGATCATGCAGTTTTACATCATGTTTAAATGGTGTAGCTGCTAATACTTCAATAGCCCAATTACTGTCAAAGAAATAAACGAAGTTTAAACCAAGCTGTGTGTTGTCATCCACAGAAACTGAAAGAGGCGTATCACCACCTAATGCTTCAATTTTTACACCTGATTTGTCACTGTCTGGGTCAACCATAGTTGCACCACCACGAATCAAGAAGTCACCGGCCTGATATTGGGCCGCGGCACCAGCGAAAGACAAAGAAGATAACAAGGCTGCTACTAATATACTTTTTTTCATATTAAATTTCCCTTAATGTTTTATTTTAAACTCTATGACTATATTTTAACTGCAGTTATCGAAACTCAATTTGATTTAGCTCAAGTTCCTAACGTCTTTCTTAATAACTGTTTAGAAAGAATATGGTTCTTTTATTATTTAACTGTCGATTGACCATTCAAGACGATATATCAACAGATTATAGATTACTTATCATGGTTTCCGCCAATCCGATCATTTATAATAGTCAAATTATGAATAATTGCTTATTCACCCATTATTTTATTTTCTGCTTTACGGAGATTTTATGGCAAAAGTATCTATCGTCATTCCTGCTAAGAATGAACAAGAAAACATCGAGCCGCTCGTTTTTGAAATTGCTAATGCGTTAAAAGGCACACGAGAGTTTGAAATTATCTATGTTGATGATGGCAGTACAGACAATACCTTTGCCGAGATAACACGCCTAACCGCACAGGTGCCAGAGCTTAAAGCCATTAAACATCAGCAAAGTGTCGGCCAAAGCACTGCTATATTTACGGGCGTGAATAATGCTCAGGGTACTTTCATTGCAACCTTAGATGCTGATGGCCAAAATGATCCTGCCGATATTCCAGCACTTTTAGCTCTTGCCGATGTGCAAGCATCAGGTAGCCATTTTTGTATTGCTGGTTATAGAAAAAAACGTAGCGGAGACACAAAATGGAAGCAACTTCAGTCTAGAATTGCCAATAAGGTACGTGCATGGTTATTAGGAGATAATACTCCTGATACGGGCTGTGGCTTAAAGGTTTATCCTAAACATACTTTCAAAGCTCTACCTTATTTCGATCACATGCACAGATTCATGCCCGCGTTAATAAAAAGACTCGGCGGGAATATCGTGATCGAGGAAGTAAATCATCGAGAGCGTATGGCGGGTGACTCTAATTACACTATGTTTAATCGCCTTTGGGTTGGTATTGTTGATATTTTAGGTGTTGCTTGGCTTCAACGACGACATAAGTTAGCTACCGTCATTGAAACAACGAACATGACTAAGTAAATCTACACCTATGACCCTCATGAATAGACAGTTAGTAAAAGGCTTACTTTTATTAGCGAGCTTAATTACGATAGCAGTATTGCTCAAACTCTACGTGTTTGACGAAAACTTATCTTCAGACAGCATTAAAGAGATGCTAGGTCCAAATCTTCCAAATGCAATGATGATATATTTAGTCGTTGCTGCCGTTGCCACCATGTTAGGTTTACCCCGACAAGCTATAGCCTTTGCAGCAGGCTATTGTTTTGGTTTCACTTATGGTCTGGTTATTTCTACTCTAGCAGCGACATTAGGCTGTATGTTATGTTTTTATATTTCACGACATCTTGCATTTGACTATATTCAACGCAAACATACGGCTCGTATAGCCCATATTAACCAGTTTATGTCGAAAGATGTATTTGTAAAAACGCTGATTATTAGGCTACTACCTGTCGGTAGTAATCTAGTGACGAACTTAGTAGCAGGTGTCGCCCAGATAAAAGCAAGAGACTTCTTTATGGGCTCGGCTATCGGTTACTTGCCACAAATGGCTATTTTTGCTCTAAGCGGCAGTGGTGTTAGTGTTGAGTCTACAAGTAGGCTAGTTATCAGTGTGTGCCTATTCGTGATTTGTATTATTCTTGGCGGCTGGCTGTATAAAAAGTATAAAAATTCAAACTATGTAGTAAACAGTAATTAACTAAAATTTTTTTAGAGATTTTTGATGAGCATTTTTAATTCACGATGGTCCGAGCGCTCTGACGCTCACCTGCTTTTTTTATTTGTAATTACTACCATTACTGCTCTGGTTTATTTTCCTTATTTAGACTTGGCTCCGCTAGTTAACGAAGAAACTCGCCGCGCTATAGTCGCAAAAGAACTTATCGAACGAGATAACTATTTTATTGCCACGATAGCTGGAGAATCCTACACCGCAAAGCCATTGCTTTTTAACTGGCTTATCATCGCCGCCAGCTCTCTCACCGACGGAAATATTACCGAATGGAGTGCTAGACTTCCCTCTGTCCTTGGCTCAATCGTTTTAGTGATATCTATGTATTGGTTTACAAGGCATTGGTGGTCCTGGCTAAGTCGATTGTTCTTTGTTGTGATCTTGGCTTTTTCCCCGCAAATAATCAGAAAAACGACTTCCGCAGAAATTGATCTTGTTTTTGCATGTCTGGTTAATTTATCGCTATTTTCTTGGTTTCATTATTATCAGCAAAAACAAGAAACAAAGGCTTGGCTGTTATCCGCCGTTTTTATAGCCTTAGCTTATTTGTGTAAACGAGAAGCCGCGCTACTCTTTTATTTTTTAAGCATTGCGGGCTACTTAATCTATTCTAAAAACAGCAAGCAACTGGCAAGCGCAGGTTTTTTCGCTGCTATTTTAATTATATTAGCCGGAGTTTCGCTTTGGTTAGCGCCAATTCTATCCAAGTACGGACTGCAGGTTTTCGTCGAACAAACGGCTAATGAAATTAATGCCCGTAGCTCTGATAGTGGTATCGGCAACTATCTATTCACAAGTGCTATCTATCCGTTAGAAGTATTCATCGCGCTATTGCCGGCTGGCTTATTGTTAATCGCTTTATTCTTTAAAAACAATAGAAGGTTGCTTGCACAGCACTACGGAGAAAAGTTTCACTTCTTATTGTTTATCGTGCTGCTCAATTTAATTCCATTTATCTTGTTGGGCAAAAGTAATGTACGATATTATTTACCTATGTTCGTGCCCGCCTTCATGCTGGCCACTATGGTTTTTTCACAATGGCAACATTTGACCGTTTCAACACGAATAAAAAACATCATTAGTTTTTATATTCCAGCACTAATACTCGCTTTACTTACACTTGCTTGCACCGTTATTTATTTTACCAAACCACTGCCGGGTAACTCTTCTTATGTATTACCCGTGTTAGCCGTAGCTAGTTCAATATATTTATTTGTTTTTATACGCGCCAATATAACCAATCAACGTAAATCACTCTTTTTAGTATTCTGTTTAGCCATTGGCATTCTGGTTCGAATTTTTGATTTAGGCTATAGCCAGCCAAGAGTAAAAGAAAATACAGAACAGTTAAGAAACATACCAAAAATGCTATTAGAGCTAGAACAAATTAAGCGAATAGAAAATAAAGAGATCGTCGCATCGCCCAAAATTTCTCATGGATTGTATTTTTATGACGATAATAAAGTAGTCAAACCGTTAAACTGTAAACAAACAGTACAGTCCAACTACTTAATATTAGAGATGGTGAAAAACAAGGTATTTAAAAATACCTTACCCGTGACACTTAAAGAGCGCATTGTTTGGCAATCCACCTATAAAAAAGATAAGACAATCTTCCTATATCAACCGGAGAATATAGGTCAGCCTGCAGATTACTGCGCCAACCAATCTTTAGGCGTTAAGTAATCTAAGAGCCCGTGCTCTGGAGTATTTGGCTCAGGTTGGAAATTATATTCCCATCGAGCCAGTGGTGGCATAGACATTAAGATAGATTCTGTTCTGCCACCTGACTGCAAACCAAACAAAGTACCACGGTCAAAAACTAAATTAAATTCCACATATCGACCACGACGATACAGTTGGAATTGACGCTGACTTTCTCCATATTCAGTATGCTTTCTTTTTGCCATAATCGGTCTATAAGCATCAATGTAGCCTTGGCCAACCGCTTTAATATAAGCAAAGCACGTATCGAAATCCCATTGATTCAAATCATCAAAAAATAAACCACCTACACCGCGAGTTTCGTTGCGGTGCTTTAAATAAAAATATTCGTCACACCATTTTTTATGCTCAGCGTAAACATCCTCACCAAAGGGCTGACATAAATCAGCCGCCGTCTGATGCCAATGCTTAACATCATCATCAAATGGGTAAAAAGGTGTTAAGTCAAACCCACCACCAAACCACCAAACCGGAGCTTCGCCTTCTTTTTCGGCAATAAAAAATCGAACATTAGCATGTGACGTCGGAATGTATGGGTTTTTAGGGTGTATCACCAACGATACACCACAAGCTTGCCACTTTCTGCCGGCTAACTCTGGACGATGAGCGGTAGCTGAAGGGGGTAACTGATCTCCAGAAACTACTGAGAAATTGACACCACCTTGCTCTATTACCGCGCCATCGGTCATTACCCGAGTACGGCCTCCACCACCTTCTGCACGAATCCAGTTGTCTTCAATAAACTTGCCTTGGCCATCTTCAGCTTCAAGCGCCTGACAGATATTATCCTGTAGCGATTTAAGAAACTCAGTTACCGTATCTATGCTGATTCTGCTCATGAGCGAAATATTTCTCCGGTCAGACCATCAATGATGGTCGAAGGTTGTTGATAATTAAGGGTGAGCCCTTCGATGACATAGTCTATTTGACTAGTTAACGAATCACCTAACTCTTGCCAAGTTCTAGCTGGCTCTTCACCAGATAAATTGGCACTTGTAGACACAATAGGTTTATTGGTCGCTTGGCATAATGCGACAACGTCCGGCTGATCGGTAATACGAACGGCTATTGTATCAAACTGCCCAGTCAAATATGAAGATATGCTTGGGTTTGCTGGCAGGACTTGAGTAATACCATTGGGCCAGCGTTTTAACACTTGCTGATACTGTTCTGGTGTTAATTTAGAAAGGTCAAGGTAAGGCAATAATTGTTCAATACTACCTGCCAATAAAATAAGTCCTTTTTCTTTGGCGCGTTTTTTTATTTTTAGCAACTTAGTGATGGCATCAATATTGTCTGGATCACACCCCAAACCAAAGACAGCTTCGGTTGGATAAGCGATTACCCCACCAGAATTAAATATCTCGACTGCCGTTTTATCAAACATCAAACGTGTTTCCACCTAACACCTAAAATCTAAGGCATGATTCTACCAAGGAGATGATGTTTTACCAACTGCTGTATTTATAGTTAATACCAATCTGCGTGAGTAGATGCTCTGATATTACGTAGGAAAAATAATGGATAACTAGTTGTTTGATATAGCCCTACATGGATGGTGGTCATTAGGGCAATACAAGATCAATTTGTCGAGCAATAGCTAACTAATAGGATTGAAAACAACCTAGTAAGACATTATTTTAATCAATAAGATTGAACAGATATTGATGAGCATTGGTATAAGTTTCTCTCTGCATTGAAACAAGGTTATAATATCGAACACTTAGCGCCCGTTTATTGGGCTTGTTTAAAATTAGATAAAAGGCATTTAATCATGACCGTAGGTATTATCATGGGTTCAAAGTCGGACTGGCCGACAATGAAACACGCTGCAGATATGCTAGAACTGCTTAACGTTCCCTATGAAACAAAAGTAGTGTCGGCTCACAGAACCCCTCACCTACTTGCTGAATATGCAGAAAGTGCAAAAAAACGCGGTATTAAAGTTATTGTCGCTGGTGCTGGTGGTGCGGCTCACCTTCCTGGTATGGCAGCAGCGTTTACTAGCCTCCCAGTACTAGGTGTTCCCGTCCAGTCAAAAGCGCTTAGCGGTCAAGATTCGTTACTTTCTATTGTACAAATGCCTAAAGGCATCGCTGTCGGTACACTCGCCATAGGTAATGCTGGTGCAGCCAATGCAGGCTTATTAGCCGCACAAATTATCGGTACTCACGATGAGAAAGTAATGGCCGCAGTTGAATTGTTCAGAAAAGAACAAACTCAAACGATTTTAGATAACCCAAACCCTGCTGAATAGGATCAAGTTAGATGAAGGTTCTTGTACTTGGAGCAGGCCAATTAGCCAGAATGATGGCGTTAGCAACAAAACCACTCAATATTGACGTTAGAGCTTATGATGTAGGTAGCGATAAAGTCGTTAACCCATTAGCTACCGAAAACGTTTATGGTAATTTAGCGGACGGAATTGCGTTTGCCGACGTAATCACGGCTGAATTCGAACATATCAATCATGATGTTCTGGCAACATGTGAATCATCTGGAAAATTATTTCCAAGCAGCACCGCCATTAAAACAGGCGGTGATAGAAGACTAGAAAAGTCTCTTTTGGAACAAGCTAAAGTCGCCAATGCTAAGCATAAGATCGTATCTAACAAAATAGACTTTGACGGCGCTATTAGTACGCTAACATTGCCAATTATCTTTAAAAGTGCGCTTGAAGGCTATGACGGTAAAGGACAGTGGCGCCTGAAAGAACAATCACAGGCGGATGCAATTTGGACTGATATAGAGGCTTTTATTGCTGATTCAAAGGGTAAACAAGCCGTTATTGCAGAACAAATGGTACCCTTTGACCGTGAAGTTTCTATGGTTGGAGTACGTAATAAATCAGGCCAAACCGTTGCTTACCCTTTAACCGAAAACCACCATTACAATGGTGTGTTAAGTGTTTCTTTAGCTCTTGATGAACATCAAACGTTGCAAACTCAAGCAACAGAAGCATTTAATAAAATAGCCAATGCATTGGATTACGTAGGCGTACTAGCGATTGAATTTTTCCAAGTAGGCGACACCTTATTGGTCAATGAAATCGCGCCAAGAGTTCACAACTCTGGGCACTGGACACAACAAGGAGCAGACACTTGTCAATTCGAAAACCATATCCGTGCAGTGTGCAATTTACCTTTAGGTTCGACTGATTTAGTCAGACCAACGGCGATGATTAACATATTAGGCACAGATCAGGTATCTAATGACATTCTAGCCATCCCGAGTGTGACTATACATTGGTACGGTAAAACAAAACGTGCAGGTCGCAAAATGGGACACATCAATGTAAGTGGCCGAGATAAATCCGAGCTGATCGCTCGACTCACTAAGCTCGCTAGCATTCTACCCGTTGATGACTTTCCAGAGGTCGCTGACTATATTAAGAGTTGTTGATCATTCAGTTAAAATAAAAAAAGCGCCTAGGGCGCTTTTTTATGATTGAGTCTGAAAGCTGCTGCATTTTTTGTTTGCACACTGCAACTTTTCGCCACTCGCCATATTTCTTTTCAGCAGCAATGGATAATTACATTTTTCACAGTTTCCAGCTACGGGTTGATGATTAACAGCAAATTTGCATTTTGGGTAAGCATCGCAGGCATAAAATGTTTTGCCATAACGACTTTGCCTTTCTTGTAAATGGCCCTTATTGCACAGGGGACACTGCACATCACCAGAAGTATCGGCAGTTTCATGTTCAATATGGCGGCATGTAGGATAGTTAGTACAGCCGATAAACATGCCATAACGTCCTTGCTTTACCGCTAACTCATGGCCACATTGAGGACACTCTGTACCTGGTAAGACTTTATCATCAACATGCTCATGCTCGACTATTGGACGTGTATATTGACAAGTTGGGTAACTTTGGCAGCCAATAAAAGCACCAGCCTTCCCATGTTTAACAGATAATTCTGAGCCACAATCAGGACAGACACCGTAAGCATGCTCTAGCGCGTGTTCGTGTTGGGAAAATAAAGGTTTGTCGTTATTAGACATGGTTAGTCACTCAATAGAAGATACCTGATTATGCCACAAAACATAAAAGGTAGAGAATGGTTACCTGTTTAAACACACGAAACCTAGAAAGCCACTAATGAAGTGGCCCGTCTGGTTGTTCATCAAAGATAAGATCTTCCATTTGAGAATAGGCTGACTCATGTCCAGGTACATTAAACAGCACCATCAGAACAACCCATTTCAAATCATCTAAATAGAGATCTTTGGTTTCTAGTTCCATCACCCTATCAATGACCATTTCACGAGTAGTAACATCGAGTAGATTAACTTGTTCTAAGAACATTAAGAAGCCTCTACACTCAGGATCTAGTCGTTGCATTTCATCTGCTGTATAAATACGAACTGACTTACCCGTAACTTTAGTCAAGTAAGGATGAGAGTCGGTATTTTGAAGCTCAGCTAATTTTTCTAACCAATTTAACGCTTTATAGATTTCATCAGAATGAAATCCCGCTCGCGTTAGTTCATCGGTTAATTCGTCATGATCCACCATTACTTCGGCTTCTGAATGAATATAATTCTCAAAAAGGTACATAAGAATGTCGAACATCACTACCCCCTAATTCAATCTAAGATAGCCACCTGGCACCGCAGATACCAGACCTTTAAGCTCTAACAAAGTTAGCCGGGTTAAGACTTCATCTGTTGGAAGTTTACTCCGAGAAATCACTATATCTACGGGAGTGATTTCATATCCCACACTAGCTAACAATGGATCGAGAAACAAGTCTTGTTGACATTTTTTTTCAGCATTTTCTTGTTCGTCGATTATAAGACCGGACAAAGCAGGAAAATCTAACTCATTAATTATATCGACCGTCGATTCTATTAGTTTAGCACCTTGCTGAATTAAATGATGACAGCCTTTTGCATTAGGGTTAAGTATAGAGCCTGGCACTGCAAACACTTCCCTATTTTGTTCTAGTGCACAGCGGGCAGTAATTAAAGAACCACTTTTTAAAACGGCTTCTACCACCACAACCCCCATACTTAAGCCACTGATGATGCGGTTACGTTTAGGGAAATTTCCCGGTTTAGGTGCTACGCCAGGATTAAATTCACTGATGATCAAACCTCCTTGTTCAATAATACTGTTAGCTAACCTTTTATGTCGTGCCGGATAAACCCGATCCAAACCGGTCGCGACAACAGCAATAGTGTTTCCCGAATTTTCTAACGCTCCAAAATGAGCAGCAGCATCGATACCTAAAGCGAGGCCACTAGTCACCACTATGCCATGTTGAATTAAGCCTTTCGAAAGAATAATCGCAGTCTCTCGGCCTTGTGGACTGGAGAAACGGCTCCCGACCATTGCTATTTGTCGTTCATTTAATAAAGAAATATTACCCTGATAGAAAATGACTAAGGGTGGATCATAAATTTGTTTAAGCAATTCAGGATAAGCGCTATCTTCGTAGGTCAATATCGAGCAGCAATTAGTTGTCGATAAGAGAATTTGATCGATTTTATGTTGATCAGGAGAGAGTATTGCTGCTCGCTGCGGTGCGGACAGACCAAGTGCAAGCAAAGTCGACTCGTCGCTTGAAAACAAAGTTTTAATACCAAGCTTATCAACTAATGAAATTTTTTTGTGGATGGCTAATCGTGGCACAGCCCGTAACGCTAACCAATACCAAACACTGTCCCTGTCCTTATGCATTTATCTCCTCCTAAGATAAATCTTCTTTGATATACCAATCTACATATTCGAATCTAACTTTATCAGCCATTAAAAAAGGCATACCACTATTTATAGTAGATATGCCTTGATATTCAAATAGCGCACTCGATAAACTATTCTGGTGATGCGACCAAATCTAATAGTCGTGCTGGTTTTTCTGATTTCAAAATAAGCGCCATACTTGCCTTTTCATAAACTTTAAACACCATAATTTGACCCAAAGGCTCCTCAGGCATGTCGTATGCTGCACCATCATCTGCCAGCATTTTACTCCAACGAGAAGAGTCAGCCGTATACTGTGGGCCTGAATCGGTTTCTACAACTTCAGGGCTTTTTCTAAGAATACTTAAAATATCACCTTCTCTAACCAAGTGCTCTCGACCACGGTTAATCATTACCACCTCAAGCTTACCGAACTCTCGACCACCGCTAGAGGCTTTAACTATTTTACCTTGAACCGTATCTGCTGCTTTTTGCATGGTGAAGAAAGACGGATACATCTGCTCTTGGTTCACAGGTAAAACAATATTACCCGCTCGAATTTCTCGATTAGAGGAGTTAACAAGTAAGGTTCCTGGACGTCTATTATCCATATCCCCTTTACGAATGGCTTGTGCGGTGCCCGCCAATTTAACGTAGTAACCCAATGGCTCTTGAGTTTCTGGGTCTAACATCACATCTTCTTTATGATAAATAGCGTAAGATTTACCGACGTCTAAATTAGACGTAACATAAACTTTGAAACCTTCAATGCTAGATTTATAGCCATGTTCACTACCAATTATATGAGGCGCTTCATCAATCTGTTGCTGTGTTAACAAGCTGTCATATTGAATATAAGGCGCAATCACATGAAGTGGCAGCGTACTAATAGGCTTTTCTTTATCACTTCTGCGTAATTGTGGTGACAGTTGAATGGTCGGCTTTCCTCGAACCACAGGAGCTACGTATACCTCTTCGACAGGCTCTTCAACAGAAGTTGTTTCAGCAATGACTAGTTGAGGCTCACCTTGTTCATCATAAACTAGGTTTAATACATCACCAGGATAAATTAGATGGGGATTACTGATTTCTGGATTAAGTCGCCACAATTGTGGCCATAACCATGGTTGTTCGAGGAATAAGGATGAAATATCCCAAAGAGTATCACCTTCTTCCACTATGTATGTCTTCGGTGCACCTTCATTTATCTGAAGTTCATCTGCTGCCGAAATCCAAGGCAAAGTGAAGAATGCAGCCGTGAGTATAATTTTTTTTAGCATGCTACTTCTATCCATTTTATACAATTACCTTAAACCACTATGATTAATTTTATTTAATGGCTAAAATTGAAACATAACATTCTAGATTCATTATCGCTATTTTTTTGTAACAATTATGACCGTTTTATCAGTTTTACGCTTTCCAGACGAAAGATTACGCACAAAAGCCACTAAAGTCACTCAAGTTAATGAGGGCATTCGAAAAATTATCGACGACATGTTTGAAACCATGTACGACGAAAATGGGGTTGGCTTGGCTGCCACCCAAGTTAATATTCATCAACGCATCGTGGTAATTGATGTTAGTGAGGATAAAAGTGACCCTATTGTTTTGATCAACCCTGAAATTATTGCTAAAAGCGAAGAAACTTTTATCAACGAAGAGGGTTGTTTATCAGTTCCTGGCAATTATGCAAAAGTAGATCGCCATGAAACGGTAACAGTCAAAGCACTTGATCGCGATGGCAATGAATTCACCCGTGATGGTGAAGAACTGCTGAGCATTTGTATTCAACACGAATTAGACCATTTAGATGGTATTCTTTTTGTTGACTACTTATCGCCTTTAAAACGCCAGCGCATCAAAACCAAGCTTGAAAAAGAAGCGCGCCAGCAAAAATCAAACGGTTAAATACAATAGGATCTCACTTTGTCAAAACCCTTAAACATTATATTTGCTGGTACGCCTGATTTTGCTGCACAGCATTTAAAGGTATTAATAGATTCACCCCACAATGTGGTCGCTGTCTATTGTCCACCTGATAAACCCGCTGGCCGTGGTAAAAAACTTACCGCATGTGCAACGAAGCAGTTGGCGCTTGAGCATAATTTAATTGTAGAGCAACCGACTAATTTTAAAGAGCTGCCTGATCAAGAAAAATTGGCTAGTTACAACGCTGATGTCATGGTCGTGGTTGCCTATGGTTTACTCTTGCCCAAAATCATTTTGGACTCGCCAAGACTAGGTTGCATTAATGTACATGGCTCCTTATTACCTCGATGGCGTGGTGCGGCCCCAATTCAGCGCTCGTTAGAAGCGGGAGATGCAGAAACCGGTGTGACCATTATGCAAATGGATGTCGGATTAGACACGGGCGATATGATTTTAAAAGCGGCCTGCCCGATTACCGCTCAAGACACGAGTGCCAGTTTATATGAAAAACTAGCAGAACTTGGCCCAACAGCATTGTTAGAGACCTTGGAGATGATGTCTTCTGGCAGTTATCAACGAGAGCCTCAGCAAGAAGCTCTCGCAAATTATGCCGCTAAGCTAAGTAAAGAAGAAGCAATGATTGATTGGTCATTACCTGCCGATATTATTGACCGAAAAATACGCGCATATATTCCATGGCCGGTATCACAATTCACCTTAGTGGATGAAAACGATAAATCTCATAACATTAGAATTTGGCAAGCAAGCACAGTCGAGGATGCAAGCGAAGTTGAAATAGGTCAGATTATCAGTGCGGATAAAACAGGTATATTGGTGAAAGCAGGTATTGATGCGATTAGACTCGAATCCTTGCAGCTTCCTGGTAAAAAAGCGATGTCAGCTGCAGACTTATTAAACGGTCGGGCAGAATGGTTTGCTAAAGGTAATAAGATAACAGGAAAATCATGTCTGTAAATATTAGAGCCCTAGCCGCAAAGTGTTGTTTTGCTGTTATTGATAAAGGGCGCAGCATTGCTGATGAACTACCCTTTCAACAGAGCAAAGTCGAGGGAAAAGACAAGGCCTTATTGCAAGAACTTTGTTATGGGGTAATGCGACACCTTCCTGAATTAGAAAATCACGTTCGTCAATTTGTCGATAAACCGCTCAAAGGAAAACAACGAGTATTTCACTTTCTTTTACTCGTTGGTATTTATCAACTTAAGTACACCCGTATCCCAGATCATGCTGCGCTTAATGAAACGGTTGCCGCAACAGGGCCACTGAAAAACAAGCATTTGAAAAGTTTAGTGAATGCGGTCTTGAGAAGTTATCTTAGAGATCCTGAAGTAAGTAATAACTCACTAACAGAAGCCATTATTTACAACCACCCTAGTTGGTTTATCAATAAACTTAAAGAGGGTTACAGTAATTGGCAGGATATCTTAAAGGCCAATCAAGAAAAGCCGCCGATGTGGCTTAGAGCTAATCAATTACAAACTCAGCCCGAGCAATACTTGACGGCCCTGAATAACGCTGAAATTGATGTAGAAACAACAGAAAGTGCAAGTAAAGCAATTAAGCTTGCTCAACCTGTTGATGTACTTCGACTACCTGGCTTTGAGCATGGCGATGTATCGGTTCAAGATGCGGCTGCTCAACAAGCTGCTAGACTACTTGATGCCCAAGCAGGAGAGCATATTTTGGATTGTTGTGCTGCGCCTGGTGGCAAAACTTGCCATGTGCTTGAAACGTCGCCCAACATTGCGTCAATGACTGCCATTGATATTGATGAAACTCGGTTAGCACGAGTACAAGAAAACCTGACTCGATTATCATTGTCAGCGACGCTGGTTGCTGGTGACGCGACTCAACCAGAGCAATGGTCGAATGGTCAGTTATTTGATCGGATATTACTCGATGCGCCTTGTTCAGCGACAGGAGTCATTAGACGTCACCCAGATATTAAATGGCTACGAAAAGCTCAAGATATTGAATCTCTTGCAGAACTTCAAGCCGATATATTGAAAAAGATGTGGTCTTTGCTCAAGCCGGGTGGTACGTTGCTTTATGCGACTTGCAGTATATTGCCGCAAGAAAATGCAGTTCAAATCGAACAGTTTTTAGCACAACAACAAGACGCCAACTTAGTTGAATTACCAGAATATCAAGGTAAGACAGGCTGGCAAATATTACCCAATGAATCTGGCATGGATGGTTTTTACTATGCCAAGCTGCAAAAATCGCAGTAGATAACAAAGCAAGTGGTGTAACCAAGGCGTGAAAATAATAATTATAGGTGCTGGACAAGTTGGCGGCACATTGGCAGAAAACTTAGTCGGTGAACGTAACGAAATCACTTTAGTTGATATTGATAGTGACAAGCTGCGAGAGCTTCAAGATAAGTTAGATTTAAAAGTGGTGACTGGACAAGGTTGCCACCCTGACGTGCTAACCAATGCTGGGGCCGATGATGCTGATATGATTATTTCAGTAACTAATGATGATGCTACCAACATGATCACCTGTCAAATCGCCTATTCCTTGTTTAGCACGCCAACAAAAATTGCCCGTATACGTTCCGATCAAATATTAAAATTTGGCGATAAATTATTTCACAATGACGATATTCCAGTCGATCACATCATTGCCCCTGAACAATTGGTTACTCGCGATATAGCTCGATTAATTGACTACCCTGGCGCCTTGCAAGTATTGGAATTTGCTGGTGGTAAAGTCAGTCTAGTCGCAGTAAAAGCTTACTATGGCGGTTTGCTGGTCGGACACGCTTTGTCAACGCTAAAAGAACATATTCCCAATGTCGATACTCGTGTTGCTGCCATCTACCGAAATGGGCGCCCTATTCGTCCGTTAGGCACCACAGTCATTGAAGCAGATGACGAAGTATTCTTTATCGCGGCCAGTATTCATATTCGAGCTGTGATGAATGAGTTGCAAAAACTAGAGCCTGCGTATAAGAAAATCATGATCGCTGGTGGCGGTAACATTGGTGCTGGTTTAGCTGCGATATTAGAAACTGACCACCAAGTAAAATTGATAGAACGCTCACCTGAGCGTGCCGAGCAATTAGAGTCTCAATTGGCAAACACCATCGTGTATGCCGGTGACTCGTCCGATCAGGAATTGCTACTTGAAGAGCATATTGATCAATTCGATGTTTTTATTGCAGTCACAAATGACGACGAAGCTAATATTATGTCGTCTTTATTAGCCAAAAAGCTTGGTGTCCGTAAAACCATGGTGCTCATTCAACGTGAAGCGTATGTCAACCTAGTACATGGTAGTACTATTGATATCGCCATTTCCCCTCAACACGCTACTATTTCCGCTTTGCTAACACACGTTCGAAAAGGCAGCATAGATAATGTATATAGCTTACGTGGCGGTGCTGCGGAAGCTATTGAAATTGTAGCTAAAGGTGATAAGCATTCCTCAAAAGTCGTTGGTCGCGAAATCAAGTCAATTAAGCTACCGCCAGGAACAACCATTGGTGCCATTGTGCGCGGCAGTGAAGTGTTGATTGCTCATTCTAATACGGTGATCAGAGAAGAAGATCACGTGATATTATTTTTAGTGAACAAAAAGTACATTTCAGATGTCGAAAAACTATTCCATGTCGGTGCTATCTACTTCTAAACAGGCTAACCTCGCCTAGTGTTTGTGACTATGCATAATATTTGGAACTGATCTCATATTAAATTAGCTTATCTTAATGAGCTAAACCAAGTAGAAGTTCATTAAGATATTTGCTTTTCAATTATCATGCTTGATATTCAGTCTGGGCCCTTAATGTTCACTAATAGCCAAGAGCTAACGGTAGGCTTTAAGTTACTAACGACAGTTCAGAACCTGAAGCAGTTATGGTCAATTTTTCTCTGATAATCACTTTGTGCGTAAAGAAGACTATTTCTCCAACTAATTTGAAACGACAATTATTACCACAATGTTGATGCTATTTTATTGGCAAATACTTCAATTTCATATCAGATCCACATCATATTGCAGACTATTTAAATATAGGTTACCGTTATTTTCTATTCCAGAATTGACTCACTTGCCTGTACTTACGATGCAAGTACTAATAAAAGGTAATGGTTAGGAAAGGATGTTTAACCAATTGATTAATAATAAAAATATTTTCAGGATTAAACTGCATTCTTATTACGATGCATTTGGCAATGCTATTGGTTACGTCACAAGTCAGAGCTCGCCCAAATACCGGACATAGCACTAAATATAAGCATTACACCAGCAATGTCGCCCAAGAACCCTAGAAGTATCATATAAAAAGAATCAGCTTAATGTCTTCTGTGTGGCAATAGTTTGTAAATTTTAAAAAAAGTAATATGACTGGTTTGTCGGATTACTTGCCGCTAACTAAGCCAAGGCTAATGTCAGAAATCGTATCAGAGTGAATGCTAGATGAAGTGTTTCTCATATAGTGATTGGTACTCTCAAGCACTCTGTGCAGTCACATGTTTTCTTATTAACCTTTAATCATAATCTCCATTAATACGAAAGTATTAGTATTTCCTGTACATTTATTAGCCTTTGATTAATAATCAATTAATATTCTCTATGGAAGGTAAAGCAAATGCAGAAGGAATTATCGCGCCTAGCACTAACTAAGTACTTTAATTTCTCTGAACATCCATTAAGTCTTTTTCTTTTTTCTGGTTGGTTTCCTGCGCTGATAAAAATACTAATCAGCCTGTCCGCAATGTTTTATATCTTGTACTCGCTCAAACAGGTTCCTATTGCAACTGAGCAAACTGCTCACTTCATTGCTTCACCAAAAATAGGCGATATTTATTTCATCAACTACCCATTGCTTGAAAAAGACGTACGACCAAATGAAAAATTCAGAATTGCAAAGTTAGTTGATATAACAGGAGAAGTGCTGACATTCCAATATGGAAGTCTTTTATATGTCAGTCAAACTGGAGTCGAAAAGGCGATAGAATTCGGTCAACTGAGATATAAAAAATACTTTGAACCGAAGAGGTATAACTTCTCGCTAAGTAACGTTATTCAGATGCATAAAGACAACATTTTTTATAAAGTTGAGCGCCCAGTTTACGGTAAACTTTATGGAAACTTTGTCAGCCCTCAACACAGAAAAACTAGCAAAAGTCTTTATATTCCAGGAAGAAAAGAAAACAGTTCAGGTGAAGTCTACTTAAAATCAGCATATTTAGAAAATAACCTGCAACTTGCTTTTGAGTATTTTAACCAATCAGCACAACTGAATTACCCTGCAGGGCAAGTCAACCTAGCACAAATGTACATTAACCAAAACTTTATAGAAAAAGACTATAACCACGCTTTGTACTGGCTAAAGCAAGCCTCATTACAAAGCTATAAACCGGCAATTTTAAAATACGTTATTGTTTGTCAGCAAGTATCGAATTGCAGTGAAATTGAATTCTATCAGGAACTTCAATTGGCAGGCGTTGCAATAAAAGTCAGAGCATTAAGTGAACCTATTGCGATCGATTAAGACTAAATTCGTTTATAGCTCAGTTACGCCAAAACGCTGGCGTAAATAGAACAAGCAAAGTAAAGATCTCTAGTCGGCCAAACAACATCGCGATAATCAGCACCCACTTACTAAAGTCACTAATAGATGCAAAGTTAGCAGCAACTTCGCCTAAGCCAGGTCCGAGATTATTAATACAAGCAGCAACAGCGGTGAAAGCGGTCATATCGTCCATGCCCGTACTAAGCAATAATAACATGCAGATAACAAAGACCGCAGCATAAGCAGAAAAGAAGCCCCAGACCGCTTCAATAACGCGATTTGGTAACGCTTTTTTACCTAATTTAATACTAAATACTGCTTTCGGATGAACTAATTTGTTTAACTCTCGTAACCCTTGCAAGTACAGCAAGATGATTCGTACCACTTTCATACCACCACCCGTACTACCTGCACAACCACCGATAAAGCTAGCAAAAATAAGCAGCACGGGCAGCAGTGTTGGCCAGTCGGCAAATGACGTGGTCGCAAAACCCGCCGTGGTGCTGATTGAAACTGACTGAAATAAGGCTTGGTTAAACGCTACGTCAGCATCTGAAAAAGTGCCATGAGCCATTAGTACACTGAAACAAATTAGGGTTAGAACCACTTGAATAAGAAGAAATACCTTAAACTCTGGATCGCCTAAATAAGTTCTAATTGATTTGCTTTGGACTACGGCATAATGCAAGGCGAAATTAACACCAGCAATAATAAGGAAGAATACACAAACTAAGTTGATCATCGGGCTGTTAAAATAACCCATACTCGCATCATGTGTTGAAAAGCCACCAATAGCAATGGTTGAGAAAGAATGACAAATGGCATCAAACACTGACATACCCGCAAGCCAGTAACCTATCGCACAGCTTACGGTTAATGCTAAATAGATATACCAAAGGTGCTTCGCGGTATCGGCAATCCTGGGAGTCATTTTAGAATCTTTTACCGGTCCTGGCGTTTCCGCACGGTATAACTGCATGCCACCAATACCGAGCATTGGCAAAACCGCAACGGCTAATACGATAATCCCCATACCGCCAAGCCACTGCAACTGTTGACGATAAAATAATAACGCATGAGGCAAACCATCAATGTTATTAAGAATGGTAGCACCGGTAGTAGTTAGCCCTGAAAAAGACTCAAAAAAAGCATCAGTAATTGAGAAGTTTGGTTGCTCTAGTAACATAAGCGGTATGGCAGAAAAGCTGGCCAAAACCACCCAGAATAAAACGACAATCAAAAAGCCTTCACGAGCACGCAGGTCGCCTTTTTGATTACGATAGGGATACCAAGACAATAAACCAGTAATTAGACACCACAAAAATCCTAATAGAAATGGTACACCGCCACCGTCACGGTAAATCAAAGACACTACCGCAGGAGGGATCATTGTCACGCTAAGTAATGCGACCAATAAACCCAAAATACGTATAATGTTTTTGTATTGCACTAGCTATTATTCTTCTTGTTAAAACCGTTGGCTGATTATCACTTATCGCACAGCTTGGATAAAACCAGTTGCCCTGCAGACATGGTAAGCAATTGTTGTTCAAATAGTTTAAGTTGATCCTCAGGTATAGCCAACACAAATATTACTTTTTCTTGATAATCTTGTCTTTCAATCGAAGCATTGCGCTGTTCAAGTAGGTGTATGACATTATCCACTTGATGATAATCACAAGCTAACTGCCTACTCACCATAGGTATTTTTAGGGTGGTAACTGTCTGCTCTAAGGCATTTCTAACACTGCCTGCGTAAGCTCTTTGTAATCCACCTGTCCCTAATTTTGTACCACCAAAATAACGGACAACAACTGCACCTAATTGACCTATATTACTGCCTTGCAAGGCCATCAGCATAGGACGCCCTGCAGTACCTGACGGTTCGCCATCATCAGAGAAACCATATTTCTGACTATCTTGAGGAGCGCCTGCTAAGAAGGCATAACAATGGTGGCTTGCTTGTGGATGAACAAGTTGCAACCGATGAATATAGGTTTTAACCTCTGCCGCTCCTGTACATGGAAACAAATAGCAAATAAATCGACTGCGATTGACGATAGTTTCTTCAATAACTTCGTTAACCGCAATAGCATAACTGGTTGCCATTTATTTTAATTGTAAATCGCGAGTCATGTTTTCATTGTGAGTTTTGTGAACAATAATATTGTCTTCAATTCGAATTCCACCAAACGGCTTCATTTCACCCACTAAATCCCAATTAACTAATTTCGCATGCGACGATTGTTTTAAGTCAGCTAACAATGAATCAATAAAATAAAGACCAGGCTCTATAGTAAAGACTTGGTTTGCTTCAACAACTCGAGAGGTTCTTAAAAAAGGATGGGTTGTAGGAGTGTTGATATGTGTTCCCCGCTCGTCCGCCATAAAACCGCCAACATCGTGAGTTTGCAAACCTAAATGATGACCTAAGCCATGAGGGAAAAAGGTCGAAATAATACCCGTTTCAACCGCAGTATCTGCGTCACAATGAATGAAACCAAACTCAGACAATACTGTGCCAATCTCTTTATATGTTTCTATATGTAGGTCAATATAGCTTTTTCCTGGCTTCAAACCGTCTGCCGATTTAAGCATAAGTTGATCCATACGTGCGATCAATTCGGCAAAGCGATTTTGTTCAAATGCGTATGTTCGGGTAATGTCAGACGCATAGCCATGGAATTGAGCCCCGGCATCAATCAAGAATGAACGCGGGGTCGCTGGCGCTTCACGATCTAACGCCGTGTAGTGCAATATCGATGTGTTTTCATTGAGCGCGACAATATTTCCGTATGGTGTTTCGTTATTGGTATGTTGTGTCGCTTTTAAGTACGCTTGCTGAATATCATATTCACTTTGACCGGCTAAGAATGCCGCTTCCGCCGCTTTATGACCCTTAACAGCAATGCGATTGGACTGACGCATACACTCTAGTTCATAAGGCGTTTTATAGGCTCTATGATAGTGCATATAATTCAATAGTGGCTCTGGATTAATAGTCTCAAAACCCAGAGCTTTGGCCACTTCTATATGTGCGCCAATATATGCAAAGCCCTTTTTGTCGTAAGGCAATAATTTTTCAACTTCCGCGGCGCTTGCCAACATTTTAATATCAAAAAACTCATTCCAGTAATCGTCAGACAACTCTATAACTTTGTGCCAAAAATCAACCGGTTGATAATAAATTAACGTTGGTTTGTCGGTACCATTAATAATTAACCAGCTATTAGGAATATCGACCAGAGGTAACCAATGTTTGAAGTGTGGATTAACCTTAAAGGGATAACCGTAATCATCCAAAAAAACTTTAATTTCTTGTCCTGAGTGGATCACAACACCATCAAGATTTTCTCGTTTTAGCGCACGTTTAGTACGTAATTGTAATTCTTCAATATGTGCCGGATAAAGGCTTGCTAAGGTTGTCATATTGACGCCTCTGTTAATTATTTTAAGCGGTTTATCTATTAAGCCAAGATTATAGCAAGTTAAGCGCTGATAAAATTAGACCTTAACTGTATTTTTTTATAATGCTATTTTTCAATCTGCATGTTGACTAATTTTTCAAACGGTGAGTCTTGTTTGCCACCTTGGTAATGCTGATAAATTTGTTGATAAGCTAGCACGCTTTTTACGTACTCTCTTGTTTCTTTGTAGGGAATCGTTTCAATCCAAATATCCGCCGGTAAATCGTTTAATTTGGCGACCCACTTTTTCACTCGATACGGCCCGGCATTATAGGAAGCCGTCGCTAGCACTTGATTACCGTCATAACGCTTTAATAATTGGCCTAAATATTTAGTCCCCAATTTAATATTATTTTCTGCTTTATATAAATAATTATTTGACGTCGTCCGTTTCTCTAGCTGCTTTGCTGTTGCTGGCATGATTTGCATCAATCCTCTAGCACCTGCGCCTGATCTAGCATCACTCATAAATGAACTTTCACGTCTTGAAATCGCCATTGCCCAAGTAGAATCAATTTGGGCTTTCTGTGAATATGAAGCAAATTGTTCTGGGTAGGCTAGAGGAAATCGCAATTTAACGTCATCTAAATAGCCTTGTGCTGCCAAGGTGAAAATGGGTCGGTCGAACCATTCGCTATCGTAAGCGATTGATGCCGCTAACAGTTTATCTTGTTTACCTAGCTGACCGAGCCAATAGTTCCACTCTAATCTTGCTTGGTGGAATCGCTTCATATGGAAAAATTCGAAAGCGCGCTTTGCAGCGGGGTTCGACATGATCGCTGCCTTTTCTTGTTCTGAAAAGCTTAATGGATTATTTTGCAGGCTGATCGGCTCACCAAGGAAACTAGCCGCTAAAAAACCGTAATAGTGGCGAGTTTTCGCAAGGTCAGTTAATACTTGTTCGCCCTGCACTTTTTCACCCGTTTCGATTAAACTTCGACCATGCCAGTATTGCCATTGTGCACTGTCCTGATATTGCTCAGGTAAAGCTCGTAAGTCCGCATTTATTAGTGACCAATCCTGACTTTTTAAGACATTAACTAGGCGCCATTGGATCAGGTCTTTATTGAGATAATCAGCATCTACTTTGGCAATCCATTCAGTCGCCAAATGATGATTTTTACTCGATAATGCGATAGCAAACTTGGCATGGATTTCATTTAATTGCTGGTTGCTAAAAGTAAAGCGTTGAGTAAGTATTTTATAGCTCGATATAGCTCTGTTGGGCGCGCGCCAAATCAAACGCTTCAAACCATAAGTTAAAATTTGTAGCTCTTTGATATTTTTGTTTGGAAATTTCTGTGCTCGACTAATATAAGCGGGATCACGTCTTACTGCATGCCAAAGTTTGCCCAGATATTGTTCTTGCACAGGTAATAACGAGGTCAAATAAGGGATTAGTGTATGTTTACCGCCATCAGCTGCTAATGCTAATCGTTTCCATACTAAATCAGGTGTTAGATAACCTTTAGCTATCCATTTCTTAAATAATGGATCACAAGCTTTGTCTTGTGATTTACCAACAGTCCACCATTGCGTTACTTGAGGTAAGATGGATACTTCTGGCATGCCTGCATCAAGTTGATAGCTCAGTTTAGTGCAGTTCAGCTGAGCGCTTCGGTTTGACTTAAAAAACTTTAAAAATAAACTTTTCTGTTTTCTTTTAGCAAGATAATTGAGCCACTTTTTTCGTAATGGCCAATCAAGTGGCGTTCCTTGATATTGTTCGAGAAATTTTTCTATTTCTGGCGCATCAGAAAGTTTTATCTTATGCATAAGACGCTTCTGATCTAAGTAAGGTTGAAGCGGATAATAATGTAACTGATTATATAGATTAGTATATCGGGGAGAATCAGCTTGCCAGACTTGTTTTTCCGCCTGTTGAAAAGTTTTTCTAAGCGAACTAAATTCTTGTGCAAACACGCCCCACTGACTCAGACCCAAAGTAAGGAAGAATACACATTTCGATAATGGAAGAAAAAAATCGTGCTTCATGAACATTAAAATAAGTTTATTACCTGCTATGGTTAAATTATTCACTCTATCATTTGCATTGCAAGCGATACAGGGCTCTTTGATTAAATATTAGCTGATATTTCTAGTTTTATTCTGTTGAGCTCAATGGTTACTGAACAGAAACTTTATCGTATAACTAGAATAGGTTAATATCCGCTCGTTTTTAACCTTTTAACAATAAGGCGTGCCGGAAATGTCTGAAATGAGCTTTGACAATACCACAGCACAAATTGATACCATAGGACTTAGATGTCCAGAGCCAGTAATGATGATAAGGAAAACTATTCGCTCTTTATCAGTGGGCGACACTTTGCTTGTTACAGCTGATGATCCTTCAACAACAAGAGATATACCTAGCTTTTGTCGTTTTATGGAGCATGAATTAGTGATTCAGCAAATCAGCCAGAAACCGTTTCAATATGTGATAAAAAAAGGAGGAAATTAATTCCTCCTTTCGCTCTTATCTAAGCTAAACAGCGATTTATTGAAGTAACGAAATGTCTGCAATCGCCAAGAAGCGGTTACGAATCTCATTGAGTAAGGTTAATCGGTTAACTTTTATTGCTTCATCATCTGCCATTACCATCACAGACTCAAAGAACTCATCTATTTCTGTTTTTATTGATGCTAATGCAGATAACGCCTGTTGGTACTCTGTATCTTTTACAAATACGGCAACTTGTTCGCTAACGCCAGAAAATGCTTTCGCTAATTTAATTTCTGCCGCTTCAGTTGCCAATTCATTGTTAAAGCTATCGTAAAGAGAACCCTCAAATTTAGCTAAAATGTTTCCAACACGCTTATTCGCTGCCGCCAAAGTTGCTGATTCAGTCAACGATTTAAAGTGGCTAACTGCTTTAATACGTTTTTCGAAATCCAATGGTGATGTTGGGCTATTAACTAATACGGCTTGAATGACATCAATAGAAATTGACTGCTCTTCATAATAAGCACGGAATCGACCCATAATGAAGTCAATAACATCGGAGCTGACATTTTCATTAGTTAGTTTATCAGCAAATAATGTTTTGCTGTGTTGGACTAAATCAGCGATATCTAAGTTAAGTTGCTTTTCTATGATAATTCTAATCAAACCAATTGCCGCTCGTCGAAGCGCGAACGGGTCTTTATCACCTTTTGGTGCTTGGCCGATACCGAAAATACCAACCAAAGTATCAACTTTATCTGCAATAGCTACCGCACAGCCTATATTGGCTTCAGGCAGGCTATCACCGGCAAAGCGAGGACGATATTGATCTTCTAATGCTTGGGCGATAGTTTGGCTTTCACCATCGTGCAGAGCATAGTATTTACCCATAGTACCCTGCACTTGCGGGAACTCTAGGACCATATCGGTCATTAAGTCAGTCTTACTCAGCAAGCCAGCACGATATGCATCGGCATGATTTTCATCAATTTGTGAGGCGATAAAGCCGCTTAAGTCAGCGATACGTTCTGATTTATCTTTTAACGTGCCTAACTGCTTTTGGAACAAGACTGAGTCTAAGCTAATCAAACGTGATTCTAATGATTTTTTCTTATCTGTTTTAAAGAAAAATTCAGCATCAGCTAAACGCGGACGAATAACTTTTTCATTACCAAAGATCACTTGCTGAGGGTCTTTACTTTCAATATTCGTCACAAAAATAAATTTGTTTAAAAGCTTTCCTGATTTGTCTTGAACAGGAAAATACTTTTGATGGTCTTTCATTGAATAAATTAACGGCTCCGCAGGTACATCTAAGAACGCGTCATCAAAGCTACCAATCAAAATAACCGGCCATTCGACTAATGAAGTGACTTCTTCAAGTAAATCATCATCAAGCAGCGCTACGGCGTCTAAAGACGCTGCTGCTTTGTTAATACCTTCTGTAATAGTCGCCTGACGTTCCGCATAATCTGCAACTACGTATGCAGTACGCAATGTATCAATATACTTATCTGCGTGAGTTAAGGTCACTAGCCCTTGTGTATGAAAGCGATGACCTTGTAGTTGATTGCTCGCTGCTACACCTAGTGATTCACCATCAATCACTTGATCACCGAACATCATAGTAAGTGTATGAACAGGACGAATAAATTGCACACGTTCAGCACCCCAACGCATTGGCTTAGGGATAGGTAGTTTGCTGAGCGCAAAATTAACCATCTCGGGTAACAAAGCACTAATATGTTGGCCTTGTTCACTCGCTTTGTGTAAGAGCCATTCACCTTTATCCGTTTTTAATCGGTCGGCTTGTTCAACGGTAATTCCATTGGAACGCGCCCAACCTTCAGCCGCTTTGCTGGCAACACCATTTTCATCAAAAGCAACTGAAACAGACGGTCCACGTTTCTCAACGACTTTATCTGACTGGCTTGCTTGTAAATCTTTAACTAAAACCGCTAACCTTCTTGGTGAAGCAAACCATTGTATCGATGAAAAAGATAAATTGGCTTTTTCAAGCTGGCTGTTAATTTGGTCGTAAAAACTGGTCGCTAATTTTTGTAGCGATTTCGGTGGTAATTCTTCAGTACCTAATTCAATTAGGAGGGTATCTTTAATCATTACTTATCTCCTGCTTGAGTTTTACATAATGGGAAACCTAAATTTTCTCTCACTTGATAGAATGCCTCGGCACAAGCTTTTGATAATGCTCTAACACGCAAAATATAACGTTGGCGTTCAGTAACTGAAATTGCATGCCTAGCATCGAGTAAGTTAAATGCATGAGAAGCTTTCATTACTTGTTCATATGCAGGTAAAGGTAGTCCCGCTTCAATAAGCTTTTGGCTATCTTTCTCACATTGGTCGAATTGAGCAAAAAGTGATTTCACATCGGCATGTTCAAAGTTGTAAGTTGATTGTTCAACTTCATTTTGGTGGAAAACGTCACCATATAATACTTTACCCATAGGGCCGTCGGTCCAAACAAGATCATAAATACTATCTACATTTTGAATGTACATAGCTAAACGCTCTAATCCGTAGGTTATTTCACCAGTTACCGGTGTACACTCTAGGCCGCCAACCTGCTGAAAATAAGTGAACTGCGTTACTTCCATACCGTTTAACCAAACTTCCCAGCCTAAGCCCCAAGCACCTAATGTCGGTGACTCCCAGTTGTCTTCAACAAAGCGGATATCGTGTACTAAAGTATCGATGCCTAGCTCTGTTAATGAGTTTAAGTAAAGTTCTTGGATATTTTTTGGCGACGGCTTAAGCATTACTTGAAATTGGTAATAGTGCTGGAGACGATTTGGGTTTTCACCATAACGACCATCAGTAGGACGACGACATGGTTGAACATAAGCACTGCTCATTGGCTCTGGACCAACAGCTCGTAAAAAGGTCATTGGGTGGAAGGTACCTGCCCCTACCTCTAGATCTAAAGGTTGAATAATTACACAGCCTTGTCTAGACCAATAATCCTGTAGCTGTAGTATTAAGCCTTGAAAAGTTTTTATATCAAAAGTATTCATGTTGTTCACTATCGGTACCTATGGGTGTTCTTTGGTCTGGGTTTAAGTAGTAAATATTGAGCGTGAAAGCTTTAGTTTCATATGAAGTTAGTTTAAGCAAAACATGTTTAAGTAACCGGGCATCAATACTAAGACAAAGTATCACTAACTATGAGTATAAAAGCTCATAAGAACAATATTACCAAGCCCGCTATATTAGTGAAGTTTAGTGATAGAGTAAATATACAACTATTCATTGAGTGTATATTTATCAGAATTTATTTGAATATTACTTTCAAATATACGCGACAATTTATAGGGCAAATTGTTTAACACATAGATACGGTGAGTTAATTGTGTAAACTCAATAGTGTAACTCTCTATAAGTCATACAAATAACCTATTAATTCAAAGAGTTAGTGGTAGTTTGTCAATATATAAAATAAAAAGCCGCTCGGATAGTGAGCGGCTTTCAAATACATTGCAAAAGTTTACTTAATTTATCATCTACACATCTAAATTAGACACATTAAGTGCATTTTGCTCGATGAATTGACGTCTAGGCTCTACATGGTCACCCATTAACGTGTTAAACAGTTGATCCGCAGCAATAGCATCTTCAATAGTCACTCGCAACATACGACGTGTTTCAGGGTCCATTGTGGTTTCCCACAATTGATCTGGGTTCATTTCACCAAGACCTTTATAACGTTGGATATATTGACCACGTTTAGATTCAGCCATTAACCAATTTAAAGCTTCTTCAAAAGACGTTATTGGCTTGACTTTTTCACCACGCTTAACATAAGCGCCTTCTTCCATAAGTCCATTGACGGCCTTATTTAGAGACATAATAGCTGCAAATTCTTTTGACTGAACAAATTCATAGTTACAGTTATATTCTTTATCTATGCCGTGCATTCTTACGTTGAAGCTTGGATAGTAAATATTTCGCTCAGAATTATATTTTACTTCCACAGTATAAATTGAACCATTACCGTCTTGTGTTTGCAGTTGATTGATTAAGTTCTCAGTCCACGCTTTTACTTTCTCTTCGTCAGTAAATTCTTCTTTCTCAATAACATTGCTGTAAATCATTTTTTCTAAAATATCAGCAGGTACCGTACGAGAAACACGCTGTATGGTTTCCATCGTTGTACGATATTGAGTTACGAGATTTTCTAAAGCAAGACCTGAAATAGCAGGTGCAGATTCATTAACATGAATTCCTGCAGCTTCTAAAGCAAGGGTAGTTAAATACTCAGTAAGTCCTTCGTCATCTTTAATGTAACGCTCTTGCTTACCTTTTTTAACTTTATAAAGAGGAGGTTGAGCGATAAATATATGCCCTCTTTCCATGATTTCTGGCATTTGACGATAGAAGAAAGTTAACAATAAAGTTCTGATATGAGAACCATCGACGTCAGCATCGGTCATGATGATGATACTATGGTAACGCAATTTTTCAGGATCATATTCGTCACGCCCTATACCACACCCTAGAGCTGTAATTAACGTTCCCACTTCTTGAGATGAAATCATTTTATCAAAACGCGCTTTTTCAACGTTTAGAATCTTACCTTTCAAAGGTAAGATCGCTTGATTCTTACGATTGCGACCTTGCTTTGCAGAGCCACCAGCAGAGTCACCCTCCACTATATATAGTTCAGATAATGCAGGATCTTTTTCCTGACAATCAGCAAGCTTTCCAGGTAAGCCGGCAATATCTAACGCACCTTTTCGACGTGTCATTTCACGTGCTTTACGTGCTGCTTCACGCGCTCTCGCTGCATCAATAATTTTCATCAAAATAGTTTTGGCTGTACCTGGGTTCTCTAATAGGTATTCCCCTAACTTTTCACCCATAGCTTGTTCTACAGCTGTCTTAACTTCAGAAGAAACTAACTTATCTTTTGTTTGAGAAGAGAATTTTGGATCAGGTACTTTTACTGAAATTACAGCGGTTAAGCCTTCGCGAGCATCATCTCCTGAAGCACTAGTTTCAGCACCTTTCTTGCTTTTATTTAAACCTTCTTTAGCCATATAGCTGTTTAGCGTACGAGTTAAAGCTGTTCTGAAACCACTAAGGTGAGTACCACCATCGCGTTGAGGTATGTTATTAGTAAAGCAGAATATATTTTCTTGGAAACCATCATTCCATTGCATCGCTACTTCGACAACTATTCCATCTTCACGGGCAAGATCAAAATAGAATATTTCATCATTTACAGGTGTTTTATTAGTATTTAAGTAATCAACAAACGCTTGAATACCACCTTCATAATGGAAGTGCTCTTCTTTACCTTCTTCTCTTTCATCAAGTAGACGAATTGAAACACCCGAGTTAAGAAAAGATAATTCACGAATTCGTTTTACTAAAATATCATAATGAAATAGTACATCTGTAAATGTTTCTGAACTAGGCCAAAATCTTACTTCTGTACCAGTATGTTCACTTTCACCTATTTGAGCGAGTGGTTCTTTCGGCTCACCCATATTGTATTCTTGTTCAAATAGTTTTCCGTCTCTGCGAATAGTTAACATTAACTTTTCGCTTAAAGCGTTTACAACAGATATACCAACACCGTGTAAGCCACCTGAAACTTTATATCCAGAGTCTTCACCGCCAAATTTACCACCAGCATGAAGAACGGTCATAATAACTTCTGCTGCAGACACACCCTCTTCTGGATGAACTTCAGTTGGAATACCACGACCATCGTCTTTAACTGAAACGGATCCGTCTAAATGAATTTTAACGATAATTTCACTACAGTGACCTGCCAATGCTTCATCTATAGAGTTATCGAGTACCTCGAATACCATATGATGTAAACCAGTACCGTCATCAGTATCACCTATATACATTCCTGGTCTTTTGCGAACCGCATCTAAACCTTTAAGTACTTTGATACTGGAAGAACCATATTCATTTTCTACTGTCATAGCTTGTAGCCTATTTACCTATTTCTGATATTTCACCGTGTTTCACGTGAAACATTTTATAGTTATTGTCATTCTTAATCATCGGAGACAGTGCGGTTTTATCTATTGCAGTTAAAACTACCTGACATTTCAATTTTGATATTGCTTCCGAAAGTAAGTGCCTAGAACTGTCATCTAGTTCCGCACCAACATCATCAATCAATAAAATTGGTTTTACTCGTGTTACTTCACTCATTAATTTACTTTGAGAAAAAGTCAGCGCGAGTAAAAACAACTTTTGCTGTCCTCTAGATAATTTCAGATCTAAAGGCTGTTTGTTTATCAAAAACCGGAAATCAAATTTATGAGCCCCTGCATTTGAATACCCTTGTTTCAATTCTTTATCACTAGATTCTAATAGAAGCTCTGATAAAGTCTTCTTCTGATTCCAACCTCTATAATACTGAAGTTCAATATCTTGGCACACGTTTGGTAACAAGATACTTAACCAATTAGCCAATTCTACATTTAACTTATCTGAGTATGCTTGTCTATACTCACTCAAAGATTCACTTGCTTTACAAAATTCAGATGTCCAGTATTCTAAATTTACATCGCTGCGGCGACTTTTAAGACAGGCGTTTCTTTGTTTTAAGATCCGTGTGAATATTTTCCATTGTTCTTGAAATTCATGTTCCACGTGGAACAATCCTAAATCTAAAAATTTTCTACGTTCTTTAGCACCGCCGAAAAACAGCTTAAAACTCTCAGGAGTTATTACCTGAATGGCTAAAAACTTTGCTAGTTCAGACAATTTATACTTTTTCTCACCATTTACTTTGATTTTGAATGACGAATCATCCGACTGTCTACTAACACCTAATACATTATCATCAAAGTCTTTAGTGCTAACTAAAAAATTGTTGTGCTCTAAACTTACCAAATTTTCAGTACGTGATGTCCTAAACGATTTCCCATGTCCGACAAAAAACAAAGCCTCAAGTAGGCTACTTTTTCCGCTACCGTTATCTCCTATAATGAAATTTAATTCACTATTAAAATCAATAACTTGTTCTGATAAATTCCTAAAATTCTTAGTGTATAAACGAAAAACACCCATTATAAGCGCATTGGCATCACTACATATAAAGCTTCACCAGTTTCACAGCCTTCGATAACTACACTACTATTAGCATCCGCTAGGGTAAATTTAACCCGCTCATCTTTAATTGCATTTAGCACATCGAGCACGTAACTGACGTTAAAACCGATCTCTAGCTCTTCATACGGGAAGTTAACTTCTATAACTTCTTCTGCTTGTTCTTGTTCTGGGTTGTTAGCAGTAATCTTTAAATCGTTTGCGGAAAAGTTTAAACGAACACCTTTGAATTTTTCATTAGACAGAATTGATGCTCTTGACAATACCTGACGCAATTCGTCTTTTGCACTTTCCAAAACCTTGTCACCGTTTCTAGGCAATACTCTCCTATAATCGGGGAATCTTCCATCGACCAACTTACTGGTAAACGAAAATTCGGTGTCTATGATACGAATGTGGTTTGAGCCTAGAAAAACCTGAATATCATCATCTACAGGATCAAGTAACCTAATTATTTCTAAAATGCCTTTTCTTGGCACAATCACCTGTCGAGCGGGTAAACTCAGTTGATCGTTGGAAATTTTACAAATTGCCAGGCGATGACCATCGGTTGCAACAGAACGTATTTCATTACCTTCCGTTTCCAACGACATGCCATTTAAATAATAACGAACATCTTGGTTAGCCATAGAGAAGTGTGTACTTTCAATTAATCTCAATAACTCTGATTTCTTGAGCTTAAATTCAACGTCGCCTTTCCACTCTTCAATATTAGGAAAATCAGTTGCAGGCAAAGTTATTAAAGAATACTTACTACGACCAGTACTAAGTTTAATTGAGTCGCCGTCTAGTTCGAAGGTTAATAACGAATCTTCCGGCAAACTTTTACATATATCTAAAAGCTTTTTGGCTGGAATGGTTATTTTGCCATCGTCGCCTTCATTATTAATTTCAGTATGAGAAACCATTTCAAGCTCTAAATCTGTAGCTGTCAAAGTAAGCGAATGCCCACTAACATCTAACAATATATTACTCAAAATAGGAAGCGTACTTTTACGCTCAACTGCACCAGAAACCAATAATAATGGTTTCAATAATAATTCCCTGCTCAACGAAAACTTCATTCTTCCAACCCGTTAATGATTTAAAAGCCAACTAGGACGATAATGTTCTTATTAAATTTGAATAATCTTCTTTTATATCATGCGTTTCAGCACGCAACTCTTTAACCTTTCTACAAGCATGTAACACTGTAGTGTGATCACGTCCACCAAATGCTTCGCCGATTTCTGGCAAGCTGTGATTGGTCAACTCTTTAGATAATGCCATTGCTATCTGTCTAGGTCTAGCAACTGAGCGACTTCTTCTTTTAGAAAGTAAATCAGAAATCTTAATTTTATAATATTCTGCTACCGTTTTCTGAATATTATCGATTGTAACAAGCTTATCTTGCAAAGCTAATAAATCTCTTAATGCTTCTCTCACAAAATCTATAGTGATAGGTCGACCGGTGAAATTAGCGTTAGCAATAACTCGGTTTAATGCACCCTCTAATTCTCGCACGTTTGAGCGCAAACGTTTAGCAATAAAGAAGGCAACTTCATCCGCCAAATTAATATGGTTCTCTTGCGCTTTAGTTTTCAATATCGCGACTCGAGTTTCAAGCTCAGGTGGTTCTATCGCAATAGTCAATCCCCATCCAAAACGGGATTTCAATCTGTCTTCAACACCATCTATCTCTTTTGGATAACGATCACTGGTTAGTATGATCTGTTGATTCCCTTCAAGCAATGCATTAAATGTATGAAAAAACTCTTCTTGCGTTCGCTCTTTATTGGCGAAAAACTGAATATCATCAATTAACAATGCATCGACCGAACGATAATATTGTTTAAATTTTTCTATCGCATTACTTTGTAGCGCTTTTACCATATCTTGAACAAAGCGCTCAGAATGCATATAGGCTATTTTAGCTTTTGGATTATTCAGCAAAATGCCATTACCGACGGCATGAAGTAAATGGGTCTTACCTAAACCTGTTCCGCCATAAATAAATAACGGGTTATATGCTGTACCAGGATTGTCTGCCACTTGTGACGCAGCAGCTCTTGCCAACTGGTTAGACTTACCTTCAACAAAATTATCAAATGTATATTTGTTTCTTACATTCGTTGTTTTAGGAATATTACTTTCTGGGACTACTGAAGATTTAGTTGGCTGTAAAACAGTGGGTCTTGAATTAGTTTCCTGCGAACTACTTGTCGCTAAAATGGGTTTACTACCGACGTCAAACCGCAATAGTGGTGGATTTGAACTATCGTTTAGCGTGATCAATTCACTGATGCGTTCAACATATTTGTCTCTAACCCAATCTAATACAAATCGATTTGGTGCGTATAAAGTAAGAATATTATCTTCTAGCACGCACTGTAAGGGTCTAATCCACATATTAAAATGTTGTGTAGGTAACTCTTCTTGCAAAACTGATAGGCATCTTTGCCAAAGTGAATGATCCACCCAAACTCCTGAAGATAACTGTCGAAAGTGCAACGAGGAAAAAGATCTCTAGTGAAGCAGACGAGACAGGATATATAATTATTTTATGTATATCGCTATTATCTCCATAGTTATCCACAAGTGCAACCATGTAGTGAAGGCAGAACTAAATAAATTAAGCAGTAAAACATTAAACTACTCTTTTTATTATAAATATTTAATTTTTTAGACTAAATTTATCCTAAAAAAAAATACCTATAATATTTTGCTATTAACGACTAATAACTCATCGTATTATTGTAAATGTGATTAAATTGTGGATAGTAATTTGATCGAAAGGATCTTTTGAATGATCTTTAAGCAATTAGTTTCATCTAACCATTGACATTGCCCGCGACTATATATAAAATTCGCCCTCTTTTTTTAGACCAGTGTGCTCATTACGGCTGTTTGCCAGGGCAACAATAACCGACGGATTAGCGTAATGAAAAGAACATTTCAACCTAGTGTATTAAAGCGTAAACGCAACCACGGATTCCGTGCACGTATGGCGACTAAGAACGGTCGTGCAGTAATTGCACGTCGCCGTGCTAAAGGTCGTGTGAAGTTAAGCGCCTAATCTCTTTAGTTAGAGATAAGTAGCCCAGTTTCCTTATGACTAAGGTTACTTATGAATTTAACCGGGAATCACGTCTGCTGACTCCCGGTCACTTTCAATCAGTATTTAAAAATCCTACTAGATTTGGTTCTAGCCATTTCACCATTCTTGTTACAAAAAATTCCAATAATCAAAATCGACTCGGTTTAGCTATTGCTAAAAAACGAGTGAAGCTTGCTGTTCAAAGAAATAGAATTAAGCGAATAATTCGAGAAAGTTTCAGATTAAATCAGCATGATTTACCAAATATTGATATGGTCGTAATGGTTAAATCTAATATTGATAATTTAGATAATGCCACCATTAATAAACAATTAGAAAAAATATGGCGAAAAATAGAACAACGCCACAAAAAATAGCCCTAGCTTTTATTAAAGGCTACCAAAAGTGGTTAAGCCCTCTGTTAGGTAGTAATTGTCGCTTCCAACCAACCTGCTCGCATTATGCTATTGAAGCAATAGATCGCTTCGGAGTCGTAAAAGGTTCTTGGTTAGCTGCAAAACGTATATTAAGATGTCACCCACTTAATGCGGGTGGTGAAGATCCCGTACCCTTACCGAAAAAAGAGAAATAGGAAATTATGGAATCCATACGCAGTATGCTTTTTTTCGCTCTATTGGTAGTGTCTTATTTGCTATACCAACAATGGCAAGTAGATAATGCACCCGTAGTAGCACAACAATCTAGTAACGAAGTTCCTTCAGCGACTCAATCATCAAATGAAGATTTTGTTCCGGCACCATCAGCAAATACACTTGCTGGCCCGGCTATACCCGCTATCCCGAGCCAACAACTAATTTCGGTAACTACAGATGTAATGTCTTTAAAAATAGACACTCGTGGTGGTGATATCGTCGAAGTTAAATTACTAGACTACGACACTGAACAAGGAAGCGGTATTCCTTATACCATCATGCAAAACGGCAATATGAAATACATTGCTCAAAGTGGTTTAACTGGTACTAACGGAATAGATAGAGTCGTTAAAGGTCGTCCTATTTACCAAGCAAACCAAACTGAATACAACTTAGCTAACAACCAAAATTTAACAATACCGTTAACCTATGTCATGGAAAGTGGTATCACGGTTACTAAGTCTTTTACTTTTGCGCCGTCTCGCTACGATGTCACTGTTGAATACCTTGTTAACAACCAATCTCAAGCACCTGCTAATGTTCAGATGTATGGCCAATTAAAACAATCTTCGTTGGTCGAAAGTTCATCTAGTCTTATTCCTACCTATAGAGGCGCAGCATATTCGACTACCGAAGAACGTTATGAAAAATATGATTTTGAAGATATAGCCGATGCTAATTTAAATCAGCTAACTCAAGGTGGCTGGGTTGCAATGCTTCAGCATTACTTCGTTTCAGCATGGGTTCCTTCAGCGGAAGCAAATAACCAACTCTATACTAGCTACACAAATACAGGTGACGCAGTCATTGGCTTTAAAGCTCCTAGCATTAACATTGATCCAAATACTACAGGGACTACCTCAGCTATATTATATGTTGGTCCAAAAAACCAAGATAAGCTTGCCGAGATTGCTGAAAATCTGAATCTTACTGTCGACTTTGGCTTTTTGTTCATGATCAGTGAACCTTTGCACTGGTTACTGATTCAAATTCAAAGCATTGTCGTCAACTGGGGTATTGCTATTATTATTATTACCTTAATTGTTAAAGGGGGTATGTACCCATTAACTAAGGCGCAATATACTTCAATGGCGAAAATGAGAGACTTACAACCTAAAGTCGCTTCGCTTAAAGAACGTTTTGGCGATGATCGACAAAAAATGTCTCAAGCGATGATGGAACTATACCGCAAAGAAAAAGTTAACCCTGCAGGTGGTTGTTTACCTATATTGCTCCAAATGCCTATTTTCTTAGCTCTTTACTGGGTATTCTTAGAAAGTGTTGAACTTCGTCACGCTGAATTCGGTTTATGGCTAACCGATCTTTCATCAAAAGACCCATACTATATTTTACCTATTCTAATGGGTGCTAGTATGTTCATTATGCAGAAGATGCAACCAGTAACGGTTCAAGATCCAATGCAGCAAAAAATGATGCAGTATATGCCTGTTATCTTTACCGTGTTTTTCTTATGGTTCCCTTCAGGTTTAGTACTTTACTGGTTTATTAGTAATGTGATTTCTATAGTACAAATGAAGATAATCTTCAAAGGTATGGAAAAAGCAAAGCTCAAAGCGAGTTAAATACCAATAAATGTTAAAAAGAGGCGGCTATTTTGCCGCCTCTTCTATTTGTACCATTGGTCAATTGAACTGTTTATAATATAAATTATTCAATGAATAACAAAATATAGAGTAGCTTCATGCAAGAACAAACGCTTAGTTCTCAACAACAAGAAACTATCGCTGCACAAGCAACGGCTCCAGGAAGAGGTGGAGTGGGTATCATTCGTGTATCAGGCTCTATGGCTCGAGAAGTTGCCCAAGTCATTTTAGGCAAGCTCCCTGAAACCCGTAAAGCGGAATATCTACCATTTAAATCAGTAAATGGTGAAACCTTAGATCAAGGAATAGCATTATTTTTTGAAGGCCCAAATTCGTTTACCGGTGAAGATATCCTTGAACTACAAGGGCATGGCGGCCCAGTTATATTAGATATGCTACTTAAAGAAATACTCACCGTTAAACAAGTGAGAATGGCTAACCCCGGTGAGTTTAGTGAACAAGCTTTTCTTAATGACAAGCTAGACTTGACCCAAGCCGAGGCAATCGCCGACCTTATAAATTCAAGCTCAGAGCAAGCGGCTCGTTGCGCACTGCATTCCCTTCAAGGTGACTTTTCTAAATTAGTACACCAAATGGTAGAAAACATTATCCATTTACGTATGTATGTTGAAGCAGCGATCGACTTTCCAGAAGAAGAAATTAACTTTCTTGCCGATACTAAGATAGTCAACGATCTAAAAAGTATTATTGCCGAAGTTGAATCGGTAAAAAAACAAGCACAACAAGGCAGTATTATTCGTGAAGGCATGCGAGTAGTAATAGCAGGACGTCCCAATGCTGGAAAATCAAGCTTACTCAATGCCCTGAGTGGAAAAGAGTCAGCTATCGTAACTGATATCGAAGGCACTACTCGTGACGTACTTACAGAGCAAATACATATTGATGGCATGCCATTGCATATTATAGACACTGCTGGTCTAAGAGAAAGCCCTGACAAAGTAGAACAAATAGGTATTGAGGGCGCATGGCAAGAAATAGTACAAGCAGACCGAGTACTGTTAATGCTTGATGCTAGTAATGAAAAAGTTGAGGATATAAAAACTTACTGGCCTGAGTTTTTTGAGAAACTTCCAGATAATATTGGTTTAACGGTAATAAGAAACAAAGCAGATCTTAATCAAGCGACAACAGGTTTAGCGTCAGAAAATAACCTTGATACCATCACACTTTCAGCAAAAACTGGCGCTGGAGTAGATACTTTAAAAGAACATCTAAAAGCCATTATGGGCTTCCAAGGAAGTACTGAAGGTGGTTTTATGGCTCGCCGACGTCACTTAACCGCGTTAAACAATGCACACGAACACTTAATCACAGGATTAGACCAGCTTGAATCTTATGTCGCAGGAGAAATACTGGCTGAAGAACTTAGAATTTGCCAACAAGAACTTGACCAAATTACCGGTGAATTTAGCAGCGATGACTTACTCGGTAGAATTTTTTCGTCTTTTTGTATTGGTAAATAATCTGAATTAGCGATCAGCAATATATCAACCCAAAATCACCACTAATTATATTTAACATATTGAAATAAGAGTAATTATAGTTAAATAATAGGGTCACTCATTGTCAACTTAAAAAGCCGATATTTAAATCGGTTTTTTGTACTTAATTTCCACTATTAATCCTAATAACCCTTCGGCAAAACGCCAAAACTCATGCTAAAATCCACCTATATTTAGTAAAAATCGGACAATTTAATGCACTCTTTTCAAGTGATTGTTGGCAGTATGTTAGGAGGCAGTGAATACGTAGCTGAAGCCTGCCAAGCACAAATTGAAGCCCATAACCATCAAGTTGAACTACATTTAACACCAGAATTTGAGCAAATATCATACAAAAATCAAGTATGGCTAATCTGTACTTCTACCCATGGTGCCGGTGAGTACCCGGACAACATCAAAGACTTTGTCGCAGATCTCGAAAAAACCGATCGCGATCTATCAACAACCTCATTTATAGTGATCGGGATCGGTGATTCTAATTATGACACTTATTGTTTTGCCGCAAAAAATATAGAAAAACTTTTATTATCAAAAGGTTGTAAACCAATATCAACTACAAAACTCTATGATATGCAACAAGAAATAGATCCTGAAGAAGATGCTCCATTGTGGATATCGACTCAACTTGATCAATTAAGATGATCTTACACATAACTTATACACAGTAAAAGACTAAATAAATCGTATTTGTGGATAAATCTGGGTAAAAGCGGTTATTTTCTTATTATTATCCAGTATATAAAAAAAATATTTAAACGACCTGTGGATAAATAGCCATTTTGATCCAAGCTTTTACATGAATAGATCAAAGTTTGATCACAAGGTTTAACATTGAATAATTTATTGTTAAATAACAGGAAAAAGCACTTACCCACAGAAAATGTCTTTACTAATAAGTAATAATAATAAGATCTTTATATAGATCTTTATATTTAATTAAGGATCGAGCGAAGATCTTTTTCCTGAAATGATCGTTCCCCTAGCGTTCAAAAAAATGTAAAATACGTGTCCTTTAAAATTTAGCCTTAGGTTCGAATCTATGTGGTATCAAGACTCCTTTGATGTGATTGTTGTTGGTGGTGGACATGCTGGTACAGAAGCATGCTTGGCAGCGGCACGCATGGGATGTAAAACATTATTGCTAACCCATAACATCGATACACTTGGACAAATGTCTTGTAATCCTGCCATTGGCGGTATTGGCAAAGGACATTTGGTTAAAGAAATTGATGCCTTAGGTGGTTTGATGGCAACAGCGATCGATCATTCAGCAATTCAGTTTAGAACTTTGAATGCCAGCAAAGGGCCTGCAGTAAGAGCTACGCGTGCTCAAGCTGACCGTATTTTATATCGTTCTTTTGTCCGTAATACCCTAGAAAACCAAGAAAACTTAACCATATTTCAACAACCTTGTGATGATTTGATCCTTGAAAACGATCAAGTGGTCGGTGTTTCCACTCAAATGGGACTTAAATTTAAAGGTAAAACGGTTGTTTTAACCGTAGGTACTTTCCTTGCAGGCCAGATTCATATTGGTTTAAATAACTATCAAGGCGGTCGCGCCGGTGATCCTGCCAGTGTAAATTTAGCGAATAAATTACGAGATCTTCCATTTAGAATGGATCGTTTAAAAACAGGAACGCCTCCTCGCCTAGATGCTAGAACCTTAGATTTTTCTGTGATGCAAGAACAGCCTGGAGATACACCACGACCTGTATTTTCATTTATGGGATCGCAAGAAGACCATCCACAGCAGGTTTCATGTTTCATTACACACACTAATGAAAAAACCCACGATATTATTCGTGGAGGTTTAGACCGTTCACCAATGTATACTGGTGTTATTGAAGGTGTTGGGCCAAGATATTGTCCATCCATTGAAGACAAGATTAATCGTTTTGCAGATAAAGATTCTCATCAAATTTTTGTTGAACCTGAAGGGTTAACGACTCATGAAATCTATCCTAATGGTATATCTACAAGCTTACCGTTTGATGTTCAAATGGATCTTGTAAGATCAATCAAAGGTTTTGAAAATGCTCATATCACTCGCCCGGGTTACGCAATTGAATATGATTACTTTGATCCAAGAGATTTAAAACAAACTCTTGAAAGCAAGTTTATTAAAAATTTATATTTTGCTGGTCAAATTAACGGTACAACCGGTTACGAAGAAGCTGGCGCTCAAGGTTTACTCGCAGCAGCTAATGCAGCGAACCGAGTTTTAGAGCGTGAAGACTGGATTATTGGTCGTGATCAAGCCTACATCGGAGTGTTGGTTGATGATCTCGCTACACTTGGTACAAAAGAACCTTATCGCATGTTTACGTCGCGCGCAGAGTATCGTTTATTGTTACGTGAAGATAACGCGGATATTCGTTTAACTGAAAAAGGCCGTGAATTAGGCTTAGTTTGTGACCAACGCTGGGCTCGTTTTAACGAAAAAATGGAAAATGTCGAGCTTGAGCGTCAACGCTTAAAATCAACATGGGTTCAAAAGGATCACGCTGCTGTTGAGCAATTAAATTCTTTATTGAAAAATCCAATTAGTCGCGAAAATAGTCTTGAAGATATCTTACGTCGTCCTGAAACCCGCTACCAAGATGTTATGGCTATTGAAGCATTTGGTCCAGCCATTGATGACAAACAAGCGTCAGAGCAAGTTGAAATACAGATAAAGTATGCTGGCTACATTGAACGTCAACTAGATGAAATATCGAAGAAAAAGCGTCATGAAGATACACATATCCCACATGATTTTGATTACAGTCAAATATCTGGTTTATCGAATGAAGTCGTGGCAAAATTAACAGATTCAAGTCCTGAAACTATTGGCAAAGCATCACGTATTTCAGGCATTACACCAGCGGCCGTTTCATTATTGCTGGTTTATTTGAAGAAACACGGTTTATTAAGAAAAACTGCTTAAGAGTCAATAAATGTTATTAGAAAAACTTAGTAGGCTAGTTTCTAAAACTGATATTAAACTGTCAGAACTACAACTAAATCAGCTTGTGCAGTATGTCGAATTACTGAATAAATGGAATAAAACCTATAATTTAACGTCTGTTAGAGATCCACAAGATATGCTGGTTAAGCATATTATGGATAGTCTTGTAGTTGGAAAATATTTAAAAGGTAATAATTTTATCGATGTAGGAACGGGACCGGGTTTACCTGGAATTCCATTATCGATATTGTATCCTGACCGAAATTTTGTATTATTAGATAGCTTAGGTAAGCGAATTACTTTTTTAAGAGAAGTCGTTTACAAATTAAAGCTGAAAAATGTAACACCGGTACAATCAAGAGTTGAAAATTATCAACCAGAACAACCTTTTGATGGTGTACTTAGCAGAGCATTCTCATCATTACAGGACATGATCGATTGGTGTCGACATTTAATAGATGTTGAACAAGGGCGTTTTTTCGCACTAAAAGGACAATACCCAGAAGATGAAATAACAGCAATGCCTAAAGACATTGTTGTTATAGATAGTTATCGTCTTGAGGTACCCACATTAGACGGCGATAGACATTTAATAGAACTAAAAAAAATTAACTAAAACGTTCGGGGATCTTGTGGGAAGAATAATAGCTGTTGCTAACCAAAAAGGTGGCGTAGGTAAAACGACGACTTCAGTAAACTTAGCGGCTTCACTTGCTGCGACTAAACGCAAAGTTTTACTAATCGATTTAGATCCTCAAGGAAACGCGACTATGGGTAGTGGCGTTAATAAGCATGATGTACATGCGACTTGTTATGAATTACTGGTCGAAGAACAGCCTTTTGAAAAGGTTGTCGTTACAGATACATCCGGCCTTTATGATCTGATTGCCGCCAATGCCGACGTTACTGCAGCAGAAATTAAATTGATGGAAGTTTACGCTCGTGAGCTTCGACTTAAAAATTCTCTTGCACCGATTAAAGCCGATTACGAATTTATTATTATCGACTGCCCACCATCATTAAATATGTTGACGGTTAATGCGATGGCAGCTGCAGATTCTGTCTTGGTTCCTATGCAATGTGAATATTATGCGCTCGAAGGTTTAACCGCATTGATGGATACCATTTCAAAATTAACGTCTGTCGTTAACGGAAATTTAAAAATCGAAGGTATCTTACGTACCATGTATGATCCGCGTAATCGTCTAGCAAATGATGTATCAGAACAGCTTAAACGTCACTTTGGTGATAAAGTATACCGCACGGTAATTCCAAGAAATGTCCGTTTAGCTGAAGCGCCAAGTTTTGGCTCTCCAGTAATGTATTATGATAAATCCTCGACTGGGGCTAAAGCATATCTTGCATTAGCTGGTGAAATATTACGTCGTGACGAACAAATTAGAAAAGCAAAACAAAAACAACCTGTTACTTAGTTTCATTCAAGGAAATTTATGAGCCCTTCAAAACGTAGAGGTTTAGGCCGCGGTTTAGACGCCCTTTTAACTACTGCCCCAAAACCAGACTCAGCCAATACTGAGGAAAATACTGCGCAGAAAGGTGAATTACAACAACTTCCTATTGAACAGTTGCAACCAGGAAAATATCAACCGCGGAAAGATATGTCTGCTGATGCACTTGAAGATTTATCTAATTCTATTCGCTCTCAAGGTATCATCCAACCCATTGTCGTTCGTACACTTGACCAAAACAGCTATGAAATTATTGCTGGGGAACGTCGCTGGCGTGCTGCTCAAATTGCTGAAATTGATGTTGTCCCTTGTTTGATTAAAAATGTTCCTGATGAAGCCGCTGTTGCAATAGCACTCATTGAAAATATTCAACGGGAAGACTTAAACGCGATGGAAGAAGCTATCGCCTTAGATCGATTGTTGACTGAATTTGAATTAACTCACCAAGAAGTCGCTGATGCTGTCGGAAAGTCTAGAACGACAGTAACTAACCTTTTACGTCTAAATAACTTAAATGATGATGTAAAAACCCTACTTGAGCATGGTGATATAGAAATGGGTCATGCGCGAGCGCTGTTGGCATTAGAAAATGACCTACAAACAACAACTGCGCGCACTGTTGTTGCAAAAGAATTAACGGTAAGAGATACCGAAGCACTAGTTAAAAAAGTTCAAGAGCCAGAAAAAGAAAAAGTAATAGAGGTCAAAGATCCTAATACTGTTTCTTTAGAGCAAAACTTGGCTGATTTACTAGGTTCACAAGTCAGTATAAGCCATAACAAAAAAGGTAAAGGTAAACTTGTTATATCGTATACAAATTTGGATGAGCTCGACGGTATTATTGCCAAAATCAAATAAATCAACTCAGTTTGTAACCTCGGCATAAAACTTTCAGTTATGCAAAGCTTTTTTCGCGCAATTACGGGGCATTTACTGCCCTATATTGTTGCAAAACCAACTGAATTGAGTATACTTGCGTTGATTTTTTAAGATGAAATTTCCTCTTAGGAAAAATGTAGAAATTACGAAATATTTCGTTTGAGGTCATGTTGCGTTGAATCAGCTCGTTAAGCCAGGTAGAAAACTAACGCGGCATCAGTTGATTTTCTCTGTATTTATTACCTTTATTTCTACTACGTTTATTTATTTTTATTGGGGATTAAGTCATGCACAGTCAGCAGTAGCTGGAGGTAGTGTTGGCATAATCCCTAATTTTGTATTTGCTCTTTATGCATTTAAATATGCCGGAGCAAGCGCCTCAAAAAGAGTCATGGATTCGTTTTTTAAAGGCGTTAGAGTAAAAATGTTTTTGACAGCTTTTTTGTTTGCCTTATGTTTTAAGTTTCTGGCGCTGTCATATATTTCATTTTTTACAACATATATTTTGGTTGTAGCATCTCCTTTACTTTTAGCTGCAACATACAAGTTTACTTTTAACCAACAATAATTAGGATACAAGATGGCAGCAGATACTGGCTCTTATATCAATCACCATTTGACTAATGCTCAAATGTGTATGGCTGACGGTGGAGTTGCTTTTAACAAAGCATGTGCCGATGCGGGTTTTTGGACCTTGCATGTCGATACACTAGGCTGGTCAATTGTTCTCGGTTTGATATTTCTACTCACCTTCCGTTCAGTCGCTAAAAAAGCAACTACTGGCGTACCAGGCAAGCTGCAATGTGCAGTTGAAATGATCGTAAGTTTTGTAGACACAAGTGTTAAAGAAACCTTTCATGGTAAAAACGCTTTGATTGCGCCTCTCTCATTAACTATATTCGTTTGGATATTATTAATGAATGCGATGGATTGGGTGCCTGTTGATTTGATCCCAACAATAGCTGGTTGGATTGGTTCAACATTTATGGGTATGGATCCGCATGATGTTTACATCAAGTCAGTACCGACTACAGACATGAATATGACGTTTGCGCTAAGTTTAGGTGTATTCTTCTTAATCATTTATTACTCAATCAAAGTAAAGGGCGTAGGTGGCTTCATTAAAGAACTTACTTTACAGCCATTTAATCACCCTGCGTTTATCCCAGTAAACTTTATCTTAGAATCTGTAACGTTACTTGCACGTCCAGTGTCATTAGCATTGCGACTATTTGGTAACTTATATGCAGGTGAATTGATCTTTATTTTGATTGCCACAATTGGTTTATTCCAATTACCGGTTCACTTCCTTTGGGCAGCGTTCCACTTATTAGTTATTCCGCTTCAAGCTTTTATTTTCATGATGTTAACTATCGTGTATTTAAGCTTGGCGCATGAAGATCACTAACTCCTCGGGATTGAGTTAGACAGCTACTCTATTAATTGGGGTAGCTAAAAACCCGAAGGGTTAAGGGCAGGAAGCCCACAAAAGAATTACTTTTTTTAACTTTATAACTTACTTTTAAATAATCGGAGATTAATATGTTATATATCGCTGTTGCTCTACTAATCGGTTTAGGTGCCTTAGGTACTGCGATTGGTTTTGGTATTTTAGGTGGTAAATTCTTGGAATCAGCTGCTCGTCAACCTGAGTTAGCACCACAACTTCAAGTTAAAATGTTTATCGTTGCAGGTCTTATCGATGCGATCGCTATGATCGGTGTTGGTATTGGCTTATACCTATTATTCGCTGTTGGTGCATAAGAGTTTCAACATAACCCGCGAATTTAATAGATATAGGAGGTACACAAATGAACATTAACGCAACCTTAATAGGTGAATTAATCGCATTTGTAGTATTTGTAATTTTCTGTATGAAATTCGTATGGCCGCCAATTATGGCTGCTATCGAAGATCGCCAGAAAACTATTGCTGATGGCCTTGCTGCTTCAGACCGTGCTGAGAAAGAACTTGAGCTAGCTCAAGAAAAAGCTGTTGCATTGTTAAAAGAAGCTAAAGCTCAAGCTGCTGAAATTGTTGAAGCTGCGAAGAAACGCGAAGCTCAACTAATTGAAGAAGCTGCTGATAAAGCAAATGCAGAAAAAGATAAAATCTTAGCTGCTGGCCACGCAGAAATTGAGTCTGAACGCAATCGCGCTAAAGAAGAGTTACGTGCACAAGTTGCCGCTCTTGCTGTAGTCGGTGCCGAGAGAATTCTTGAGCGTTCAATTGATGCCGCTGCACATAGCGACATTTTAGATAAACTAGTCGCTGAGCTTTAAGAGGAACTGAGCTATGTCTGAATTGACAACCGTTGCTCGTCCTTATGCTAAAGCAGCGTTCGATTATGCTGTTGAAGCTAATGCCGTAGATAACTGGTATGAAATGCTAGTGTTTGCTGCTGAAGTTTCGAATAACGAAACTATGATGAGTTACCTTTCTGGTGGTGCATCAGTTGAACAAGCACAAGAATTATTCTTGAATGTTTGTGACAGCCAGCTAGACAGCAACGGCCAAAACTTAATTAAAGTAATGGCAGAAAACGAACGCTTGTTGGTGCTACCACAAGTTGCTTCTTTATACAGCGAATTAAAAGCTGAATATGAAAAAGAAGTTAACGTGGATGTAACGTCTGCAGTTGAATTAACTGCGGACCAACAAACTACATTAAGCGCCGCGCTTGAAAAGCGTTTGGCTCGTAAAGTAAAGCTCAATTGTATTGTAGACGCTAACGTTGTATCAGGCTTAATAATTAAAGCTGGTGATATGGTAATTGATGGTTCAGTCAGAGGTAAATTGAACCGTTTAGCAACAATAATGCAATCTTAACTGGGGAACAGAGCATGCAACTGAATTCCACTGAAATCGCTGAACTGATCAAAAAACGTATTGAACAGTTTGACGTAGTTAGTGAAGCTCGTAACGAAGGTACTATCGTTTCTGTAACTGACGGTATTATTCGCATCCACGGTCTTGCTGATGTAATGCAAGGTGAGATGATCGAACTTCCTGGCAACCGCTACGCTATTGCGTTGAACCTTGACCGTGATTCGGTCGGTGCGGTTGTTATGGGTCCGTACGCGGATCTAGCTGAAGGCGTAAAAGTTAAAGGTACTGGCCGTATTTTGGAAGTACCAGTAGGTCGTGGCTTATTAGGCCGCGTAGTAAATACATTAGGTGAGCCAATTGACGGTAAAGGACCAATCGAAAACGATGGTTTTGCTCCAGTTGAAATGGTAGCACCAGGTGTAATTGATCGTAAATCTGTTGATGAGCCAGTTCAAACCGGTATTAAATCAATCGATTCAATGATTCCAATCGGACGTGGTCAACGTGAGCTTATCATTGGTGACCGTCAGATTGGTAAATCAGCGATCGCACTTGACGCAATTATTAACCAGAAAAATACTGGTATTAAGTGTGTATATGTAGCAATCGGTCAGAAAGCTTCTACTGTTGCGAACTTAGTTCGTTCATTAGAAGAGCACGGCGCATTAGACAACACAATCGTTGTTGTAGCGTCAGCTTCTGAAGCTGCTGCACTACAGTACTTATCAGCATACTCTGGTTGTACTATGGGTGAATACTTCCGTGACCGCGGTGAAGATGCGCTAATCGTATATGATGATTTGTCTAAGCAAGCTGTTGCTTACCGTCAAATTTCATTGCTTTTACGTCGTCCGCCAGGCCGTGAAGCATACCCAGGTGACGTTTTCTACTTGCACTCACGTTTACTTGAACGTGCAGCGCGAGTTAATGAAGCATACGTAGAGCGTTTCACTAACGGTGAAGTAAAAGGTAAAACAGGTTCTTTAACTGCCTTACCGATCATCGAAACGCAAGCAGGTGATGTATCAGCATTCGTACCAACTAACGTAATATCGATTACCGATGGTCAGATCTTCTTAGAATCTAACTTATTTAACTCAGGTATTCGTCCTGCTGTTAACGCCGGTATTTCAGTATCTCGTGTTGGTGGTGCTGCACAAACGAAAATCATCAAGAAACTTGGTGGTGGTATCCGTTTAGCACTTGCACAATACGCTGAATTAGCAGCTTTTGCTCAGTTCGCATCTGACCTTGATGACGCGACTCGTGCTCAATTAGAGCATGGTCAACGTGTTACAGAGTTGATGAAACAGAAGCAATATAGCCCATTGTCTATTGCAGAAACTGCGGTTTCATTATTTGCAGCAGAAAAAGGTTACTTGAACGATGTAGAACTTAACAAAATTGTTGATTTCGAAGCGTCGTTACATACCTATGTAAACAATGAGCAAGCTGAGTTGATGGCTACTATCAACGAAAGCGGTAACTACGATAAAGATATCGAAGCCGGTTTAGTGAAAGCACTTGATACTTTCAAGTCTACACAAACTTGGTAATTAGTTAACCTTTTCGGAGAGAATAGTCATGTCCGGCGCTAAAGAGATAAAATCGAAGATTGGAAGTGTACAAAATACACAGAAGATCACCAGCGCGATGGAAATGGTTGCAGCTAGCAAAATGCGCAAAGCGCAAGATTGCATGGCTGCCTCTCGTCCATACGCTGAAAATATGCGAAATGTGATCGGTCACATCGCGCTTGGTAATTTAGAATATCGCCATCCATATTTGGAAGAGCGAGAAGTCAAGCGCGTAGGCTATATCGTCGTCTCTACAGACCGCGGTTTGTGTGGTGGTTTAAATATTAACTTATTTAAACAAGTACTTGCTGATGCTGGTAAATGGCAATCAGAAGGCGCAGAAGTTGAATTTGGCGTAGTTGGCTCTAAAGCCACTAGCTTTTTCAACAATATGGGCTCTAAAGTAACTTCACAAATTTCAGGTTTGGGTGATAACCCATCAATAACAGACCTTATTGGTAGTGTTAGGGTAATGCTCACTGCCTATGATAATGGCGAGATAGACAGATTGTTCGTGGTTTACAATAAGTTTGTAAATACCATGACGCAAAAGCCTACTATCGATCAACTTTTACCTTTGCCTAAATCAGATGATGACGAAATTCAACATCGATGGGATTACATGTACGAGCCTGATGCTCAAGTATTACTTGATCAACTTTTAGTTCGTTATACAGAATCTCAGGTATATCAGGGCGTGGTTGAAAACCTCGCATGTGAACAAGCCGCTCGTATGGTTGCGATGAAAGCCGCAACAGATAATGCGGGTGACTTAATTGATGATTTACAACTGGTATATAACAAAGCGCGTCAAGCAAGTATTACTCAAGAGTTGAGTGAGATTTGTGCTGGTGCAGCTGCGGTGTAGGTAAGTTTTAATTTTTAAGAGGAATAAACATGAGTACAGGTAAAGTCGTCCAAATCATTGGCGCAGTTGTGGATGTAGAATTCCCACAAGATGCTGTACCTCAGGTATATGACGCGTTAAATGTAACTGAAGGTGACCTTTCAGGCTTAGTACTAGAAGTACAACAGCAATTAGGTGGTGGTGTAGTTCGTACCATCGCTATGGGTTCATCTGACGGTTTGCGTCGTGGTCTGAACGTAGAAAACACAGGTGATAACATCCAAGTTCCAGTTGGTACTGCAACTTTGGGTCGCATCATGAACGTATTGGGTGAGCCTATCGATGAAGCTGGCCCAATCGGCGAAGAAGAAAAGTGGTCAATTCACCGCGCTGCACCAGCATATGCTGAGCAAGCGATGTCTAATGAGCTTCTTGAAACTGGTATCAAAGTAATCGACTTAGTATGTCCATTCGCTAAGGGTGGTAAAGTTGGTTTATTCGGTGGTGCTGGTGTTGGTAAAACCGTTAACATGATGGAACTTATTCGTAACATCGCGATTGAGCATAGCGGCTACTCAGTATTTGCTGGTGT